>Ga0222716_10004057_pt1 | contig 11559 bp, 20 predicted proteins | sample C33_13DmetaG_FD_165044 | JGI IMG/M metagenome (GOLD analysis project Ga0222716, IMG submission 165044) | Estuarine water microbial communities from San Francisco Bay, California, United States - C33_13D | ecosystem: Environmental > Aquatic > Marine > Unclassified | place: USA: California... | reverse complement strand
TCAGAAACAGGAATTACATCCACACGAGCATCAAAGTCACGCTGACGATCAAAGTCACCATCCATCTCGTATGCGTATTCTGCTGGCATGTAATCACGAATGATACGTGCAAGAAGGCGAAGTTCGTTTTTCATGGATGCATGCATACGTGCCTGCACACCACTCATCACCTTCATAGATCGCTCCATCAAAGCAAGCGTTGTACCCACGGGTGCCTGTGAGTTCATATCACCTACTTGAATATCGGCTACTGATCCAATGCGTCTGCCTTCTTCGACGATATTTCCAAGCAAAGAGTAGAGTACCGACGAAGGCTCTTTGTAAGGGATGAATGTAATCGAATCCCGTATTGCGCCACCTGGAACATCCACGTCCCTGAACTCACCAGGCATAAGCGGACTGTCATCCCCTTTAATGCGGAGGCCGCGAGCTTTAAGACCAGCAGGTAAATTCGATAGCGTACCAGCGTCAATGAGCTGACGGAGAATCGAGGTAGCCGACTTCGCAAGCCCGCCAATAAGGTGGATAAGTCCCGTTCCATAGAAGCCAAGTCCTGGGAGATATTTGTAATGAACGAAGTGGAGTCTTTTCTTTTTCTTTCTGTCATCTTCATACCAGTTGCGTCTGATTGATAAAATCTCACGAGATGTTTTATCAATTGTTATAACATATGGACGAGCTATCCCATCTGGATCGTCAAACTCTTCTGGCATGTTCATAGTGACATGCATCTCAAGAATTGTGTGCCGATCATCATCTTCGATGACAGCACTCTCACCATCAAGCTCGTCGTATTTTTCTTGAATATCTGAGAAGTCTGGCTCTGGGTCTGGCAAGTCTATATCACGGTAGAAACCAGCAACCTGTAGCTCCAGTATCTCGTTAGAGGTCTTCTTCATTACGTGCGTGTACCGTGGACAGGACGCGAGGTCTGACGCGCCGTAAGACGCAACGAAGTCTTCTGCTGGGACAAACATAGCCACAGGACGATCCTCTAGTGGATCATAGTAAACCTTCTTAAAGGCTGAACCTGCGAGAGGCAGCTTGAACAACATCTGCTCTGTCTCATCACGGTATTCTGTCATTTCTTCAGTCAGAAGATAGTTCATCTCTGTCTGGATTCTATCTGCCTGATCTGTCTTCTCAGGAGTTAGTTTGCCCATAATCTTGGTGCGTACAGGGCCAGATGCAGGGAATAGCTCCCCCATTGCCTGCGCTTGAAATCGAACAACGGCTTCCGTTAGCACTGGATGGAATACACCAGACGCACCCTGCCAAGGTTGACTGCGGTCTTCGATCTTCATCCCTAGTAGATCAAGCCCCTTAACATACGCTCTAGCCCAATCACGACGAGACTCACGATCAGAATCAAAATCTTCAACGAGTTCTGATGCCATAGACTGCAAAATGTTTTCATCAATGAAGTCAGCAAGGTTAGCATCATGGTCTGGCCCAGTTATCTCTTCAGTAAAACTTCCTTCGAAATCTATGAGTACACCACCATCATCAGTCTCAATGGAAACCGCATCTGGATTTACAATCTCAACTTCAATTTCACTAGCGTCCGTTTCTTCGATCTCAAGATCAGAAGGTTCCATCTGCTTTTCGATAGCCATACCTATCTCCGTTTCACATACGCAGCGTTGCTGCTTCTAGTAATATTCAACTGGTCTTCGATATTTTGGCTCATCATCCCAGTCATCCATTTCGGCTCTCACCCAGCCGCCTTGCCTAAACCTTAGCAGAGCTTGTGTGGTCGAGTCCACTAAATCGTCATGATCGCCAGAAGGAAATGATGCACACTCCTCAATCACTTCTTCGGCCCATCTTGTTGGAGGATACCATATTGAGCCGCTGGCGAACAGGTCTGTTACTGCGTTTACCCTTGCAATCTTATCCTGACCACGCGATGGAGTAAACTCTGTTACTGGAATCCCCATAGACCGAAGTTCAAAGATCAGGGGCGCACCAGAAGCTTTTTTCTCTACGATCATCTGGTCTGGCTCAAACTCCATGTACTTATCGTATGCCGCACGTTTCAATTCAGGAAACTCTAATTTTTCTTTGTAGGCATCAAGCATGATGATGTTTGGCTGTCCTTCGTGATAGAATACACCCCATGTAGTACAGGCACTGTAGTCAGACCTCTGTGTTTTTAGGAATGCCGTATCCCAAGATTGGATGATTGCTTCGCACTCAGGAGGTTTGTCTTTAGGCCACTCCTGCCACCACTCACGTTTTATCAACGCACCCTCTTCGGATGTAGGGTTTTGCTGGTACTGAGCTGACCACTTGGATACTGGCAGTTCAGCCTTCAGGGCTTCTAGTTCTTTCTGAGACCAAAACTCAGGCCACAATGGATTCCCAGACGGCAGGATCGCAGGGAACTCAATCACTTCCCAGTCATCAACTCCTTCTCTGCCAGTCATAGAGCTTACAATCTGCCCAGTTAGGTCACGCTTAGACCACCTGGTCATTACAACAATAATAGCACCACCAGGCTGCAAACGCTGACGAGGGCCAGATGTATACCATTCATACACCCTGTCATAGACTTCTGGATTAAACTGACCTTGCTGTGCGTCCTGTTCTGAGTGTGGGTCATCAATAATCAGAAGATCAGCACCCTTACCAGTTACAGCACCACCAACACCAATCGCAAAGTAATCACCTCGTCTATTGGTGTTCCAGCGACCAGCAGCTTTCGAATCAGAAGACAGGGTAATGCCAGGAAAAACTTTGGCAAAGTCTTCAGATTGGATCAGGTTTCTTACCTTACGACCAAAGCCCACTGCTAGTTCTGCAGTGTGTGCCGTCTGAATAACTTTCTTTTCAGGATACTTTCCCAAGAACCATGCAGGCAGCATAAACGATGCAAACTCAGACTTGGTGTGTCGGGGTGGCATGTTGATGATTAACCGCTTCAACTCTCCTCGTGCCACACGTTCGAAAGCATTCGCCATGTCTTTGTGGTGCCTGCCAGAAATAAAACTAGGCCACATGAGTCTGGTAAAGCTTAGGAAGTCATCCTTGGCGTTCTTCTTGTTCTCAGCATCTTCAAGCTCAGACAATAGGTCTAACAGCTCTGCCTGTTGATCCACAGGGAGCTGGGATATCTTATCCTTCATAGCAGCAAGTTTCTGCATGCTTTCTCCTCTAGTAGCGGCAGACAGACAAGTTTGGTGGGGAATGCCTGCCTGCCTGAGATAGATCAGGGAGAGTCTCTATCCCATGCCGATAATATCAGTCTTACGCGCGCGCGTATATATAATATATATATAATAATACATATCGGTAGACTACCGATATAGATATATCGACTACCGTAACGTCTACCGATATAGGAACGGATTAAGATAATGATTTAAATCCGATTCAAAACTGGAATAAAGTTCTATTGAACTAATTCATTTACCTGTGGTACCTTGGCACTGAGAGGACGGCACATGGAAATGTATATCGATATTGCTATGGGACTTGTCATTACCGTTGGTGGGTGGTGGTGTAAGAGTCAGCATGACGAGTTAAAGCGTGTTACCGTCCTTTTGAATCGTACTCGTGAGGAAATTGCCAAAGAGTATGTATCCGTAACCCGCCAGCAATCTGATATGGATCGCGTTATTGATCGACTAGATCGACTAGAAGGAAAGCTGGATAGACTCATGGAAAGATAGGATGGCTATCTTAGAATCTATTGCTGCTGCTAACGCTGCATATTCCGTGATTCGCACGGCACTGTCCAACGGAACGGAAACCGCTGGGCTAATTGGAGCTGTGGGTAAGTTCCTTGGTGCCGAAGAAGACGTAAAAGATGCCATCAACAAGAAGAAGAACAGTCCATTCACTGCAATAGCAGGTGGAGAACAAGGGGACTGGGAAGAGTTTCAGGCACTTGAAGACCTACGTGCCAAAAGACAGGAGCTTGAATCCTACTGCAGACTCTACGCACCCCCTGGCACTTGGGATAGGTGGCAGCAATGGCAAGCTGAAGCACGTAAACAACGGCAGGCAGCTAAGAAAGCAGCAGAAAAAGCTAGAGAAGAGCGCATGGAAGCTCTAGCTACCGCAGCAGGTATAGGAATGGCAGCAATTATTAGCGGTTTGTGCGTATATTACCTTGGTGTCTATCTAGAACGATGGTGACGTGGTCTACAGGAACGAACAAGGTAAGTGGGTCGGCACCCTTACTGACGGCACTATAGCCATAATCTGTAGTAACAGACGTATTGTAGTCCAATATCTAAAACAGCTCGCTAAGTAAGTACGCTAGTGGCCTACGTCTGCAGACGATATAGCGAGCCTATCCCAGACTATAGAACACATTTGCTTTTTTGAATGTATATATAGGGGGGGGTATAGGATTCCTAGCGGTATGATATTGTTTGTGTGGAACATCATGTATACGTGCATGCGCGGACGTGCGTCTATACGGGGGGGTGGGGGTAGGTGGGGGTCGCGTTCCGTTTGGATTGGATGCGACTGGCCCCAGACCGATACACATGGTGCAGAAGTGCAATTGAACTTATCCAAGCAGCCTGTCGAGCTTGGCTTGCAGCTCTCTCTTGATTGCATCAGCGTCCCGCTCAGTCTTGTCCTCTGTTTCCACCTTGTCAGTGAACAGCGCAACACTCTTGCCAAGTAGCTCCAACGCCCTGACCCGCGCACCGTCTGAATTGTCAGGGTTCGTTGCCTCATCTGTTAGCTGTTTCAAAACGAAATCACTTCGAGAGAGGCTCTGCATGCGCCGCTGCTGTTCTCTTTCATGATGTAGCTGATCTAATCTTGCTGCGATCTTGGGGTTATTAACCAGTTCATGTGCCTGTCGATGTATCGTTGCTGCCTTCATGTTTTCTGCATCATACGCTTCCCGATATGAATCACTAAACGACATTCCCGAAAAGACTGCCATGCAGAACCCTTCTTGCTTCTCTGTGAGACCATTGGGAAGGACTGGATTGGCACCTCTCTTAGTGCCTGTGATCTTCTTACCTGTACTGCTCACTATCTTGAGCTTTGGCTTACTCTTACCTGTATTCTTGTTACCTGACATCCTGACCTCGACGCTGCGCTTGGCTTTCGTGGTTTTTCACATTCCATTTCTGGAATTTAACATAATACTGAGCCTCTGTAGCTTGCACCATTGGCCCCTGCGAATCACCCCTGATTTGGCACCTGATCTGAGGCCAAGCGATCCCCCAGAAAAGTGCAATTGAACTAATCCGCAGTGTACACCCAAAACTTTTTCTTGTCACGATATCCCTTGTTTTATTGGGTTTCCTCTATCCTGTATGTTGATTAGTGTTGTTTTATGTTGATCAGTGCTTGACTATGTTGGGTACAGCCCTTAGATAAGATGCAGAAGCAGGGGGGCAACGAGGCTCTGAGCCTCACAACCCCTGCTCAAATCGGACTGGCGATTATTCCAGACTGGAGAGACCCTCCAAGGCGATACGCCCCAAGGTAGCATCCCCCGTGATCGACTTGCAGCCCACACTGCACTCTGGACAGAGACCTGACACGCTCCATACGAGGATTAACCCTGAAACGTGTGGACAATTTCAGAGCTTAACATAAACGCTGCGAGTGCCGCCACTGAGGAACGGGTCAGTGAGGTGGTTGAATGTAGAGAACATCAGCTTGCAGTAGTAGTGACGCTTTGATCCCCACAGAAAATTGAATTTAACCCAAGCCCCACAGAAATGTCGGGGCTTTATTAAGTTCAGTTAATGGAGTTTGAACATGTCTAAATTGATCATCAAGGATGCGGATGCAGCCGTTACGGCAATGGACGCTTTCGCATCGTTCTGCCTTTCAATTTCAGAAGGCAATTACGCTGCTGTGGCAATGGACGCAGCGGCACTCATCGTATCCATCAAAAACGCAATCGCATAAGGAGATCAGTTATGTGCCATTATAAAAACGCAGTCGCCGCCTATCGCATGGCTCGCCGCTTCATTGGGATCAACGCCTATGAGGCCGAAAGCTATCGCCTGATGATGTTATCTTGCGTTCGTAAGTACATCGCCGCAACTGAGTGCCTCACTGAGGCAGACTTTGATGCAATCAGAAAAGAAGTGATCTGGGAAGCGTTCGAAGACCTACGCAAAGGCCCAATCGCAGCATAAGGAGATCACATGACCCATTTCGACAACGCCGTTGCTTCTTACCGCATGCATATCCGCTGCAAAGCGGATCGCAGCCACTACGAGGCAGAGAACTACTACCAGTTGGCGCGTCATTTCGCCAACGTCTACGCTAAGGAAACTGGCGTTAGCCGCTACGCTGTAATGATGGCTGTGATCGATCAGCACGTAGCCAACCCCATCTATTCGTGAAACTAAGTTTGCCGCCCCAAGGGGCGGTGATGTTAGTTACATGGAGAAAGACAATGTACACATTGACATTCAACTTCCGAGACTATGGGTCAAACGCGATTTACTGTGACACAACCGTCACTGGTAAGACGCGCGAGGCTGCATACGATGCGGCCTACGATCTGACCTCTGACGAAGGTCATGATGAGATGGTAGTGATCGAACTGATCGCACCGTCTGGCGAAACACTAATCGAAAGGATGGTCTGATGAAGACACGCAACCCAATGGCGCGTGATCTGCGCCAACCAAAATATCGCCCTCGCGTTGTCAGGGCGAAAAACAAAATCCTACCCCGCAAAATGAAACATAAGAAAGGAGCCTAATCATGGCATCAATAAACACTGTATTCCGCTCAATCAGCCGCCTTGGCATCACCGTCGAGATCATCTTGGATGGTGATGGCGGTCAGCATGTCCTGAGCATCCGCTCTAATAGCGACATGGCTCATCAGTGGACTTATGATTACTTCACCCCCAAGGGTGATAAGTACCGTTACCGCACTGATGACTTCCTTCACAACGAAACCGTCCACGGTGAGTTCGATGATGGTGACCTCTTCCACGTCACCGCGATGATCATGGCGGTCAAAGAGCACGGCAAGTATTTCGCCGCGCCTATCGCTTCCGCGTACCCTGACGCTGCGTGACACCAAGTTTGTAGCCCTCTGGGGCTGCAATGTTGGTATCATGAAAAGGAGATTGCTATGCAATACCACGTTATCAAGAAACGCCTGTCTTCACAGGTTCGCGCAATGTTGAGCAACCCAACAGCGGGTTGGGATTGCCACCCGCAAGCGTCTGCATACGCTGACTTGCAAATGCTATTTGGTAAGGACGCAGATGTCCTTGAACTGAAAGCCCTGCACGGTCTGGTTCACCATGTCTATCGTCACCGCACCTCATACGAGATCGAACTGGCAGCGGGACGCGATGGTGCCGATCAGATCAGCGATCATCTCGAAAAGATTTTCGAGTTCGAGAACGCGCCGTATGATGTTGATGGCATCACCCAGATCGCAAAGCGTGGCACTGGCGGCGGCAGCTTGTCAGTCGGTGATTTAGTGTTTGTCGATACACCCAAGCCCATGATCTTCATGTGCGCCAGTGTCGGCTATGTTCGTTTGTCAGAGGCATTCGTTCGCTCGTTCAAAGAATTGATCGGGATGATCCTGATCAACGAACGTGCGATCAATGATCGTTGGGCAGCGTAAGAAAGGTTCAACATGCTAATGAAATTACTTGTGTGGGCAGAGACATTGCCCACCATTCACAAGGCGGCTCTTGTCGTCACAATCAACGCAGCCATCTTGGCTGTACTTTATTTTGCAAACTAAGTGGAGATGATCATGACTGCAAAAGAATTTATGGTAACCGCAACCGCAATCAACACTGTCTACAAGGCAGAGAAAAACATCACTGACCTCAAGGGTCAGAACCGCGAGAACAATGACGCGGCAAACGCCCACAAGATGGGTGCCTACGGCGAGGTGATCGCAGCCATCGCCCACGTCAACTTGGTCAAGGGCAACCTGCCCCGCACCGTGTCAAAGAAGCTACGCGCTGCGTTGCTCGAAGAGGCGGGTCTGAAAGAGGCCACCGTCAAGCGGTACGTCGAGAACAGCGTGGGTGCTGTACGCCTGATCAAAGAAAAGATCGGCGATATCCCTAGCCAGTACACTGGCGATGCCATTGTGCGTGACCTTGCTGCGATGGAGATCGACAGTGAGAACAAACTCGCCAAGGCGGTCAAGGGTGACACTGAAAAGTCGAAAGCCCAACGTCTTGCAGAGCAAGTTGTCGGCAAGTTCTCTACCAAGAAGGATGAGAACGGCAAACAGGTGCAGGGCGATGTCTTCAAGGATGGCCTTGATGATGACGAATTGGACGAGTTCCAGAACATCATGCGTGAGTTGATGGCTGCGCGTAAAGCGTACCGCGACACTGAGGCGGCTAAGGCCGCTGCCGCTGAGGCTGAGAACGAGAACGACACTGTCGATGCTGCCGTGGTTGCAATGCTCGACGAGCTAGGCGTTGCGTCATGAACCGTGGCATGCAGCGTCTGTCACGCCGTGAGCGCAGACTGATGATCCTAGAGGCGTTTGTCTCTGGGGTTGTCTTCACAGCCCTGATCGTGGGGTGGTTAATCTTCATGCTTGCATGGTGAGCTTTTTAGTGCGGCCCCCAGTGGGCCGTATCAAAAAAGTTCAATAGAACTAAAAACGTGGTACGTTTGCTACCCAAAATAAAAAGTGGAGTAAATTATGGAAAGAGAAGAAATCTTAAAAGAGCTTGGCGGGATGCGCACATGGAACAGCTTTGCGTCTTCCCTGCTTGTCCAGTACGTCACCAGAGGTGATCTGTCGGAGAGGCAATGGGATGCAGCGGAGCGCACGATCACCAAGATCAAGCAGAAAGCTGAACGCCGTGAAACATTGACGCGGGATGTCGATGTCTCGCGGATCAAGACCCTGCTTGAAACAGCCAACGTCAAGAAGCCTGTCTTCCGCGCGGCTGAGTTGGCATTCTCATTGGCCCCCATGAATGGACGCAACGGCGGTGCCGTGTACGTCAAGCGTGGGCCTGATTATCAGGGCAAGATCATGGAAGGCAAGTTCATGCCTGTAGGCACCTGTCACACAGCCACAGCGGACGCTGTAGTGCGGGTAGCGTCTGACCCAAGGGGTGAGGCAGTGCAGCACGGTAAGGTCACTGGACGCTGCTCATGCTGCGGACGTGAGTTGACTGACCCTGTGTCGATTGAGATGGGCATTGGCCCGATCTGCGCAAGCAACTGGGGGCTATGATGTTATTGAGATTAGTTGCAGTAGTTGACCTTGATACAGACGTGATGTCTGCCGCTGAAATTCAGCGCAAGTTAACGCTTAGTCTGGACAACATCAGGAACCAAAATGGTGTCGAGAATGTGGTCGTGGATACAGTGCAGAGGCGTGATAATCTTTGCACTGACATCAACAATATAGTTTTCAGAACAGCATCTTATGAACCTGTCACTGGGAAAAGAATGCAGGGGAAAAAGAAATGAGTAAGAACAGCCAAGCCTCTATCTTTGGGGGCTTCACCCAAAATGAATTTGACGAACTGGTTCGCAAGATATCGAACGGCGAACCCATTTATCAGAAGGAACCAAAAGATGATTTACATGGTAGAAGTGAAAGTCGAAACGATACGACATGTGTGCGTCGAGGCAGCGACGATTGATGAGGCCGAACAGCTTGGTCTGCAAGAGGCCAAGGCACTGGTTGGTGGGATAGATGGAACGGTACTCGCCGTGTACAATGACCCCCGCCAATTGATCGGAGAGAATGAGGCTTCATGCTTGAAGCTTGCACAACTTGTGCATGGGGAAGAAGATGCAGACTGATCTAGAAGAATACATCAAGCAATCAAACGAGCGACTGCTTGAACACTACGCCGACTACAGCATGGACAGGCTCAAGGATGAGCTTGTCGCTGCGCAAGAGAGACATGCCAAGGCAGTGATGAACTACCAACGGCACTACCTACGCTCTGACAAGGTGTTCATTGAGGACGCATCAGTGCGAATAGAGAACCTAAAATTTGTGATCAATTATAGAGAGAGTGGAGATCAATCATGAAGCTATCACAAGCGCAATCAATCACTGAGGCAGCTATCGACTTTGCCTTTAACCTGAAGCAGGGCCGTGATGCCCAGTACGTTGTGCCATACCTTGTGTCTGGCGCGGGTATCGGTAAGACCACGAGCGTCAAGGATATCGCTGCTCGTCGCAAGATCGGCTGCGAGATACTGTCACTGGCACAGTACGATGCGGGTGAACTTGGCGGTTGGCCTGTCCCATCCAAGGACGGTGAGACAATGGTTCGCATGCGTCCCGATTGGATGCCGACTGAGGGTGAGGGCATCCTGTTCCTCGACGAGCTTCCACAGGCACCAGTTGCCAACCAGAACATTGCGGCTCAGATCGTCAACGAACGCCGTGTCGGGCCGCACCACTTGCCTGATGGTTGGGTGATCGTGGCAGCGGGTAACCGCATGTCTGATCGTGCGGGGACAAACAACATGCCCTCGCACCTCAAAGATCGCCTGATGTTCTTGGAGATTGAGGCCGATCTGGAAGACACCATCGCCTACTACTACAGCAAGCGTATCGACGAGCGCATCTGTGCGTTCTTGCGGTTCCGCCCTGAGTGGTTGCACAAGTTTGATCGTGATGCGAACGCATGCCCATCGCCTCGCTCATGGGAGCGCGTAGGTTCGATCATGTCATGGGGTCTCGATCCAGTGAACCAACTTGAGGCCATCGCGGGTCAGGTTGGTCGGGCTGCGACTGCCGACTTCACTGGCTTCCTCAAGATGTACGACAGTGTGCCAGACATCGATGGTTTGATCGCCAATCCTAACGGTGCGGACATCCCTAGTGATCCCGCTGTTCTGTACGCGATCTGTGCTGCCATTGCTTCCCGCGTGAGCGATAAGAACATTGGCAACGTGGTCAAGTACCTTGAGCGTCTGCCTCAGCAAGAGTTCTCTGCGTTCGTCATCAAAGATGCGATCAACCGCAACAAAGAACTGAAGCAGTCACAAGTGATCCGCGATTGGATCATGAAGACAGGCAAGAACTTGATACTGTAGTGACGTAACGTCACTGCTTTTAGTTCTATTGAACTTTTTTGGAGAGAGATATGCACGTATTTACCTGTCCATATTGTCATACCATGTTCAAGGTGGGCCACTTAGAGTGGTCTGCCCTGACCTGCATCAACGAGAGTTGTGGACGTGACATTTACTTGGACGTTGAGGTCACATTGAACCAAGCCTTTGAGGCAGTGTTCAACAAAGAGAACACCATAGAGAAAGTGATAGAGGAGATATCCTGATGGATGCACAAATGAAAGTATCACGAGCGATCACACGGCTCGTTGTGAAGCACCCATTCTTTGGGTCGCTTGCCTTGTCCCTGCGCGTCGAGGCAGATGCGGATGTCAGCACCATGTGTACTGATGGCAAGTTCATCAAGTGGAACCCTGAGTTCGTTGACACGATGGATCAAGAAGAGACTGTCGGTGTCATGGCCCACGAGGTTTGCCACGTTACATTCAAGCACCCACTGCGCCGTGGTGAGCGTGACCCAGAGCTTTGGAATATCGCCATTGACTTTGCGATCAACGACATCCTGATTGAGG
>Ga0222716_10004055_pt1 | contig 11563 bp, 8 predicted proteins | sample C33_13DmetaG_FD_165044 | JGI IMG/M metagenome (GOLD analysis project Ga0222716, IMG submission 165044) | Estuarine water microbial communities from San Francisco Bay, California, United States - C33_13D | ecosystem: Environmental > Aquatic > Marine > Unclassified | place: USA: California... | reverse complement strand
ATTGCGTAACATATTACAGCGTTGCAATAAATATAGTTTGGTAATTGGAGATGAAATCTGTTGTGGAACTGAATCTATTTCTGGAATATCTATAGTAGCCAGTGGTATAGATACATTAATTAAGAAAAAATCATGCTTTATATTTGCATCACATTTGCACGAATTAACTAAAATAAAATGCATATCAAAACATATAGAAAATGATATTTTGAAAGTTAAACATATTCGAATTACAATTGATGGTGAAAATAGAATTATATATGATCGCAAGTTGCAAGATGGTCAAGGATCTAAAATATATGGTATTGAAGTTTGTAAATCTCTTGATATGCCATTGGATTTTATGAAAAATGCTGAAAAAATAAGAAAAGAAGTCGAAGGAATAAATAAAGATATTATTAAAAATAAAAAGTCTCGATATAATCAAAGTGTCATAGTTGACAAATGTAAAATATGTGATAATGTTGCTGAAGAAACGCATCATATAGTTTATCAAGAAAAAGCTAACGAAGATGGTTATCTAACATCATTTCATAAAAATAGTAAACATAATTTAGTTCCATTATGCAAGGAATGTCATAAAAAAGAACATTCGGGGGAATTAAAAATTAAGGGATATGTTAATACTTCATCAGGTGTAATTTTAGAATATAATTATGTATAATTCAATTTATTTTTATTAATTTATATAAACAAAATATATATATATATATGTATAACAGATAAAATAATATGCGTGTCGTTAAAAGGAATGAAGAATATGAAGATGTAAGTTTCGATAAAGTTCTTACCCGTCTTAAAAAATTGTCTTTAGATCTAAATATCAATGTATCTGAAATTGCCCAAAAAGTATGTACGCGTATTTATGATGGTGTAAAAACATGTGAACTTGATGAACTCGCGGCTTATTTATGTAGTAGTATGTCTATTGATAATCCTGATTATAGTATATTAGCATCACGTATTATTATTTCAAATCATCATAAAAATACATCACCCTCATTCAGTGAAACAATACAAATATTATATGACAATAAGGATGTTCATGGAAATCATTCTCCTCTGATTTCAGAAGAATTATATGAAATTGTATGTAAAAATAAGGAAAAACTAAATAATTATATCGATTATCAAAGAGATTTTTTGTTTGATTATTTCGGGTTTAAAACATTAGAGCGAGCTTATCTTATTAAAATTAATAAAAAAATTATTGAAAGACCACAACATCTCTGGATGCGCGTATCAATTGGCATACATGGTAACGATATTAAGGAAGTTTTGCAGACATACGATTTAATGAGTAATAAATATTTTACACATGCAACACCAACACTTTTTAATTCTGGAACTAAAAGACCACAATTAAGTAGTTGCTTTCTTTGTAGCATAAATGATGATAGTGTTTCTGGTATTTATGAATCCTTAAAGGAAATGGCTCTTATTTCCAAATATGCAGGTGGTATTGGTATTCACATTCATCAAATTAGATCCAAAGGAAGTCATATTAGAGGAACAAATGGTATTTCAAATGGCATTATTCCAATGCTTCGTGTATTTAATAATACTGCAAGATATATTGATCAAGCCGGTAAACGCTTAGGAAGTATTGCAGTATATCTTGAAACGTGGCATAGTGATATTGAAGCATTTTTAGAACTCAAGAAAAACCACGGAAGCGAAGAAGAAAGATGTCGTGATTTATTCTTAGCACTATGGGTATCTGATTTATTTATGGAAAGAGTAAAAGAAAATAAAAAATGGTCTTTAATGTGTCCTGATCAATGTATGGGTCTAAGTGAAGTATATGGTGATGAATTTAAGGCATTATATGAAACTTATGAAAATGAAGGCAAATATATTAAGCAGGTGAACGCACAAGATTTATGGTTTAAAATTTTAGAAGCTCAAATTGAGCAAGGTGTACCATATATTTTATACAAAGATGCAGCAAATAGAAAAAGTAATCAAAAAAATTTAGGAACAATTAAGTCAAGTAATCTATGCGCTGAAGTATTAATTTACTCGTCACCAGAAGAAACCGGAGTATGCAATTTAGCCTCAATTTGTCTACCTACTTATGTAGAAAATGGTGTATTTAACTTTGAAAAATTGCATGAAGTAGTTAAAGTCGCCGCTAAAAATCTTAATAAAGTAATTGATATCAACTTTTATCCAGTGGAAAAAGCGCGAGTATCTAATCTCAAACATAGACCAATTGGTATTGGAGTTCAAGGTTTAGCAGATGTGTTTATGATGCTTAAATATCCTTTTGAAAGTAAAGAGGCTGCTGAATTAAATAAGCTTATATTTGAAACAATATATCATGCTGCGGTTGAATCATCTATGGAACTATCAAAGAAGCGTTGTGGAATTATTAATGAGATTATCAATGGTGATAAAACAATTGATATTGAAAAATATGTAAATGAATTTGAATCAGATATCATTAAAACAAAATATGCTGGTGCCTATAGCTCGTTTGAAGGTAGCCCAATTTCACAAGGATTGTTTCAATTTGACCTATGGGGAGAAAATCCGAGTGATAGATATGATTGGAATAAATTAAGGGAAGATATTAAAGAATATGGAGTTAGAAATAGTCTGCTAATTTCTCCTATGCCTACTGCATCTACTTCACAAATCATGGGATTTAATGAAAGTTTCGAACCATTTACCAATAATATTTTTCAGCGAAAAACATTAAGTGGTGAATTTATTGTTATTAATAAATATTTAATTAGAGCTCTAATTAAACAAGGGCTTTGGAATAAAGAAATGAAGGATACTATTATTTTGCATGAAGGAAGTATTCAAAATATTCCAGAAATAAGCAAGGAAATGAAAGATCTCTATAAAACATCTTGGGAAATCAAGCAACGTGTAATTATTGATATGTCGGCAGATAGAGGACGATACATTTGTCAAACACAAAGTCTTAATATTTTTATGGAAGATCCTGATTTTCAAAAATTATCATCAATGCATTTTTACGGGCATTCTAAAGGTCTTAAAACAGGCTCTTACTATTTGAGAACCAAACCCAAAGCCAAAACACAACAATTCACAATTGATCCTGAATTTGCAAGAAAAAAAATGAAATGTTCTCAAGATAATGAAGATAGTTGTGTATTATGTTCCGCGTAATTATCTAAAACTATATTAGAATCAGAATGAAAAAAGGTGGTAATATGTTTGAAGCAAATAATAATAATCCTAATATGCAAAAAAATAATGGTGTTATTACAAGTACAATAAACGAGTTTAAAGATAATAAAGAAGTTTTAAATCCAATGTATACAGCAGCTGCAAATATTGGTATAGCTACAAATGTCATAATGACTATTACAACAACAGTAATATTTGGAATTGTTATATATATTGGTTTTTGGCTTAAAAATTCTGATAGCGAAAAAACAAGCGAAGTTTTAGGTAAATATAAAAATGTAGATTGTGAGAAAAGTACAACTAAAGACAGTAAAAATCAGACTGTAACTACTTTTACTTGTTATGCGGATATTATATATACAGTTGATGATAAAGAATATACTAAAAAATATATTGGAGGAACATTAATTAATGAAAATCAACCAGTTACAATATATTATGACCCATCGGACCCAGAAAATTATGTAGTTGGTAAAAATTATTATTATATTGGTCTTGCAATGATAATTGTAGGTTTTATAATTATTGGAGTTACATGGATATGGTTAATATTATCGATTGTATTTAAACCTATTGCTGCTGCTACTGGTGTTAATACAATAGGTGATGCCTTATTTTAAAATATACTTAAGAAAATAATTATCTTATTTTTATATAGGGATAAATAATGGTCAATTCTTGTTCGGGATGTATTAATATATTTGATTTTAACAATGTTGTCAAAAAATTACGTGCTTTTTTCGATAGTAAAGGTTTTGTTGAAGTTCATACACAAAATAGATTGAGTATTTTAGCTGCTTGTGAAGATCCGCGAACTATTGCAACATATGAATATAATAACAATATCTGGCCGCTACCACAAACTGGTCAAATGTGGCTTGAGTACGAATTATTAACTAATCCTGATATTAAAGGGTGTTATTGTGTAAGCACAAGTTATAGAAATGAACCAAATCCTGTCCCCGGTCGTCACGATAAAATTTTCCCAATGTTTGAATTTGAATTAAAAGGTGATATGGAAGAAATGAAAAAAATGGAAATTGAATTATTAAATCATCTCGGTTTTAATAAATTTTATCCAGACGGAAATTATCCCGAAGGCGATTATGTTGATGTTGCTAAAAAATATGGTACTAAAGAATTAGAACATGAACATGAAGAAAAATTAAAAGAAGATCATGGTGAAGTTTTTTTTCTTAAAAATTTCCCTAATTATAGTTCCCCATTTTGGAATATGAAACAAGCTGAAAATAGTAACGTCGAAGGTGGTCATGCTAAAAAAATAGATATTATTATCAATGGTATAGAAACCATTGGTAGTGCCCAACGTTCTTCAGATCCAGAAGAAATGCGCAAATATTTCTATGAAATTAGCGATGGTGGTTATGCTAAAATATTATTTGATACATTTTCTAAAGAGCGCGTGGAAGAAGAATTAAATGATTTTTTATCCCATAAATTCTTTGATAGATCTGGTGGTGGTATAGGTGTAACAAGATTGATAAGAGTAATGAAAGAAAATAATTTACTTGATTAACTTTAATTTTTTTGTAATATATATAAAAATAAATTTATATAATATAGTACAATGACATCTAATAAAAATAATGAAATGCTGCTAACTCCATCTGAACGTTTAACAATTTTTCCAATTGAGCACCATGACATGTGGGAAATGTATAAAAAAGCTATTAGTGCTTTTTGGACCCCCGAAGAAATTGATTTAAGTAAAGATGTTGATGATTTCCACAAACTAAGTGATAATGAAAAATATTTTATTAAACATATTTTAGCATTTTTTAGCTCAAGTGATACAATAGTTAATATTAATTTGGGCGAACGTTTTTTAAATGATGTTCAGGTATTGGAAGCTAAATTTTTTTATGCATTTCAAATGTCAATTGAAAATATTCATTCAGAAACTTATTCTCTGCTAATTGATACTTATTTTAAAGAATCTAAAGAAAAAACAGAAGCACTTGATGCTGTTAACTATATGCCATGTATCAAAAAAAAAGCTGATTGGTGCTTTAAATGGATCGAAGATGTAAAAGCACCATTTTCGCAAAGATTACTTGCATTTGCTTTAGTTGAGGGTGTATTTTTTAGTGGAGCATTTTGTAGTATTTTCTGGCTTAAAGAACGTGGATTAATGCCTGGACTATGTTTTTCAAATGAATTGATTAGTCGCGATGAAGCTATGCATGTTGAATTTGCTGTTTTGTTATACTCAAAACTTGAAAAAAGACTTCCCGAACAAAGCGTGCACAAAATAGTAAGAGAGGCTGTAGAAGTAGAAAAAAATTTTATTAACGATAGCATCCCATGTTCTATGTTAGGTATGAATGCTGATTTAATGTGCCTTTACATTGAATTTGTAGCCGATAGATTATTGACACAATTAAATTATAATAAAATTTGGAATTCTGCAAATCCTTTTCCTTTTATGGAACGCATTTCAATTGAAACTAAATCTAATTTCTTTGAAAGTCGCGTATCACAATATAGTAAAGCAAATGTAGGAAGTACTCAAGAACATTCGGAATTACGCAAATTTAGTATAGAAGCGGATTTTTGATGTACTTAAAGATATTTAGAGATATGTTAACTATACAAATGAATAAATTTTTCAATATATTCAATGAAATAAAAAAACAGATTAGTTATATTATAAATGATAATGATATAATATATTCAAGCAAATATTTCAAATGCCTTAATGAAATATTAATTGTGTTAAAAAATACATTATATAAAATACAGGACATATATTATAAATATGTGCTTAATCCAAAGCTTACTAAAGTTTGCCATAATTTAAATACGCGCGAAACACCATTCAACACTTCTGCTAATTCCATACCTTAATTATTTTTATGTTTATTTTGTTTATGATATATCTTGTTGTGATAAGCATAATTTAATTTCACCAAGAGATGCTATAGTATATCTTAGTATTATAGGATAATTATTTTTAAGATATATTTCAACATTATTTGATAGATTAGTGCATTTGGTAAAAATAGCTAAATATTTAAGACTAAATATACCTTGAATTATCTCATGTTCTTCACTATTATCAGTTTTTTTAATAGTTATTGCTTGAGATTTTTCAGATCCCAATATTGTTTCTTGGTGACAAAAATCACCCTTGCAACTCAATACTAATTTATCTCCAATATTTCTAAATTCAATAAATTCTGATAAATTATGCATATCTCTTATAATTTTTTGTAGATAATTAGATGGCATATTTATAATGGTGTGAAAATCAACAGGTGGTATTTGTATATTCAGTACATCTATATCTAATACAGATAGTTTATAATTTGTTTTATAATTTTTTTCATTATTATCTATTGTAATACCTAAATGATTTGGATCATCCTTAAGTATATACAATGATAATATATCATTATTTGTAATAGTTTTTATTAGAGCATGTAGTCTCAACATATTAATACCAACATAAGTTTTCTTAGCACACTCATATATTTCAAACTTATCAGCTTCAAGTTTTAAGTGAATTAATACAATATGTGTATTATCCATCGCAACTATTTTAATACCAGTTTCATCTATTTCTAAATTAACATCCATTAATATTTCTTTTAATGCATCTATAACTTGCTTAAAAGTAGATGCCTGTATTGTTTTTATATTTAAAATGTATTCGCTGTTACTTTCCATACTGTAATTATTTTATTATGGTTTATCCTTAAATAATCTTTTTATAAAAATCAAGACTAAATAATATACTTACTACAAAATACCCTAATGACAATATTATAGCAATAAATAATAGAATATGATGATTATTGTATATATCAATTAACATATTATAATCTTTTCTCAAATACATATAAATCAATATTACAATTACAACTATTAATACTGTAAAAGTTACTATTTTACCTATTATATCATTTATAATAGTATTGTCATTATTACTATTTTTTGCGTAATTTAAAAATCAATTGAATAAATTAATGTTGTTATGAAAATTATCAACATTATTGCAGATGTAATTACAGATGTTGATATATAATATCTTATAATTAAGTAAGGCAATATATATATCATAATTAATGCTATAAAATTTAATGGATATGGTAGTGCAAATAATAATATTATAAATGTAAAAAATGCAATAAATAAATATAAAGATGGAGCACTTTTATTACCGTCAAGTAATGTTAATGCAATTGATGCATATAAATTAATAATATAATCATGGCCTTTATTTATTTTTGTATTTAATAAATATTTATTAATATCATATGTTAAATCTTTATTATTAGTTTGTTTATAATATATTTGTAAAATAATATAAGCAACAATTATTGCGAAGCTTCCAAATACAATTCCATTTATTATAATATAATCCCGAAAATTTTTATAATTCCTATCTAATTTTTCATAATAATAATTTTTAACTTTATCTTGTAACTCATTATAATATGTACCATCTTTAGTATTTTCTATATATTCCTTATTAAATAAATTTTTTGTTAGCATTGAAATAAATAGAATATTATTATTATTATAATCATTGTTATCTGTAGTTGATAGATCATTTTCTTCAATTAATTTTCCTGTAAATATTTTTCCCATAAAACCTAAATTTTTTTCAAATGCAAATGGAATATCTTTATAAAATATACATTCAACAGTATCCATAATTGTTTTATCATCCTTATCATATTTTGCTTTGTATGATAATATATAGCATTGTTCTAATTTATCTTTTAATATTTTTTCTGATAATTTACTATCGAGGGAGATATATACAAAATCTGAAAAATTAATATTAGTAGTATCAAAAAATAAAATTTTTTTTATAGTATTATCTGGTGAATATAGATCATAAATTTTAGTAATAATTTCATCAGGTGTTAATTTTTCTTCTGTATTTTTTTGAGGTTTTGAATATTTAAAATCATTATTTTCAGTATACATTAAAATATCATTAGTATTAGTTTTAATTTTATAAATTAATTCATCAAATTTAGTTTTATCAATACTTTTTTTATTATTATAAAAAAAGTCAAAAAGTTCTTTATAGTTTGTTCCAATTATAATTTGTACATCATAATTATCTTTTATTTCTTCAAATAGTGAATTTTTAGTTGGAGTATCGTCATAATTTAGTAATACAAAATTTTTATAATCAATTTTATATCCTGTACTATTATTTTCATCATAAGCATTTTCACATAAGTAAAGAAAATCCCTCATGTTTTTAACAACATCAACATTGGTATATTTATTGATTTTAGATAATTTATTACACAATATAATATAGTCTTTACATATATCTTGTGCTCTTTGATTATATTTTTCAAAAGTATCTTTAGCAGATAATAATAATTCATCGTTATTATCATTCACATAATTTTCAATATTATTTTTATTAACATTTTCAAAAAAATTTTTTAAATCAATAAAACACGAATTATCATAAATTATTAATTTTCTTATTTCTCCGTACAAGTAATTTTCAAAATCTTCAGGATTATCCTTAAATTCAAGATTATATTCTTTATGTAAATTATGTTGTGTAAATGCGTATAAATATATAAATGGAATAAATATTAATGCAAATGTTAGCCACTTGATACTTGTTTTATCTGGGTATATTTCAACAAATTTATCTACAATATTAGGGAATTCTAATTTATATTTCATACAAAATATAATAAATATGATTATTATGTATAAGAATATACATGTAAAAAATGTCTTAAATATCAATCCATTTAAATATAAATTATAATTCGTTGTTAAAACAATATCATTATTATAATTAGCTTTTAAGCATTTATTTTCATTATTTTCTCTATAACCAGATCTATATGAATTCAAATATAATTTATAATCATAAACCTCTTGCATTGGTATAATTATATCACCTGCTTCGTGATTTTTTATTTGACTATTTTTCCATAAAAATAATTTCATATATAATGTATTTAAAAATATTAAAATATATGAAACTGTAATTACCAACATAAATATATAAAATATTACTTTATTAAAATCATGTGTAAACTTCATACCATCATTATAAAACATAATATAATGTGAAGATTATGAGCTTTCTTATATAATATAATATTTTAAATTACACCTAAAACTGCTGTTTGTATTTCATCTTTAATAATGTTTAATTTATCTATTAAAATTTCAATGCTTTCTCTTGTTTCTTCTAAGATTTTATCATCATATGCTAAATATATATAAAGTATCAACAATATTACTAAGAAAACTAAAGCCACTTCTAATATTAAATATAAATTTACAAAATATACAGGTATAAAAAAATTTAAACTATCATTAGCTAATTCAATATTTTTAATAAATTCTTTAATAATCCCATTTTCAGCACCAATAATTGCATTTTCAGCAACAGCAGCAACAGCAACAGCAGCAGCATCAGCAGCAGCAGCAGTAGTAGTAGTAGTAGTAGCAGCAGCAGCAGTTTCATATTCATCCTTTTTTAGTATATTTTTAGCAATATTTTCTAATTTGCTTTTAATATTTTTTACGTCTTCTTCATTATACATAATCGATCGTACGGTCAATGTATATTCCAAATTTTTATCAATATTTTCGTATCCTATAATTACTTCATGGCCAAGTATCAATTTATTTAGCTTAATTAAAATGTAAGGATCACTGCTATTTATCCCTACTAAATAATTATATATTGTTAGTATAAATATTAATTTAGAAATTATATTAATTAAATCTTCTTTATATTGTGACATATTTGGTAATTTAGTTAATTGAACGCAATCTTTAATAGCAATAATATATTCTTGAATTTTGATATTTGCATTACTTGATGATATATTAAAATCTCTATTTACAGTTTTCATTGTTTTTTCAAATTTTTTTAATTGTTCTTCAATTGGCTCTTTATTTTTGAAGTCAACAATTGTATCACGATAATTTAAATAATTTTGATGAGCAACTTGTTTGAGATTTTCAATAGTATTTGAATATATTTTATTAATTTTATTAATTTCATTGGAATTATTAATTTTTAACACATTTAATCCAACTACAACATCATTTACAGCTGCTTGCAATTGTAAATCTATTTTATATAATTCACTATATTTATGATAAATATTATTATAAATATTATCAATAAACAATTTTTTATACAGCATTTCATGAATAAACGCAAATACAAATATTGTAAATATTATTAAAATAATATGATATTTTTCAGTATATAAATAACTAAATAAATTTTCATTTGTTTTACCACCAGTATATAATTCATAAGCTGTTATAATAATATAATATCCAACTAAAATAGCAAATATTATATATATTGCGAATAATATCATTTCATAAAATAAGTTAGCTTTATGAATATATAATCCCGATGTTTTTTCATCATTTGACTCAGAAAAAATATAATATAATTCCCAAATATATCTTGAAATATTCTGGAATAAATCATAATCTTCATCTATTTTATCATATCGAAGATATAAGCTATTATTCAATGGTGATTTTATATATATATATTTATCATCCTTTAAATAGTCTATTTGGTTTTTGATATATGAATAATCATTAAAATATACTACCAATTTAAAAATTTTATTTATATTTTCGAGATCATCATGATTAGTATTATCTATTTTAATATTAATATCTTCTTTAACAACATTTTCATAGCTTTCTAAATTTTTAAATTCATTTAATTTATCTTGATCATTTACATCACTATTTTTATCACCATCTTTATAATGATCTACTTCTTCCATTTTTTTATAAAAAGTATCTGATCGTTTATATCTTTTAATTCTATTTTTATTAAGAAAGTGCACATAATTAATTAAATAATAATGATAAATCTGATTTAATTTGAAGAATGGTGCACTATTATATGTATTTTGTTTTACAATACCATCAATGCAAAATATTGTGTATAATAAATAATTTAACACTGTAAAAAATGCTAATATGGCTATTATAACAAATGCAATATATACAATAGCAATAATTAAAGAAGCTATATTCTCTATACTGAACATGATTATGATTATCCTTTATTTTATATCTATAAATTAATAATTATTGCACCTACAATTAAAATAAAAGTTGTTAGTATTATTATAATAGTGTATAAATTTGACATTATAAAGTCCTTGAAATTCACATATCCAGATAGAAATTTAAAAGTAGTAAATTCAAAAAGGAAAAATATAATAGTAAATAGAGTTGCTATGATTCCAGACATTGAAAATAATATAAGCCATATTTTATATTTAACTGTATAATCTTGATGGTATCTATTAACATCGCGAGAATATTCTTCTATTCTTTTTTTAAATTCATTATATTTAATTTTTAATTCACCATCTGTAATTTCAAA
>Ga0222716_10004052_pt1 | contig 11567 bp, 8 predicted proteins | sample C33_13DmetaG_FD_165044 | JGI IMG/M metagenome (GOLD analysis project Ga0222716, IMG submission 165044) | Estuarine water microbial communities from San Francisco Bay, California, United States - C33_13D | ecosystem: Environmental > Aquatic > Marine > Unclassified | place: USA: California... | reverse complement strand
CTAACTATATACTATGAAAGAGGGGATACATATCCCCTCTATAAAAACTCTACATAGAGATTGAACATAAGGACTAGATATGTCTTCGAAGATATATATCAAGCGATCATCGGTTGCTGGTAGAAAGCCAACAACCAGCAATTTAGGCATTGGAGAACTTGCACTCAACCTACGTGACGGTCGAGCATATTCTTCTAATGGATCACATATCTTCGAAGTAGGTTCAAATGTAGAATCTCTAACTGTAGGCTCCGGAACTTTTAGTATAGCCAACGGAGCTATGACCTTCCCCACAGCTGATGGAACTGCGAACGGACAAGTTCTTATCACAGGTGCAAATGGTACTTTGTATTGGGGAACTGCATCTGCAGGCGGTATTACTGTTGAGAATGATGATAAAGTTTTAAGGTCTGACAAAGGGTTTGTTGTTCTCATTGACACAGACGACAATGACACAAATTCTGAATTTCAAATAAGAAAAGACACTAACCTCAAAACTGGTGGAACAGAATTATTATCAGTTCAGAGTGATGGTAGGACTAAATTTGCTGACGCATTTTCTCTCCCCAACACAGACGGTAACAATGGTCAAGCTTTAGTAACAGATGGTTCTGGTGGTGTTAGTTGGGGAAGCGTTGCATCTTCTGACGATTTAGATGATATCTTAGCTAGAAATTCTCAAGTAAGTTCAAACGTATTTTTTAATGCTGACACAACAGCAAATAACTTTTTTGTTGAAGGCGATTTAATTGTCTCCGGTAACATCACTACAATTAGTTCAGAAGAATTAAATGTAGACACAAACTTTATCGTATTAAATGCAAACCTCACCTCAGGCATTGCGCCCATTTTAGATGCTGGTATAGAAATTAATAGGGGAAGTTCAGCAAACGCAAAGTTCTATTGGGATGAAAGTGGAAACCGTTGGCATGTAACTTATGGTAATGCACTTACTGATAGAAAAATTCCCATCACTCTTGATGATGTTCTGGATAATGGATTTGCTTCTAATAATAATATAACAATTAATGGCACTTCTACTCTGGTTGATGCAGATATAACAGAACTGACCATTAATAATCAGTTTACATTACCTCAAAATGACGGCAATCAATCTCAAGTAATCGCAACACACGGTAATGGTTCTCTTTATTGGGCAACATCTAATAATGAGTTGAGATCGGCTGTAAGCATGAGGCAGATGAATTTTACTGCCAATACAGGACAGCTTGTCTTCAATGGAACTGATGATGATGGAACTATTCTCAGATATGAGATAGGAAAGACATCAGTTTATCTTAATGGTATTAAATTAAAACTTGGTATTGACTACACTGCTCTTACCGGAACTTCTGTAACGTTAAACGATGCTGCGGCGAATGGCGACATTTTAATGGTCGATGCGTTTGGATATGAAGATTCGATTAGACTAGGGAATACTAGTATTATCACTTCAGCCAAATATTCATCAACTGGAATTTCTCAACAAGTAATAGATACATTTGATACTAACAATTATGATTCGGCTCAATTTTTAGTGAAAGCTTCTGCTAATGGCAAAATTCATATGACTACAGTAAATTGTATATATGCATTTGCAAACGTTCATATTACAGAATATGGCACTCTACAGAGTAATGGATCTTTGATGGATTTAGACGCATCATACAGTAGTAATGTGGTAAGCTTAATGGCAACTCCGATAAATACACATGTTAAGTTTCAAGTGCATAGAACAACGTTGAGGAACTACTGATGACTAAGAGTAGAGCAAGAGTATTTGCAGATTTCGTTTCGGGTAATAACGTTGCCCAGCTTGAAGCAATTGCATCTCAAGCAAATACTTTAGTTCTTTCTATACAAGAAAAACTTGAAGTTGCAAATGCAGAAGCACTTTTTGTAAGTAATACAGCCTTCCAAAGCTTTGCTGCAAACACAAATGCATACATTAATGCAATAGGGGGTGTGCAAAATATCCAGCTGGTACAAACTGGAACATTAGGGACTACGAAGGGTGCAGCAAGATGGTATTCTCCATCAAACACAACTGTAACAAAAGTTACAGCCTTTGTTGCGGATCAACCTGAAGGACAACCAATCACAGTCGTTATAAATAGTAGCGACACAAAAAAACAAGAACTAAGAATTGCTCCAAATACGAGCACAATAACAAACACAACACAGTTCGATGTAGACCAATATGAATTTTTAACTGTCGATATAGATTCAGTTGGTACGAGAGCTACTGGAAAGGACTTGAACGTTCAAGTTTTTTATACTCAGAGGTAATAAATGGCAAATACTGTTTTATCTAATACTAATTTAACATGGCTCCAGAATCGCTGGGGTGGAACAACACCACTAAACAACTCAGAATTTGATGTGTATAGATTTGATCATTCTCCTATGACTTTGAGCAAAGAATTAAATGCAGATGATTTTACTAATAATATTGCAGTTGAGACTTTTTCTCACAGTAATTCTCTCCAAATTGTTGTAGTGTGGAAAGAAATAGGATCTAATACATCCTACACAGGATCTAGTGAACATATTAATGGAGGATGGGATTAATGTTTGTTAAATATAAAATATCAGGTGGCATTCTTACTAATTTCACCAACGTCAATAAGGTCTTAAATGATTTTCGAGATATTATGAACGGAACCCATACAGCAACTACTGATTTTGATTCAACCGTTGCTGATATATCATCTTGCGAATTTGTTGGTTCAGCGAATACCACAATTTATAATAATGTTGTCAGAACCAACTCCACTGGCAGCGTTCATGGGCAGATAGCATTTAATAAAAAACACCATGTCTATTCGACAGATACAAATTATGATATGTCCAGAAAAATAACTTTCAGTATTTCACCTGTCAGTGCCGACGAACCTGGAGTTTTAACTGAAACGCTTAGTGGAACTAATCGTAGACCAGTTTTGGATAATACGTTCAATACACATATGACCCCTGCAATTGAAACAGCCTTAGATGATGCTCCTGCATTTTATTTTTATATCAGTGATTATTTTTTTCAGTGGATGTATCACAATCCAATTCAAACGAATTGCACTTGGGGTGGCGTATTGGACTTTGAAATCAGCGATCATGACAAATATGTTTATGATAACGTTGATTCTAATTATAGTCCGCAAACAACATGGGCTGGATTAGTTTCTGATCGATATAATACTCAACAGGCAACCAACTCAGTTTATGATGCTATGTACATAGGAAGACAAAACTATCTAACTGTCTCCGGATCTATTGATAGTAGTCCTGTATGGTCTACGGGCGCTCAAGAATATTATTGGGGTTATAATGACATCACCACCCAAACATATTCGACCCTTTTTCCACAGGTTCAAAGAAGGGTTCATGCAACTCCTCTTGCCACAGGAGATCAGTCACACCAACTTATCCCGTTGTATTGCATTCCGCATTCGAATCACACTACAGATTCAGATCCAGTTTATCAAAGATTTCCTTATATTTGGAGAACTACAGACGATATTGGCTCTCCAGGACAAACAATAAGTTTTGGAGGAACAGATTATGTTGTCTTGATGGGCAATAAATGTGCAGGACAAGGTGGCAATGATGTTATACGATCTGGAAACGCATGTTATCTTTTACAGAAAACTATTGGAGGTAGATAATGTTTGTTAGATTTACAACCGCCACCAGTAATGGTGGTCATTTTGGATTTCAAAATGCAGTGATTGCTACTGCTACTGCCAACGCCAATTTCACACCCTCACTTCCTGATGGTTGTGTTACATATGATGTTCTATCAAACGCTGATGCAGGCGGTTGGGTGTTAAATGGAGCGGCTTCAACTCTTATGACACAAGCGTCTTCAACGGGTGCCCACTTTGTCATTCAGGCTGGTTTGAGCTCAAAAGATTATGGTATTGACAAGATGGCAAAACACATAAAATTTGATTTTGATCACACTAGCGGTGATTTTGAAAACATTTATTATGGTGTAACTGTTCCAAATAATAACTCAAGCCACAACTCAAACGCCTCATTTTATTCCTCTGCTGCTTTGTCACCTAAACCTCAGTTAGAGGACGCAACATCCGTAAGCCACCCTCATGAGTGGTTTATGTCTATTACGTCAGATTATTGCTACATATGGGATATATCTAACACCTTCCAAAAGTTTATTGGGGCAGCAGATCTTGATGGCGTTCCTGCAGCATATAGATCAGTATCCAACATGTGGGCACCGTTTGCTGGAGTATATTCGATTGCTGGAACCACCCACCATAAAATCGCCATGCAGTTTTTAATGAATGGAGTATTTGTTAACAAGCGCCATGCTGGCATGAGCGAACTTGATGCAGGCACTTGGACAGCTGTTGACAGCAACGACAGCACAATTGAAACCTTTTCGGAAATTCCTAGAATGGATTTTTACACTTATGATGGCACCTCCACCCCAAACCAATTTGTATACCATAAAGCGGTTAACAGTAATGGTGAGATTGTTGACAGCCTCAATCCTATAGGAATTTTTGCTCCACAAAACAATTGGCCATATATGACATTAAAGGGTATAAAAGCTGTTGGCAGGTTTGAACATCTCAATAATGATGACGTGACGGTTTCTGTTGCTGCCGAAACATATCATCAGTATAAAAATAAAATTGTATATGATGAAAATGGAGAAAGATATATGGTAGTCCAGTTTAGTCGCCATGCGCCAATTGCATTTAGATGTGTTTAAAGGAATAAGAGATGAGCTCGAATAGTGCAGCTGCATTTTCTGGAAGTGATAAAATCTTTATAATTTCATCAGATTCTTCAATAACATTTTCCTCGAATTCGGTTTCATTCCACACTTCATCAGAAATTTCTGGTAATGCAGTATCATCTTTCTCTGAAGCAAAACGGGCAGCGCCGACACCTTCTGGTTTTGCAATTACATCAAATTCATCTATATACAAAATATATGCAAACCTAGAAATTTCTACTACTATGTCTAATGCTATTTCTTATGGTATAGATGCGTCTAGTTTCAGAAATTCTTCTAATGGATTCATAGCAATAACCTCCAATAATATTAATTCAAAAATTAGGAAGATAGAAGTTAATAGATCCATAACAACTATGGATAGAGGAATTGAGAGATCAGTTCGTCAAGTGTGGATTGGCTAAGTTATAAATATCTAAAATAACATTAGACGGATAGGGAAATCTAATGGCGATAAACAAACCATTCGTGGCGAAGCATGGGCTTGCCATTGCCAATACAACGCATATAGTATTCAATCCAGATGGAACACTTCATGCAAATAATGCAAATGTTCAAGTCTCATTAGACACATCAACATTAGTAACGAATGCAAATTTCCAATCAGCTTTAGCAAACACTAATGTTTATATCTCTACTAAGACTGACGACTCTACAGTTCTCGCTACGAATACAGCTTTACGGACTCTTATTTCGGATAGGATCCAAGTCGCTAACCTAAATTCAACTTTAGCTGATTATGTGACCAACACATCTTTCCAGTCAGTTGTAGCCAATACTAACTTAGCAATCGCAGATCGCATGCAGGTAGCAAATACTGTTGCTCTTGTAAATGATCGCATTCAAGTCGCTAACGCTGATACACGTTTTCTGAGAAAAGACGGAACAGATTCTCAAAGCGTTGGTGGTCAAGTAACGTTTGACAATAACGTTGTTATTTCTGGCAACCTAACCGTAAGTGGAACAAGAACTGAAGTCAATACAACTCAGGTAAATGTTTCTAACACTTATATCCTACTTAACTCTGACCTTGGATCAGGAGATGCTGCTACTGAAAACGCAGGTCTTATTATTAATCGTGGCGCAGAGGCAAATGTATATTTCCGCTGGAATGAAACTGACGAACATTTTGAGTGGGGCGAAGCTGACGGGACTTTCCGTAAGATAACTGACGCTGCTGCAACTGTTGTTCAAGCAAGAAACGAAAGTGGTGCAACTATTTCAACAGGCTCTCCTGTTTATGTGACAGGATACAGCGCAGGTGGATCAAAACCTCTTATTGATATTGCTGATGCCGATGACGCTGCAAAGATGCCAGCTCTTGGTATTACGCTTGCTGAAGTTACAAACAACAGCGATGTTCTAGTTGGAACTTATGGTGTTTTCTCTGAAGCCAATACAGGTGTGTTTACTGAAGGTGATGAGCTTTACATCGACACAGTAGCAGGAAAACTTACTGCGACAAGACCAACAGGTTCTACAACCAAAATCCAAAAGATTGGTCAAGTTTTACGCTCACACGCAAGCGCAGGGTCAATCCTTATTCAAGGTGCTGGTCGTTCTAACGATATACCAAACTTGCCATTAAGTCAAGTCTTTATTGGTAATACTTCTGGCGTGGGTGAAGCGAGACAACTAACAGTTTCTGATCTATCAGACGCCAATACTCTTGCCACAAACTCTGCTTTCCAAGCAGCTCTTGCTAACACAAACAGCTTTGTGGCCAACGTTGCTTCAGAAGTTGATCAACTGAATACAAACCTAATAGGAACTAATACTGCCCTTCGTACTTTGATAAGTGACAGAATGCAGGTTGCTAATGTAACTTCAACGTTCATAACAAATACAGCTTTCCAAGCTTATGTTGCTAATACTAACGCAAGATTTACAGCAAACACTAGCGTTGCGAATGCGAGCTTTGAGTCTACTAATAACACAATTACATTTAATCGTCAAGACAGTTCTGTATTTGATGTTGTGCTTACAGGTATTACAGGATCAGGTGGCTCAGCTAATACTGAAGATATTACAAACCAATTATTTAAAACAAAACAGCTCTCAACAACCAGAACGTTTACTGTTACAGTTGGAACAAAAACCCTTAGTCCATGGGCTGGAGGATCGTCGTCTGCATACTTTATTGATGGAGAAGAAGTCCCGACTCTCACACTTGTTCCTGGATTCACATATAGATTTGACCAGTCTGATGCATCAAATAGTAGTCATCCAATCTCATTTTACAGAGAAGCAGATAAAACAACTTCATATGTAACAGGTGTTGGGGGAACAGGAACTGCCGGATCGAGTGGCGCATATACTGAAATTCAGGTAAGTGCAAATACTCCCATGTCATTATTTTATCAGTGTCAAAATCACGGATACATGGGTGGCCAAATTGCTACAGTATCTGACACATCTCCAAAATATGTTGAGCAATCAAATGTTACTGTTACTCTCGGTAGCTATTGGCCAAGTTCAAATATCATTTCATACATCAATACAAATGCTGGCGGTGTAACTAATACAAACTTCCAATCATATGTCGCAAATACTAATTCGAGATTGACTACTCTAGAAGGTTCTTCGGGAGTTACTCTCGCAGCATTTAGCGTTTCGACAGGAACACCAACTGGTGGGGGTTCTCTAGCATATAATGATCAAAATGGAACATTCACCTTTAGACCATCTGGAGCATTCCCAACAATATCAACAACTGCGCCATCACTTTCAGGTAACGGAACTCTATGGTTTGATTCCGAAGATGCGTCTTTGTTTATTGAATATGATGGTAACTGGGTTTCGGCAGCTCCAGTTGTAGGTTCTTCACCAAATAATTTCATTTCATATTCAGGTAATAATACACTCAGATTAGTTACTGGAGATGGAGAGTTTATTGATGCAGATATGGCGCAAATTGGTGCTGCTGGAGGAGCAACTGGCACAGATACAGATCTAACCGGATCTGCGAGATCATATACTGCTAACGGCTCTGTCACAGATTTCTTAGCTGCTTTCGCTCGTGATAATCCTGAAGATGTATTTGTCACTGTTGACGGGATTACACAAAGGCCAACAACACAGTATACAATTAGCGGAACAACAGTATCATTCGGAACACCTCCAGCAAATAATGCTGTAGTTATGATTCGAACATTTAATGGGTTGTTGGGAACTAATACAGCAAGTATTGATGTCAATAAGTATACTGCTAATGGCACACAAACAACCGGATTCTTCTCACCATCAAATTCTGCTTTAGTTAATGATTTAATTGTTACAATCAACGGTGTTGTACAAAAACCAACAACAGACTACACATTATCTGCTCAAACGGTAACATTCGCAACTGCTCCAGTTGCGGCGTCAGATATCGCTATTCGTGCTCTTAGAACTAGAATAGCTGATGTTACTGAGATCAGTCAATATGTCTTTTCTAATTCTACAGTTGTAACTTCGGCAAATAGTAATTTAGATTCCAATATTTTGGTTGCCACATATAATGCAAATGGTACTGCGACCAGCTTTGCTGCGAACACCAATTCAATAACTCTCGATACATCAATTGTTTCAGTAAGCGGTTTGTTGCAAAGACCAGTCACTGATTATACTTTGTCTGGAAACAATATCGTATTTGGTACTGCTCCTGCAAATAATGATGTTGTGAGCGTTCGTGAATTCAGACATCCGGCAACTCTCACCCAAATTCAAATGAATATTGTTCCTTGGCAAGAAATCAGTTCGAATGGGGCGGTGCTATCAAATTATAACTATTTTGTCGACTGTTCTGCAGAACCGATCACTATAACATTACCTTCTGTAAAGAATCAGGGAGATACAATAAAAATAATTGATGCGACTGGCAAAGCATCAAATAACAATATAACGGTGAATGGCGCTGGATCTAAAATTATGGGCGATGCTGCAGACTTTACAGTTTCTGATGACAGAGCAGCTTTCACTTTAGTGTATTATAACACACAACAAGGATGGATATTAGGAGAAGTATAATGGCAAACTATAGCGATTTCAAACCAAAGCTCAATCGGATCACACGCCATATCATTCCGCATGATCATGAGGGTACAGATCTTGGACATTCAACAAAAGCTTTTAGAGATTTATATCTTTCAGGATCAAGTTTGCATCTAGGAAGTGCTGTTATAAATAGTGTTGGATCAGGTATTGCATTACCAGCTGGAACGACTATAGGTGGGTCTGCACCAGCAACAGAAGCAGCAGGTGGATTGCCTCAAAATAAGGTAATAGCATTCGCTATAGCATTGGGTTAAGGAATAAGAAATGGCAAAGAAGCTTGTATTAGGGTATGAATTAGACACTACAACAGACAGTGTTATTCTTCCTGGAAACATATTTCCAGAAAAATTGCAACTTATCACAGATGTAGAAGGTGGGGTTATTTTATATAATTTTGCTGATTCTACCAGCGGATATGTTTCTAGATCTTTCAGCGAGGCTACAGAAAAAACAACATTTGTATTAGATCAAGACCTAAGTTCATATTCGAACACTGCGCCGCTACAAATTTTTATTGATACAGATAACGACATTAATTTCGAAGACGAACTTTTGGATCCTGTAAACAAAATTAGAGTATCTAACCCAGAGAATTTAATTGACACAGACTTCGAATATGGTTTACAGTCAACTAAATGGGAAACTTTAGAACTTTCAGGAAATATACCATCTTTTTATGCATCAGGAACTGATGGTGGATTAAGAGGAATTAACAAATTATCATCAATAATTGGTTCTGATGTTATAACCTGCAAATTCAATGAACCCCATCAGTTACAAGTTGGTTCTCCAATACTAGTACAAGGTCTTTCTTCTCAAACTGCAGAAGGAAAATATTTGATTAGAAGTGTTGCTTCAAATACAGAGTTTACATACACAGCAAAACAAACTCAATCTCAATCTGCAACAATTTCTGGACCATATACTACGATAGATCCAGGACAGTTTTATGTTGGGTCAGAATTAACGTATAATTCCAATACTGGAATGCAAAGTGATCTCACATCAAATAGTATAGTAACAATTACTACTCCTGAAGCTCATGGATTTAAAGAAAATTCTTCTTTTTATCTCGTAAATACGATTGCGCCCAAAAAACTTAGATTGACTGCCAATACTTCATCAACAGCTCCAGATGGTCGACCATATATAGATGCTGCTGACACCCTCACCGAATCATATTCAGCCAATACTTCTCTCACAGAAACTAAACAGATGAGAGGAATGTATTACAAAAAGATTACTTCTGATAATGTTGACGTCGCAAACAACAAAATATTATGGGATGGACACAGCTTAAAGAACGGAGATTGTTTACTTTATGTTCCATCAAATGGAGATTCCCCAATCGGTGGATTAGAAGGAATGCAGGTGTATTTTGTGAGAGATGTTGTTACAGGCGAAAGCTTCAAGCTCACTTTAACCGACACATATAATTCAACAAGTCAAGGCTCTCCAATCACTTTTACCGATGCTGGAACATATAATTATGGTCGAGGACAATTTATATTATCGTATAGACTTTCGAGGATGTATACTCGATCATATTCATATTATACTGAAATGTATAGTAAAAACGACACTTATAGCGTAGGATCTGGTTGGGATAGAAGAGACAGCACATATTACGATGCATCTAAAGGTGGGTATGTTGGGTTGATGGGCGGTAGACCAGAATATATTGTATATGCTACTAGGAGCAGCAGCTTTAACGTTTATGCCAGATCAGTGTTGTATTATCCATGGACTCAAAATGGTGGGTATATGAATAATTCTAACCAAATCCTAGGAATTAATTCAGCATATGATGGTAACAATCTCGCCAGTTCTTGGAATTTCGTAGAAGATATTCATAGATATTCTACTTATGGATACAATTGGGAAGTAGCTAATCGCCAAAACGACACATGGCTCAATAATATGTATACACATTATAATGCTGGTCAAAGAAGGAGCGGCAATTATAATTATTATGCAAACGCTAATTATTGGTTTGCAATTCCATTAACAACAGATGAAGAAGCTGATACGTTATTCTTTCCTGATGCTAATTTCACCACCGGAGATAGCATTCAACTTCCTGCAACATCAAATTTTAAATATAGGAATGTGACTAGTACAGCAAACTATAGTACAAATTTTTCAGAAGTTGCAATTACTAGTGGTGGAACCTTTGACACTGAAGCAATCACTCCGCAAAGAATTAAGGTAAACCATCAAGGTGGGCATTCTAGAATAAGTAGTCTCAAAGAATCTAGTTTTGATGTTACTGGAGTCTTTCAGAATTTAACGAAAAACAGTTATTATGTAGAGAACCATGGTATATCCCCTTCAGATCAAGCAATTATTACTGCGGATAACGGGGGAGAAATTCCATCTGTTAATACTGGTGATATTGAGTTAGACAGTCAAACAAATTTTATAACAGCAACTAATATTTTAGACAATTATGTTAGCAACTTTTTAAGCAGTTATAGTGGAACTGGAACTCTTTGCAAAACTATATTGGACGGGGCGAATTTTTATTATCCTATTAGATATAATAATTCATCAGATTCTACTAATTATGTACTAAGCTCTAATTATTTGCGTCTTCAAAGTTTTACGGTCAATTGGCCAGGAGTGACTGGCACTAGGGGTGTATCAACTACTTCATATAATTGGAACACAGGTGAAATAGAAGACCCATTTCAGGGAGATTCTGTGCTCGGCGGTAAAGGTTTTGTGATTAAAACAAGCACAGCTTGGGAAAGAAACAAAGAAGTTG
>Ga0222716_10004050_pt1 | contig 11569 bp, 11 predicted proteins | sample C33_13DmetaG_FD_165044 | JGI IMG/M metagenome (GOLD analysis project Ga0222716, IMG submission 165044) | Estuarine water microbial communities from San Francisco Bay, California, United States - C33_13D | ecosystem: Environmental > Aquatic > Marine > Unclassified | place: USA: California... | reverse complement strand
GTCAGGATCGCCTGAATCAAAACCGAGACCGTTGAGTAATTCCTGTAGTTCCCGCACCTGCTCAATGCTCATTGCCTGCTCATTCTCAGGCATGCGCTGAATAGCGGGGCCACCGGAAAATCTATCCGCCAGATGCCCCACCGTCAGCGCATAAAATATGGGCGTGTTATAGACCCGCGTCACCCTAAAATTGTCATAGGTGAGAAAGGCAGGCCCCCCCGCCCCGGCTGGAATAACCACAGAGGCTCGCATGTCTGCCACGGGGATAGGCGCACCCGAAGTCTGAAGCAACCCTATATCGCGCCATTCTTGCAGTGGTTTACGCGTGTCAGTGCCTGCGAGGGAGAAATCAAAATCCTCTGGTAGCAGAACCTCACGCCCCCAGCGCTCGTCACCCTTCCATCCTGATTTAGATAGGAAATTTGCTGCAGAATGAAATATATCCGGAAGACTGTTCCAAATATCGATTCTGCCATCGCCATCACCGTCTACGCCATGCAGATTGAATACCGAAGGCATAAACTGTAATTGCCCCATTGCGCCGGCCCAGGACCCGCTCATGTCCGCCGCAGAAATATGACCCTCATCGATGATTTGCAGAGCTGTCAGCATCTGCGTACGAAAGAAGTCGGCTCTACGCGGGTCATACGCTAGGGTAGCTAGCGCCTGCAGGACGGAGAAACCGCCTGTATTGCTGCCGAAGTTGCTCTCGATCGCCCAGAAGGCTGCCAGGTATTGCGGCTGCACCCCGTAGCGTTGACGCACTTCCTCCAGCAATACTGCGTGTTGATTCAATAACTGCTGACCACGCTCTACCTGCCGGGGAGTAACCCGCAGGCCCAGGTATCTGGTAAAGGTCTGCACGAACTCTGGCTGACTGCTATCGAGCTCCAAGACCCGGGGAAGTGGCGCTTCTAGATCGTCCAGAGCCGCGAGGGTAGACTCACTAATGCCAAGCGCGGCAGCTTCGGCTCGCAGCTCAGCCACCCAGTCTTCAAAAGACTGTTCTTGAGCGAAAGCTGGGAAACTTAAAAGGGCTAACAGTAGGAGAGATGCTGCTGTTTTCATGCCACTATGATAATTGATATCGAGGAGAATGGAAATCTGCAATAGGGTAATCTGATCACGCCAGACCGGCAGTTGCTAGAGGCTAGCGCTCGACATCAATTCAACTAGCTTTCGATCTCAGGCAGCGACAGAGTGATTTAGATACTCATTCAACTGCTTTTCATCTTGCTCAGCCAAAGCCTGAAAGTTTAGCCCTAATGGTAATTATCCTGCCGTTGACGGCGACAGTAGGAAACAGTGCATGTAGATTTTATTTTTCGACTGCATCGCCCCTGTGCGGGCAGAGAAAACTCTAATTCAAAATCGGGAAACAGACCCGAATCTGATTTAAACCTAGCTAATTGTTCGATCAATTGATGGCGACACTCAATCTGAATCCCAGAGGGAGATAGATTCATCAGCGTGCCATTTCTTACGATACCTGCAAGACGAATATTCGCTTCACCACGCAGGTCAACTCGGGGATAATTTCGCTTGTCATTGCTCATAAAAATAGTCTTTACATGATTTAAACAGGCTTATCACATTACTCCAACGACTCGTTTATCCTAGCCTTTATTCGTCAATTTATGATCTGCCGCACACTTTTCAGTATCATTGAGCATAAATGTGAAGCTGGTAGATATTAATTCGGATAGATCGTAGTCTAGCCAGACTTAAGGTAGGCGACATGGCACGCTTCAATAAACAATCTCTTCATTCCAGAACAATGCCAAGGAAGGTTCCTACACGGGGTTTTTTGTTCGTTATTCTCCTCTTCAGTCCCTACCTGCTTGCAGAGGAACAACTCTTTCTTCGCAGCGGCGTCAGAGAATACGTCGAGCAAGAACAGCTGGTACGCTTCGATCACCTGTTCGAAAGTCTGGGTCGCAACAAGAATCTACCTAAGGGTTTTGAGCTCCAAACCTTGCTCGCGCTGAGCCACTACCCGGAACTGGACGACATTAAGATCAATTTCATCGTCGATGATGTGTCTATCCCACTGTCATCAAGGCCCCATTGGAGCAGCATGCTTCGTTCTGCAAGGAACAGAACCTATCAGGTGATTATAGACAGCGAGCGCGAAGGTGCCAGAGGAGCGTTACTTCTAAAAAACCAGCCATTCAATGCTCAAGTTGGGATAATTGGGCATGAACTGGCCCACACCGTTTACTATTTGAATCGCTCTCTGTTTGGAATACTCGGCGACGCACTGTGTCAGTTAAGCGACTGCCGCATAGGGTTTGAAAGAGCTACAGACAAGCGACTGATCGACTATGGGCTAGGTTGGCAGCGCTTCGACCATGCCAGGTTTGTTAGGGGCCGAATCCCACAGAATCAGATTTCGGCATCTACCGCAGAAGGTGGCGGCGGTGCTTACATGAGTCCGGCTGAAATTCTGCGCATCATACAAGGCCACGAAGCCTACGCGAACCAGACTCAGAGCTCGGCTAACTGAATAGGTTTACTCCTAGCCCGCTTATTTCGAATCGATAACTATGCTGCGCAGAAACTCCAAGCCTGTGTGGCAGGCCAAGTGAACACGCTCAGGCGGGATCTCTATATCACTAGTATCTGTCTACAGGTTTTAGGGCTCACATTGAACCGGTATCTAGCTATTGGTTTGTTGGCATGGGTTTGCTTTAAGTAGAGTGGCCAGAAAGGTATAGGCGAAGGTCAACAGATATCTATAAATTTTTATTAAAAACAGTAAATTATGGGACTTTTTTCATGTAGCTTACTCTGGCGCAGCATCACGAAGTTTGGCAATAACGGACTCCATAGCCCTATCGATGAGTGGCGTCTCATAAATAACCTTCACCGTGCCCGCCTTCAATTCCCTGGCTAATCCCATTTGGATTTTTCGATAACTTTTACACCTTGGCCGTTCACAAAAACATATTTTCCAATCGTGTCTATCGTTGCCGCCAGGGTACAGCGCACGGCTTGCTCAGCGGCTCCCTCAGACTCTAACCAGATGCCAATGGGATAATTGGAAACTTCCTGCAGGTGCTCATCATCATCCAAAGGCTCTTGGCGCCCTGTGGTACTCTTAACTAAGCTCGTCTTTTCGTTATCCACTCCAACACTCGCAACATCTTCGTCACTTACGACGGCAGGTGGCGTCTCAAAACAAGCCTCCTGAACGCGCTTCAATTTGCCTAACGACTCTTCGGCCTCAGGCTTTTCTATTCCGGCCACTTCCAATGCCTTGCCAAGATCGAGCAAAAGACGTGGATTGACCTTCGCGAAGCGCTGTACGATCGCGTCTCGCTCAGCCATCAAGCTTAGATCCCGAGAACGCCTACTGGCAGGTTCGTTGGCGATGGCCATGTTGGCATCAGACAAGGCTTCGGAGACAAAGCTCGACAGCCTCGCCGTCATCGCATCTCTAACGATATTCAGAATCTTCTTCACATCATCCATAGAAGTTCCATTACGGGGCTCCATCCCCAGCAAGCTCTCTAATTGCCATTAAGCTTGGACTGCAGCAGCAAAACTTGTCGCGATACCCGCTCGCGAAGCAGCTAAGATGCTACCGCTTGAAGCCCTGCATGTCGAATATTCACTGCGCTGCAGGACTCATTACAGCTGGACCTCAACCCTTATCCTCATGGTTAGTACAATCAGCCTGCCCGGCAAATAAGTCCTTCATTTGCTTCATTGCAGATGGTAGATTTCGCTACTCAATCACTAACTACAAAAATATCCACGAGGGGAGTCCCGCACAGCATGCCAATCCGACAAACACTATTTAGCCTAGTTCTCTTGAATTTACTGGCGACACCGACCCTAGCGCAGGACTCAGGGCCCATTGGCCCTAGCCCTTATGACTTTAATACCGAGACTTGGATGCAACCCTTCGCCGATGATGGACTGTCCTGGGGCGGTACCTCTGGCGTCTATGTAGAGTCCAAGGACCGGATCTTCGTCCTCCAACGCGGCGAAACGCAACTGCCCAGCCCAGTGCCTCCCGAATACACCAGTTTTGCAGGTTCCCTGGGCTGGAATGTGCTTCGCGGCCGAGGTCGCGTCTGGCAGAACTGCATCTATGTAATTGATAGTGAAGGAAATTTACTAGAAGTTTGGGATCAGTGGGACCACCTATTCACCGGTACAGACGGCCCCGGGCCACACAGGATTAGAATGAGTCCTTACGATCCCGAAAAGCGACTCTGGCTAGTAGACGAAACCGGCCACATTATCTACGTGTTTTCAAATGACGGCTCACAACTTCTAATGACTCTGGGTGAAAAGAATGTTGCCGCCAAAGACGAGTACCATTTCAATCAGCCACAAGATGTCGCCTTTCTGCCAGATGGAAAATTTCTGATTGCAGACGGCTTGGGCGGAAACAACCGTATCGTCGTGCGTAATGCCGATGGCAGCTATCTCTCTGAATTTGGCGAAACGGGCGAGGGCCCAGGTCAGTTCGCCAGCGTCCACGCCTTGGCGATAGGCCCAGAGGGCAACTTATATGTGCTAGACCGCGACCTGCTTAGAATTCAGAATTTTAAACAAACAGCGGTACCAGGGGCCAGCGATTACCCACGCTACGAACACGTTGCCACATGGTCTGACCTGGGCATGCCTCTGGATATATTGGTAGGTGAAGACAGCGCCTGGGTAACGGATCTAAACCCTCCCAAGATTGTCCAATTCAATCTTGACGGCACGCGAAGATATACCTGGAACCTGCCTGTCGAAGGGCCACATCGCTGGATAGAAATGCACTCTCTTTCCGTCGATTCCGATGGCAATCTATATGGCACAGACAATCAAGCTGGCCGGCCACAAAAGCTGACGCCTCGTTTCGATGCAGAACCTGAGCTTATTCTGGATCGACCTTACGTGCCACGCTAGACCCTTCGTCACTCCTTCGCTAAGCCCTCAGACACGATAGGCGACTTGGCGAGGGAGAGACCAATAGCTAATAGACATACAACCAGTATAGTACCCATCAATCCTATGTAATTGACTGAGACATGATCGGAAGAACCAACCGCAAGCAATGTCCAAGCATAAAAACAACGCTACCGAAGTATCACAGAAAATCCTTCAAACCTTACGCGATGATGGATTACTAAGCGATTCAACAGAGCACGACTCTGCTGTCCTGGAACATCTTTCCGATTTACTCGTCTATGCAGGGTTCCCAGAGCGCGACGTCCTAACAAAAAACATCACCATCCTGCTCTCCGATATCCGCGGATTTTCAGGCATTTCTGAATCCCACCCAGCAACCGATGTTGTAAGCCTGCTGAATCGCTACTTCGATGCTATGGGAAATATTATTACAAAGTATGGCGGCACCATCGACAAGTTGATGGGCGACTCGATTCTAGTGGTTTTTGGCTTCCCCGAAGAGCGAGAGTCCGACGTCGAAAATGCCATAGCCTGCGCCGTCGAGATGCAAATGGCCATGGGCGAAATTAACGCTGTCAACAGATCTCTTGACATGCCAGACCTGTTCGTTGGAATAGCAATAAATACGGGCTCTGTAGTCGTTGGTGATCTCGGCTCTGACCACTACCATGAGTACACGATCATTGGTGACGAAGTGAACCTAACCTCTAGAATCGAAGCTCACTGTCTGCGCGGACAAATACTCATCAGCGAGAACACCTACGAACTAAGCAAAGATTTCGTAGAGGTCGGTTCGCCGAATAGGGTCGAGGTCAAGGGCGCGCGCGATGCCGTAGATCTTTACGAGGTGTTTGCGACCGATCGACCAAAAAAGATGGAAGTTCCACGAAGAGAAGGACGAAAGAGCCCGCGTGTTAAAGTTGGCATGCCCGTTGTTTTTCAGAACCTTTCTGGAAAAATCGTACTCGACGAAAAATACCAGGGCGACGTAATCGATATCAGCTATCACGGCCTGCTTGTAGAAACACCTGTCAAGGTCAACAATTCTTCAGAGATAAAGATGACTTTGTCGCTCGAGCTCTTCAGCGCTAGAACGACAGACGTCTATGCGCGCATCATCAACACCGAGCAGTTTGGAGACAAGTATCGCAGTAGCATGGAGTTCACCTCTATCGGAAGCGAGGGTCTGAGTGCCATCAAACAATACGTCGACAAAATGGTAGCCACAAGCTAGCTTGATTGGCGATAGCACCCAGCTCCCAACGAGGTCTCTCTCATTGAAGTTCTAGGCGATTATCAGGATCTGGCCTAAATATCAGATACTCTATTTCGCCTTCCATTTCACTCCACCAGTGCGCCGTATGCCCTGGAATAATAACGACGTCTCCTGGCACGACTCGCCGGCTTACACCGCCTTCGATTGATTTCGCCCGCAGCCAACTCGGATTTCCTTCATAAGGCTCCACCAACGTACCGCCCGTTACTAAAGTAGCTGCGCCCTTCAACATATAGTAGATCTCGGTTGTATTCACCAGGTGCACATTAACGTCCCCGGCAACTCCAGCGGGCCTATAAACGCCGTATACACCCAGCCGCATATCGCCTGTCGTTTCGACGACACGAATGGGGTTGTCGCTGACCCGATCTCGTGGCAGCGCATCAATAAACGCTCGAACTTGCTCGCCGCTTATGTCTGTCGCAACCTGAGGAGTAACAGGCGGTGGCGTCTGCGCGGACACAAACGAGCTCATAAGCACGAATAAGGGGGCTATAATTCTAATCTTCATTCTATTTTCTCCGATTTTGCGGGCCATAAGCCCTAGTCAAATCTTAAGTTAAATTAAGCATGCAGGAGCCAGAAACACCTACAACTTGTAACACATGTACGAGCTGGCTTCTCCTATAATTCGGCTATAAATTAGCAACATCGACCGGTCTCTACGACTTTAATTTGCGGTCAATTAAGCTAGAAAGTCAGACAAAAGTCTGTAGACTATTTCAAAGTACTCGTTCCCTAGAAGAACAGGCAACAGCAGCCTTTCCAACACAAACAACACTACGATGAGGTTCAGTCTTGGACACACAAGCTACCAGCCCTACCCTAGCGCCAACCTTGTTTCAGTATAATCGTGGCAGCATCGTAATGAGTGGGCTATCGGCTCTTGCTATGTATGCCTATCTCAGCAGCAACTACGGCTGGCGACAGGGCGCGCTGTTCATAGTGGGCCTAGCCGCTGGAATAATCCTCTATCACGCCGCCTTTGGCTTCACTGCCGCCTGGCGCGAAGTAATCAACACCGGGCGGGGAGCAGGCTTGCGCGCACAGATGATTATGCTCGGAGTCACCGTGCTGATCTTTACGCCGCTTATTGCTCAGGGCGAACTCTGGGGCACCGGCCTGAGAGGAAGTGTTGCTCCCATAAACCTGGCAGTTATCTGCGGGGCATTTATGTTTGGTATAGGCATGCAATTGGGAGGCGGCTGCGCGTCCGGCACCTTATTCACAGCGGGTGGTGGTAATGTGCGCATGCTGGTCACCCTAGCCGCCTTCATTACCGGCTCTGTCTTGGGCACTTGGCAATGGGAGATGTGGCAGGGTGTGCCAGGAGTGGCCCCCTTCTCACTCGCTGCGCACTACGGCACGGCCTGGGCAATCATTATTAGCCTGTCACTATTCGGTGCCATTTGGTATGCGAGCACTAGATACGAACAGAGGCGCCATGGCGGCGTGAAGAGCGACCGGGATGTAGACCGCGCCTACTCACTCCTAAGCGGACCCTGGACACTGCTAGCCGGGGCGCTAGCTCTCGCCGCGGTGAATGTCTCTACACTGCTATTGGCTGGACGCCCATGGGGAGTTACTTCAGCTTTCGCCTTATGGGGCGGAAAGGTCGCCGTATTTCTAGGCATTGATATTGGCGGCTGGGCCTATTGGCAAAGACCTGGGCTTAGCAATGCGCTAGAACAAAGCGTACTTACCGATATTACATCAGTTATGAATATTGGCATCATGTTGGGCGCACTTCTCGCCGCCGGCCTTGCTGGCAAGTTTTCACCCAGTTTTCGCATTCCACTAAAATCTGTTATCGCAGCAGTTATCGGCGGAATACTGCTTGGCTATGGCGCACGCATCGCTTACGGCTGTAATATAGGTGCCTATTTTGGCGGTATAGGCTCGACCAGCCTGCACGGCTGGCTCTGGTTTGTAGCTGCCTTCATAGGCAGCTCTCTGGGCACCAAGCTTCGCCCCGTCTTCGGCTTGAACTGACACACCGAGCAGTCTAAGGCTTATTAATTTTCTAATCCAAGGAGAAAAACGCACTATGAGGTTCATTTCACGAAGTCTAGTTTCCACGGTAATTTTAGTTGGTCTGAGCTCTCAGCTCTCTGCACAAGAATTTGCAGCGGGCGAGCCCATAGGCTCTGTTAATGAGGAAGGTGTTCGCGTTCCCATGTCTAGCAATGTAAAAGTGTATGGAAGCTTCCATTTCTCGGAGAGTTGCACATTCGATCCTAACAAGAACCTTGTGCTGGCGATGAACAATGCAACCCGAGGCGATGGAACAGAGAACGATGGCTTTGTCTCTCTCATAAATCCCGACGGCAGCGTGCACACGCCAAAATGGATTGGCGCAACTCGCGATGGACTGGAACTACACCATCCTCTAGGAAGTGCTATCAGCAATGGCGTACTGTATACAGTCGATGTTGGTTACGTTCGATCCTTTGATCTAGCGTCTGGGCAACCACTGAACGCAGTTGCAATTCCAGGCTCGACGATTCTTAACGGTATCGCAGTTGCGGACGACGGCACTATCTATGCGTCCAACACACGATCACCAGAAAGGATCTACAAGCTTACAGCGAGTGGCGAAGTTTCAACGTTCGCGGACGGCGCTCCGCTTGCCGCTCCGAACGGTGTAGCCATAGATAGAGAAGGAAATATAGTCGTCGTCAACGTGGGTGATAACGCAGTTATCACGTTTAACCCCGATGGCGAGGTTGTCCGCACCGAGCATGCTGTAGAGGGCGGCAACGATGGCATTGTTGTAACAGAAGACGGCACCAAATATGTGAGCAGTGTGCGCTTCGGCAGTGTTTCTCGTATTCGTCCGGGCCAGGAAGCGGAGATTATTGCTTCCGGCATACCTAGCGCAGCCTCCATGTGTTACGACTCTGTCCAGAACCAACTAGTCATTCCACTAAATGGCAACTACGCTCTGGCGTTCATCAAGTTATAGGTTTAAAAAAGTACAGTCCTATCCTGACTTCTGCAATTGAAGTCAGGATGGGACTTTCTAAAGGACAGCTAACTACAAGCCCTATAGAATAATTAGTTAATGCTCTATCTGTAATATCTGCTGTATGCGATTCTCGACAGCGCTGAGAAAGAACGGTTTCTGCGATAAACCATTCACAGCTAAGGCTGCCGCCTCGGGCTTATTATTAATATCGCCAGGCATAATTATAACTGGCAGGTTAGAGTGATTTTTCTTCAAGATCGCCAATCTAGCAACACCATTCAACTATGTGCACGGCAAAATCTGTCTGTATTTGCTAAATAGCGCGCCCGCGCGTCTGAACTAGCCGCGACCCATCTCCGCTGCCAATCTCGATAGTATATAGAAGTTAATACTCGCTAGAGATAACCACACTAACTCACATATATTTCGTTCAGTATCGATAACCAATACCAATTCTGCAGCATCATGTATCTTACACCCCCACGCCACCCGGAACCGCACCGTCGGTAATATAGACTGCAGTTATTTTCCCCTTGTCGGGCATAAAGTATAACCAACTTCCCAAAGCCACCCGTACTTCCAGTAGACTACCGTTTTGATTTAATCACAGATTATCGAGTAGCCTCTTACGACTAGGCAGAATTCAACAAAAATGAAATCATAAAGGATATGCTACGTTTCGTAGATCTTCACTAAAGGTGCGGTGCGTGGTTTAACGCTAGAATGTCTAGCCGAGATATTGAAAAAATGGCCTTATGTGCAGATTGGTTGAGGCAAAGGCTCAACTAACATAGGCCAAGGGCTATGCAACTTCCACCCTCTACCCATTGTATTGGCGGAGTTATGTTCTGCGCGGTTAGAGTATAGTTGGCGGCCGACATCGCTGAACCATCATCTTTCCAGGTAACCTTAATCTCGCCTTTATGAACATGGATGCCGTGGGTACCCTCATCCCTATGCTGACTATCTGGGATTCCATTTTCGCCCTCTTGAATATCGTCGATATCGTTTAGACGATTAGACTCAGCAGCTATAATGATATAGCTCTGATACACACCGAGGGCTAATAACGCCTTAGTAAATGCTGCTCGATTACGATAGTGTGAGTAGGCTGGCAGAGCAACGCTGGCGAGAATCTCCAAAATGGCTACTACGATCATCAGCTCAATCAGGGTAAAACCCGTCTGATTCTTAAATTTTCTGGCTCTAATCATCTTTCCACCACTACTTCGTGAGTATCGTTGCTGACGTACAGGGCGGTCACACCATAGTCAGATGGATTGGGAAGCAATACGCGCACTGTGTCCTCGCTCCGCTCAACAATATTGGGCACGTTCGTATCTGCACAACGCAGCTCCGGCTCGATTTGCACACCTTCTTCCAGGCGATAGCCGATCTGTTCAAATACTAAGCGGCAATGTTCCAATTTCTGCGATGCCTCGAAGGCTGCCGCAGCCTCCGCATCGAACTGGAATAGCATAGGAAACGCATAAAGCAGCAAAGAAAAGAAGATCATAGAACTACCACCAACAAAGCCAAGCCAGAGGACCAGGCCATCCTTGCGCTTTCCACCCCCAACTTGTTCCGCTTTTTTATCCTCGGCATGCTTGCTGAGGACAAGATCAATCTCGACCTTATTAAGCTTACTCGACTGCGCTGCGACAAAATCTTCAGTCTCTGCAGCGGAGACGCATTTTTCACAGAAGACACCAGATTCAAGGAAATTAGCGCACATACCGCACATCTCGACTTCACAGCGAGTGCATTTATCTGCAGCGGGTGCGTTTGGATGGTTATAACAGCTCAAGCGGAATTTTCTAAAATTTCTGTACCATCAGTTTAGCAAAACGTGAGGAAATCTGCTGGGCTTTTTGCCGGATTGTGACTGCGATCATGCAATCTCTTGTGCCGGGAGACCATGACAATTCCTTGATAGTCGAAGTCCAAGAAACTAACTGCCGAATGAGTGAAACCCACGAACCAGGACGATAGATCTTGCCCAAGAAGAATGTGACTGTATTATTTCGCGCTTGCGCCGGCGGCCAGCAAATAATCAACTACCGATTCATAACGCCGTGTCTTGGCATAGTCTAGAGCACTCACACCATCGGCGTTCTCAAGATTTGGATCTACGCCAGCGGCTATTGCGATTTTAACCGACTCAAGCACTAGAGACTCTCTGCTTCCGCCAATCTGCCCTGCACGCCTTTCCGGAGTGCCCCAACTCATTCTCAGCCTGGGATGACCTAGACCAACAGCCGCCATCAATAGAGAGATATCTCCTTCTTTCTTAATGAAATTCTCACCTAGACGTTGTGCCGGAAAATGCACATTGTTGACAATATTGGCATTGGCACCTGCAGCCAACAATGCCTGCATAATCATGGGCTCTGAGAACCTTGCAGCCAGCC
>Ga0222716_10004049_pt1 | contig 11570 bp, 10 predicted proteins | sample C33_13DmetaG_FD_165044 | JGI IMG/M metagenome (GOLD analysis project Ga0222716, IMG submission 165044) | Estuarine water microbial communities from San Francisco Bay, California, United States - C33_13D | ecosystem: Environmental > Aquatic > Marine > Unclassified | place: USA: California... | reverse complement strand
CCGAGGAAAGCCCACCACCGATCGCACCGCCATCGACTGACCATCTCATCTTCTTGCCCAAATCCACGTTCTCCAGCGTTCCACCCCGGTTCCAGCGTAAACGACGCCAGCCCATCCACACGCCGGTCCGCCACAAGCACCGCCGCCACACCCACACCCCACACCACCACTACCTCCGCCGCGTACCGATGCCCACCACCCTTCCCGCCGTCAAGGCGCTGGGCTCGCAGCACTTCTGCCTGGACCAAGCCGACGAAGGCGTCAAGCGCATCGCCAAGTCACTCCCTTGGTACGGCCCGAAGTACTCCCCGCACGACGTCCCGTCCTTCTACGACGTCTCGGGAATCACGGAGGATCCGGAAGTGTTCCAGCTCGTCGTCGACTTCTTCGTGGAGCGATACCGGTCGCAAGGAACCGACGGCCCCACGCACATCGCGGGTTTCGACGCGAGAGGGTTCCTCTTCGGTCCCCCGATCGCGCTCGCGCTCAAGATCCCGTTCGTGATGATCCGCAAGTCCGGTAAGCTCCCGGGCGTCCTCGTCACTTCCGGGAAGTACGTCACCGAGTACAGCACCGACGAGACGGTCATGCGGCTCGGCAGCGTCAAGGCTGGCGACAGGGTGGTCCTCGTGGACGACCTCATCGCCACCGGCGGCACCGCGCTGGCCGGGTTCGACCTCGTGGACCAGCTCGGCGCCAAGGTGCACGAGTTCGCCGCGATGGTCACCTTACCTTTCCTCGACGGCGTGGGTAAGATTCATACGTACAAGGAGGGCAAGTACAAGGCAGTGCCGTGCTTCACCATGGTTGACGACGCGAGCATAGGGCCGGAGATGTGTTCCGATCCGCCGGAAGGTACCCCACGGATGGTGTCCGCGGAGCAGGCGGCGGCGCTGGAGGCGGATATCGTGGCCAAGCGGGCGTGCTGATACGACTGATAGGCTAGATACGTCAGTCATGGCGAGTTGTTAACGACGCATTCTTTTCTTATTCGCGGAGAGTACTTGTATCTGCGCACGGAGGGCTCGTACAAAAGATGACTCGATTTTTAGAAAAAGTAAATCAGAACGCGGTGCACGATGGTCGCCGACGAGGGCCGGCTTCCGCCGCTCGCGAAGCCTTTGCTAAAAAATAGTCCCGAGACTGCCGGGTTCAAGGATGGTTGGAAGCCATCGGATGTCAAGGTGGCGATGAACATCACCCTCGACGCATCGTTCGTTCCCGCCACCGCGAACGCCCTGGATCTGAGCTCGATGCCCGGGGCGCCCCGGGGATGCAGAGCTTCCGTTTCGCGCGTCGTGGCGCTCGATAACCTGATTGACGATACCGCGCTGTGGTCGATTAAAATCTCTTACGGCGCTCGTGATGGTGTTGCACATCGTGGGTCTTACTGGGAGCGCCGAACCGCAGACGACGACGTGGCGAAGCCGACCTGGGGGCTGAAACAGATTCACATGGATGTCTTGGTCGAGACAATAACTCACGGCAGAACAAGCTTGGAGCATCTCGGATCATCATCTTTGTCGGGACCCTTCAAAGAGTTTCACTCGCGGCTTCAGGCTCTCTATCCCGACTGGATCATATGCCACATGCCCGCCGACGCACTCGTTGCACCCGAGGGGGAGACGGTCGAGGACGACGACGAACATACGGAAAAATACAAGTGCGAATCCTTTGTGGCCAACGCGGCTGTCTTCGGCGATGAGTACAGGTGGCACGTGGACGCGGACCCGAGCTCCTTCCCGGACGGGTGCGAGTGGGTGAAGACGTACGGCGACTACGTCAACGGCGAGCCCGGCAAGCCCTTGTTCGTGAGCGCGATTATATACCCCAACGAGACTTGGAACGAAGACGAGTGGGGAGCTGAGACGCACTTCACGGATAAGGACTCCGGCGTCGGCGCCATGGTGGCGCCCAGGCCGGGGCGCGTGGTGTTGATGGACCAGGACGTGACGCACAGGGTCTCGCCACCGACGCGAGCCGCGGGTGAACGCGCGAGGTATTCGTTAGTGTACAAGCTCGTGTTCTTCCCTCGTGAATGTGGCAAGGGAAACGCGGAGTTGTGGGAGAGGGGAATAGCCAGGCCGGAGTGGGGTGTGCCGTCGCCGATCGGGTCCGCGGCGAAGCTCGCGGCGATCGTCAACGCGGCGGCACGACGCGCGGGGGGTGTCAAGCGCGAACGCGAGGATGCATAGAACTATGAAGATGAATAGAACCGACTAGCGACGGATAGCCAAACTAATTAGCGCAAAAAGAATCACTCATTGTCCTCGCTTACGTCTTACTACTTGGCCACGAAGGAGGACCCACAGCCGCATCCGCTCTCCGCGTTGGGGTTATCCGCGATGGCGAACGACGACCGGATCATCTCCTCCACGTAGTCCACCGTGCTTCCCTTGACAAACTCGAACGAAATCTCGTCCACCACCACCTTGACGCCTGAGTTCTCAAACACCTTGTCCCTGGGCGCGGGCGTACTGTCCAGGGAGAAGGTGTACTGGTACCCGCTGCACCCGCCGCCGTCCACGGCGACGCGCAGCACGGACGTGGACGCGTCCTCGGCGGCGAGTTGGCGCAACCTGGCGACGCACGCGTCGGTGAGGGTGATGCCTTCGGTCGTCGGTGGGGATGATGGGGATCCCCCGCTCGGGCGATTCTCGCCGGTCGCCGCCTCGGCCGCCGCCTGCGCGGCCTCGCGCGCGCCGGCGCTCGTGGCGATCCCACCTCGGTTCCACGAATCTGAACGATGATACACGGCAGGGCGAGACGCCGTCACCCACGGTCGCCACGACTCGGTCCTGGAAGGTGGAAAGAGGGTCGGGTTGGGGGTCAGTCGGGGGTGAACAAACGTGGGTGCCGAAGCGCGATGAAGGGCGCCGCGCGGTGCGTCGAGCCCGGGGGAAGATGCGCACCTCACGCCCTCTACCGCGTGTCTCCTCGTCGTCGCGGCGAGCGATCGCGCCGCGGCGAGCAACGCACGACTCCTCATGCGTCTCCTGTCGCTCGAAGTGTCCCCGGGAGCCCACGTCGACGGCCTTAAATGGCGGTCCTCGGGCTCCCGTCAGATCGATCGAAGCGAAGCGAGTCACCCGAGCGAATTTGTCGAACCGTAACCTCCATCACACGACCGACACGCGAGCCATGTCCTCGGCGACCAAGCCGAGGCGATCCATCAACGGCGGGAAGTCCCCGTCGTACGGGCGCGACCATTCGCCCCCGCCGGGACGCGAGATGGCCGTGAAGAACCACCGGCGAGGTACGCGACATCCCCCTCACCCCCCACGGTTTTGGATCGCGTTCTGTTATCAACCGCGATTTTCCCTCCAAAACCGAGAGCCATGCGGGCCCCACCGATGATGCCCCACGATGCCCCGTGTCCCCGTGCGTATCCCCTGACAATCGCGTTCCTTCCCCGGGTCAGGCCCCTCGTTCGAGTCCGTCGGCGAAGCCACGGAGGACGACGATAGCGTCCTGGGCGACGGCGCCCCGAAGGCTGCGCAGCTCTCCCGCTCCCGCTCGCGCGTGGAGGGCCGCGAGGGCGCGCATCAATCCTCCGTCGCCGCCGTCAAAGGCTTCGAACAGCGCGACAGCCAGATCGCCGAGGCCATCAAGGCGCAGGAACGAGGCGACGGCGCCATCGACCCACTGGTCCTCCACCCGAGCTCCGAGTGGAGGCGCTGGTGGGACGGCCACTGCCACTTCATCGTGTTGATCTACGTCGCCTACACCGTCCCGTACAGACTCGCCTTTGACCTCCCCGCGATGGGCGGGTGGTACGTGTTCGAGTTCATCATCGACCTGTACTACTGGACCGACTTCGTGATGTGCTTCCACACCGCGTACTGGAAGAAGATCGACGACGGCGAGGACGTTCAGTACGTCACCAACGTCGAAGAGATTCGATCGAATTACCTCCGAACCTGGTGCGTACCCGATTTCCTGGCCATCCTGCCGGTGGAATACATCAAACGAAACGCGCAGAACATCGCGGTGTGCTCCTGGTCGCTCGCGAGTAGCCCGTGCGCGGGTCACGCCGTCAAGGGTGTGGACCACCACGTCATGCGAGCCTTCACGGTGATTCGCATGTTCCGGATGTTAAAGCTCGGCAAGTTGCCGCGGGTGAAGAAGATCGTGTTCGGGTTCTTCGACGAGTTCATCCTGCAGTACCACCTGTTCTTCAGCATGGCCAAGCTGATGCTGGTGCTGTCGTTCATCTCGCACTGGATGGCGAGTTTGTACGGCAGCCAGTACAACTTCGAACGCGAGGACCACAGCGGCACCGAGAGCATTCATTGGGAGATGTACATCGCGGCGATGTACTGGGCGGTGCAGACTGTGACCACGGTGGGGTACGGAAACGTGGTGCCCACGACCGTGTCCGAGCGAGTCGTCGCGTGTTTCGTCATGTTACTCGGCGGGTTTGTCTTCTCGATGATCATCTCGAAGGTGTCCAGTGTTTTGGAACCCGACAGCGGTGAAAACGTGGAGGTGCGGAGACGACTCGCGCTGCGAAGGTACGTTTCTACATTTATTTTCGTACTTGTATGATAATGTGACTGACCTGACGTCGTGTTTTGTGTATAGGTTCATCGACGAGAAGCGAATTCCCCGGTCGCTCGTCGTCCGCATAAACGCGTACTACAAAAACGAGAAGGACGACTCGTACGGCAACAACGAGGTCATCGCGGGACTACCCGACGTCATACGCACCGACGTCAACTACTTTGTCTACGGCCAGATCATCATCGACGCCTTTGCGGGTAAGTTTATTTCAAATATCGTATGGGTAATTAGTATGACGTCGTGTTTTGTGTACAGGGACGGTTATGCCCAATGAGATGTTTGTCGAGTTCATGTGCCGACGCATGTTACCGAAACGTTTAACGCGCGACATGCCCCTCGGCATGACCAACGAGTTCGTGGAGTCGATGTACATAATAACCGAAGGCCGCGTCGCGGTCGCCGCGAAAGAGACGGACCTGTTGTCGGACGACGGCGACATCGAGTCCAAGAGGTACAACGAGAAGATCAGCGACCAAAATTTCCGCGCCGACGAGCCCGGAGCCGGGTGCCTCATGCCGCCCGGTTCCATCATCAACCCCGGTGTGGCGCTCGGATACAACCGCGGGATTCTGTGCTCCAGGCCGTACGACAAGACGGTCAACGCGATCGTCCTCGCCAAGGCGGACCTGCTGGAGCTCGTCGAGGAGCACCACCCGCTTTTGTTGCGCAACGTTTTAGACGAGTTCATCGAGCAGCTCACGTGGTCGCGTCGGTCCGCGCAGAAGCTCGGACTTGAGGCCATAGGGCGCGGCGACCTGTGGGACGAGCAGCACAAGCGCGTCAAGGCCAAGTGGGACGTCATCTTGCAGCAGGAGCGGCGGAAGGAGGATGAGGCTCGGCTCGCGCGGGGCAACTCTTTAACGTCGAACGACGACGAAGTCGACGTGAACATCGAGGCGCCGCAGCTCATCGAAGCCGAGGCTGGTGCCGGCGTCGATAAGTTCGAGCTGGTGCAGAAGCAGGTGCAGCAGCAGAGCATCGTGCTCGCGCAGGTTGCGAACTCGTTCAAGGAGTCCGCGGAGAAGACCCGGGACAAGATGTCGGAGCAAAACGCCGATTTAAAAAAGTTTCAGAGCTCCGTCGTCGACGCGCTCAAGAGCCATTCGCATCGCATAGAGCGAATCGAGGGTGCCATCGAGGGACTCCACAGGCTCCTCGTCGCGCAGATGGGATCCATGCCGTACAACGCGGAGACTGGCAAGGGACCGTACGGGCTGGAATCAGACCCGTACCTGGCCAAGGCGAAAGAAGACCTGCGCGAAGGCGGGCGAGCCTACGCAGGGCAGCCGAGGCCGAGGGGAGGCGCCGATGACTTTGGCGTCGAGGCGCTCAACCAGGACGTCGCGGACGATGACAACGCGCGCATGCTCAAGTTCGCGGCGAACGCGTCGGGCGGCGGGCGGCCGGGGTCGAGGTCGCCGCCGCCGCTCTCGGGGTACGAAGCTTCGAGGCTGAGAAGGGCGCTGTGATTGAAGTTGTGTTGCCTTTAAGTTACCTTAGTAGTTTTGACCGATATCATCGAAGTTGTTCATCTACGATCGTCTAACCGCTAGCGCCCGTCATCGCCTCGAAGCCTTGGCGGCGTCGAGCACCGCGGACGCCTCCGCCGCCGTCTCCGCGTTCGCCACCGCGTCGATGAACCCGCCCTCGTTGGACCGCGGCGTAGTCAGCCCGAGCCCAAGCTCCCACACCCGCACCGCGAACCCATCCGCGGTGGCTAAATACTCCGGTAACACCGGGTTGAACGCGACGCCCTGGACGTTCGTGCCCCTGTCGCACGCCCTGAACTGCGCGGTAGGCTGCACGTCCTCCCCGCCGGTGACCGTCAGGTCGTAGAGGCACACCCGGCCGCCGACTCCGCCGCAAGCTAAGGTCCCGGGCCTGGTCGGCGACCACTGCGTTGCAAACAACGCGCCGTCCAGCGGGCTCAACTCCAACAGACTCCGTTTGTACATTTTCGTGTACACACGCATGGCGCCGTCGGAGCCGCACGTGCTAAACACCCGTGTATCGTGCGGGTTCACGGCGACGGAGTGGACCGAACCGGCGTGTCCGTCGTACTCTTGCTTAATCGGCGAATACATCGCGGGCGTATCGCTCTCGTTGTCGGTACACTTGGCGTGGAACTCCGTCGTCATCCCGCGCGTGTGCCGGGTCAGGCAGCGGAACACGGGCCCGCCGTCGGATCCCACGAGGAACGAGCCGGTTTGCCCTTCGGTACCCCGTTTCTTATCGCGTCCGGGCGCGGGTCCGGATGTCATAAAGGACGCGGACGCCGCTCCCCACGCGGTCATAGCGCCGCCGTCCCTCCCGCGTTGCGCCCGCAGCTCGTACCCAAACACGGGCCGCGCCATCGACCCCGGGCACCACACCAGCACCCGCCCGTCCCCGCCCGTGCTCACCAGTTCGTGGCCGTCCACGTACCCACCCGTGCCGGTCGAACTCGAGGATGTCGCGAGCTCCGGGTTGTACGACCAATGCACCGAAGTCACCGGCTCCCGGTGCGACGCGTCGCTCACCTCGCTCTTACCCACCAACGCATCACCGACCGTTTTTGTGGCGTTACGAACATCACCCGCGTTCTCCTTATCGTCCCGTGAGAGGTCCCACACCATGACCTCGCCGTCCAGTGACCCCGCGGCGATGAACGAAGGGTCCGTGGGGTGAAACGCTACGCATTGGAGGCACGACGACGTCTCGAGGGTGACGTGCGGCCGCCTCGGGTCGACGTCCGCCCGTCGTAGGTTCCACACGCACAGCGCCCCGGGTGAGTCGCACCAGCCGGTGACGTCGAACCTGCCGTAGGACACCGCGAGTGAGTACCCCGAGCAGTTCCAGCTCACCCCGGTGGGCACGAGATCTCTCCACGGAAACGCGTTGGCATCTGCGTCGTCGTTGGATGCTGCGGCGTCGGGGTCGTACGGGGAGAGCGCGTGCATGGGTACGATGGATACGCTCGCCGGATCGTCAAGCCCCGCGACGTCGGCGGTGGACGCGAGATCGCCGTCGAACGTCGCGCTGCGCTCGTTCTCTTCGAGCGCGGCGACCATGACGGGCACCGCGCGACGTAGAAAACCGGGAAGATCGTTGAGGACGTCCGCGGCTCCCACGGTCGTCGCTCCCGCGAGCCATCCCTCGGTCTGGCACTCCGAGTCCGACCTGACGTACGATTGGATCCTGCGTTCGAAGTGTGAATGACGGGTCAGAGTGATGGAGGCGCGGTGGGATGGAGCTCCGTCCATGGGGGCGGTGGATGGTTTTGAAATCTGCATCGCGCACCTGACGTTCCGCCGCGACACGGGATCTGTGGACGTCTCCGCGTCCGAGCTGCGAATCGCGCCGCGCCACGTGGATGGTATCTCCGCCGCAGCCTCCGGCGGCGTCGCGTCCACCAGCTTCGCCGGGCTGGGGCCCACCTTCGGCCCTCGCATCGGCATGGTGGGGCGAAGCGTGCGGTCAACTACTGAATTCATCGCAACGATGGACCGCACTTTTTTGCGCGCGAACGTGACTGAGCTCGTTCAGTGCTCACACATCACACCACGCGCCGGGCACTCGTGTAATAAGCCCGTCGCCACCATGCCGGGCCGTAAGCGGAAGAGGGACGTCGTCCCCAAGACGGATGCCGCAGTCGCCGTCTCGCCGCTAGTCGCGTTGCTGCGAAGCGGAGATCTCTCCATCCTCGGAGCGATCAAACACGAGCTGCCCGAGGTGTTCGCCGCCGAGATACTACCCAAACTCGACATGGAGGCAACCCTGAACTTGGCTCAGGTGAACAAGTTCTACAACAAGACGGTGTGGAGCGTGGACGGCGTTCGGTCGTTGCGGGCGAAGTTGGAATCTGCCTTTGAGAAGCAGAAACTTGCCTCCAAAGCCTCGCGCATCGCCTTCCGACCAATAGCACAAACTGTATTTACAGAACCGATACACTGGGCAGCGGGACGAGGCAACTTGCCCGCGGTCAGGGCGCTTCTGGACTCTGGGGTGGACGTGGACAAGGCTGCGACCTGTCACTGGATCTACCCAAATACGCAGTTGGGGTCTTCGGGCGTCTGTTCAACAGAAGGCTGGATTGCTCTGCAATGCGCCGCTCAGAAGGGTCACCTGGCGGTGGTAAAGGCGCTTCTTGAGGCGGGAGCTGATGTGAACAAGCAGGGCCGTGATGAGAATACAGCCCTGGGCGAAGCCACTGCACATGGTTCCACGCTTGTAGTCATGGAACTCATAAAGGCGGGCGCGGACGTAAACCCCTTTTGCTCCGATATGGGCTCCACCCCCATCTTCATCGCTGCCGAACTGGGAAATTCGATAATCGTGGCCTTGCTTATCCAAGCCGGCGCGGACGTGCACAGAATAGACGAAAATTATATGAAGCCGATTGACATTGCCCTGAGGTATACGACTGAAGACGATGATTGGCGCGAGGACCTTGGCGGAACGGGTGCAAGTATCGAAGAGTATAAGAAATGCGTAGAGATGTTGCGATACGCAGCTTCGTAATACAACACGTCAACACTCTCACGCGGACACAGCCTGGGCCCGGGCCAGCTCCTCCTCCTCCTCCTCCTCCTCGAGCCGCTCCGCCTCCTCCGCCTCCGCCCGCAACCGCGCCAGTCGTCGCTCCTTCATCCTCCGATCCAACTCGTCCGCGTCGACGCCGATGATGGAAGCCGCCAGGTTCTTGTTCAAGTCGCCCCCGTGCACGCAAAACTTCATCACGTTGTCACTCGCCCGCAGCGTCCGCCCCAGCACGTGCTCGCACGCGTCCCGTCTGTTGGCGTACGCCACGCACCGGTCCACGACGCCGCGTCTGTTGGCCCTGGACGCGAAGTTAACGGTGAGACTCACGCCGTGGTCGAGCGCCACCGCGTAGTGGGGCCACTTTCGGGGAATGTAAACCGTCTCGCCCTCGCCCAGGACGAACTCGATCGGCGTCGCCTCGTGAAAGCGTGGGAACTTGTCCAGGTCTGGGGCGTGGAGGTCGACGTACGTCCCGGTGGTTTCGTCGTGTATGTACTCGAGGTGGGCGGGGTGGTACATTATAAACTTTTTTGATCCGCGGAGCATGGTGAGCCACGCGTCGGTGTGCCAGACGTCCACGTGCAGCCGCGTGGCGCATCCTCGCGGCCCGAGGAAGAGCCAGGTGAACGGCGGCCTCCACGTGGGCTTCAGGGTTTGGAAAAAGTCCCGAAAGTAAGGCGAATCGTGCGGGAACCCATCGCTGAGCTCTGGAACGTCATCCTCGAAGTTCCACGTTCGCAGGTACGGCACGGTGACGCTCGGCCTGCCCGTCGGGTCGTCCGATGCGGACGCCTCCGCGTCGCGCGCGAACTCGTCGAACCGGTCGATGTACTCGCGCATCGTCGTTCGCATCTTACCCTTGCTCCCGTCGTCCACGGATACCTCCATGTCGCCGTACGTATCGGCGAAGAAGGACAGGCTCCATGCGTGGCGACACGGCCACTCCGCGGTGACGTCTGTGAGGACGCACGGGATGGCCCTGTGGACGTAGTCGCGCTCGAACGCGTCCGGGGTTATGTCCGCGACGCTCTTCTTCTCGCACGCGATCGCATCCGGGAAGGTCGGGACCGCCGTCCACTGAACCGGCGTGCTACCCATGCGTGCCTGTCCAACTGTCGATCGTCTGTAGATCTGCGTCGAGAAGTTTGAGCAGCCCGAGCGGCTTTTGCAATTTCAAATCCGTTGGGTGGGGGGCGCGCCAGACGGGGTGGCGCAGAGAGCGCCGCGGGCGTCACGAGTGGAAAAAACACCATGTCGCGCCCCGATGAACTCGTGATCAAGTACGGCATCGACCTCGACGGCAGCGATACCGACGATGACGACGGCGAGGCGCCCGTCGGCGTCGGCGGGTTCGTTGAGATCCCTACCTCAGATCCCACGCAGCGTACCGCCGACGACGGTATGGAGGACGACGGCATCACCGCCGCGGGGGCGAGAGACGCGGGGGTCGCCGCCGCCACCGCGCCGCGCCCCGAGCCCACCCACATGGACGCGCTCGAGACCCCCCAACCCGAGATGTTCGATGCGCCGCAGCCGACGCCCGGGCGGATCGTCTTCGGCGGCGCCCTGGACGCGACGAGGTCATCCCGCGGATGGGGAGAGCCCGACAGCAGCCATCGCCGCCCGGCGTTCGCGTCCGCCGCGGCGTCCGAACTCTTCGCGCCGCCGACGATAAACATTCCGACCGCATCCGGCCGCGGCGGCGGCTTCGGCTTCCAGCCGTCCGTCGAACCCGTCGTCGCACCGACCCCGGTGACCGCGCATCCCAGCGCCTCGCACAGGCCCGCGCACAGACTACCCCCGCATCACCATCACGGTGGTACTCCCGACCCGGCGCCGACGCCGACACACACGGCCGGCGGCAAGCGACGCGACCCGCCCATGCAGACCGCGTACGCCATCGCGTGCGCCGCCATGAACGCATCGCAGAAGAAGCGGCTGGACCTCCCCTTGCGGCCGAGGACTGATCGATCCATCGAGACGCTCACGGATGCGCAATCTTTCCACGGAGCCGCGTTCCGGCCGGGATGGGGACCCGGCGGCCGGCTCGTACACGCCGGACGCATGGACGCCTCCCAGGCGACTCGCGTTGGAGGGTACGCCGCGCTGAGTGGCGAGGCTGCGGCGAAAGGGCGCTTGCACGCGCCGAACGCGGCGGTGACGGTGGAGAGATTCGCGCCCGGAGCCGGCGGCGGCGACGTCGACGCGAAGCGATCCGCGCTGGACGTCGCGCTCGCGCACACGGTCGGCCTCAACGGGTCCCCACGCCGAACCGGGCCGTCCACGCCCGGCCGCGAGTCCGACGGCGACGTCGCCATGGACACAGCCGGCGAGACACACGGCCGGGAGAGACGAACCGCGCCGTCGGTTGGGCCGCACGGACCGTTACTTAAATTCAAGTGCGACAGGCTGGAACTTCCAAGCCTTTGCGCGCAACACCTGTCCGCGGTTGAACGATCCACCACCGCGTTCGGCGCGTCCACCAC
>Ga0222716_10004048_pt1 | contig 11571 bp, 18 predicted proteins | sample C33_13DmetaG_FD_165044 | JGI IMG/M metagenome (GOLD analysis project Ga0222716, IMG submission 165044) | Estuarine water microbial communities from San Francisco Bay, California, United States - C33_13D | ecosystem: Environmental > Aquatic > Marine > Unclassified | place: USA: California... | reverse complement strand
CATAATTAAATTTGCTACGACTTAACCAAAGATTTTTGATAGAGTCATAAACAATTTTATCATTATTTACATATAACATTATATTCCAAGTTTCGTAATTCTTATATCCGTTATAAGCCATTATGCCACCTCCTTAGGTAAATCGCTTATCATACCATTAATAGCTTTTAAGCTTTCCATATCATTTTCGATAAACCTTAATGATGGTCTGAAACCATTTTTGTCTTTAAACATGTTAGAATAAAATTCACAAGCATGTGATATTTCAGCTTCTAAATGTTTATCCATATTATAGGTCGGCACATCAAGATAGTTATCAAGAGTGAACTGAATTAAATTATATTTTTTAACCATTTTATTTTCTCCTAATTTATTTAACATACTTAATCTTATTAAATTTTTTTTTAAAGCGAAAGATAATTTCTATTTAATTAAAATTTTTTTAAAGCATATGCATTTTCAGACCTTTACCTAGGTCGGCATATTTATTTTTATGCTTATCAAACCATACATAAGGCATAGTGCTAGATACATTTTTCCAACTATCGCAAATATAATAATCGTAATTTTTACGCAGTAAATTTGCTTTATGCGATAAGTGAAAGTGCTTGTCGCCAAACCAATATGGCAAGTCAATTACTAATTCTGATATTTCGTTATCGGGATAGTGTAGCATAGTGTTTTTAAATCCTCGCTTAACCCACTCGTCAATCATTACATTGTGATAATGTTTTAGTGAGGGTACATAGTCTTTCCACATTACTGAACAAGGGTGGTGTATCCAACCTTTATAGGACTTGCCCGATAATGTTTTTTGACCAGTAATAGCTTTGATAATTTGCATAGCTTCTACTCGTTGCTTTCCAAGTCTTTGATTATCAAGAACTTCGGCTGATAACTGAAAAGAAGCATAAGGTAAAAAAGTTTGCATTTTATAATTCCTCCTTGGTTAATTTGATATTATAATCTAAAACGAATTTCGGAGTCATGAAAACTTCTTTCTCTTTTCTTTCGTTCCAGTAGCATATTATTTCCTCACGAGGTATACTAGCGATGTACACTATTGGCTTTAAATCGGTCTTAGTACGAGTCGCAAACCATTGAGCTAGGTTTTGGTCGGTAGTCCAAGAAAAGCCGTTAATATCGCCGAAAGGTTGCCCTCTATACAACTTTATAAACTCGTCGCCATGTAAAGCGGTGTTCCTTAACTTATTAAGCTCCTTGACCTCGTGTTTATGCATAGTTTCGTACATAATCTCAGGAGTATAATCCTCGTCTAGTATATCGGCTATATCCATAAGTGGATACACTACTTCTAGTTGCTCATATAAACACCTAAACAACCTCCAGAACTTTATGTCGTCATTTTGCTTTGTGGTTTGATACCTATCCTTAAACAACTGAAATATACCGCCATTACCCTCGTAATAAAACAGCTCGTCATACAGCTTATCATACCAATCATCAGGTCTATTTTTAACTAACATATTTACACCTAGGAAAACACTCTTTGGAATTATAGCTTCCACACTTATTACATTTAAACATTTTTTTTCTCCATTTTTAAATTAAACATATAAAAGCTTAAAACTATTTTTATTATGTAGAAAGATATTTTCTTAACTTAAAAAAATATTAATCTAATAAATTCTAAGAAAGTTCTTTGGATTATCAAATAATCACTTTAACATTTAGTGTAAGTTAAAATAAATTAGGAGATTTAAAAAATGGTTAAAAAAGTTAAAAAAACTAAAAAATTCACTAAAAGTTATTTAGTAAATAAAATCGCTAATGGCGAAAAAATAACTCGTAGGGATATGCGTAAATATATCAAGCAATGTGCGGAGCCTCGTGATTGGGTTTTTGGTGAGTATTGGTATGTTGATTTGCAAATTGGTAAAAGTTCGTTTGGCGAATGCGGTATGCCTGGTCCTTATGAAAATGCTATGAAATTATTTATGAAGGATATCCCTCTTTACTTAGATGAAGTAAATGGTGTTGCCGAAATAAAAAAAGCTAACTTAAGAAGAAAGGTGTTAGAAAAAAAATCTAACACCATACCAACCGAAATTATGATAGAGGCTCAGGCGGAAGCTGAGGCGGAAAGAAAACTAGAAGCCGAAAGGGAGCATAAAATGGAAGTTCAAATGGAAAGGGGTAATTACTAATGACTAAAAAAGAATTTGTAGATATCTTAATGGATAAGGTTAAAAGGGATACTTATAAGTGCGATAAATGTAAAATCGTGCCTAAGTATTCTATGCAGAAGTTTAACAAGCTCTATAAAAAAGAGTTTGATAAACGAGTAAATGAAATATGGGATTGGCATAAAACTAATCCTGAGCATAAGCATATCACTTTGGGTTGCGTAGGCAGACTTATGAATATTGTGCTAGGTAATGCCGACAAAGTTAAAAACGACGCCTTTAACCCAGGGCATTATCGTTTTAAAGGATATCAACATAATTAGGTAATCTCCTAATTGCCTCAGAGTCAGTTAGTTATCAATTATGACTCAACGAAAAAGCCCTTTGTATAATGCTGAGGGCTTTTTTAATTAAATAAAAATTGTTTTTTATCTAATAAATAAAGATTTAAACCTCAATAAGAATATATATAAGAATAAGTAGAAGAATAAGATTAAACACAAATATATCCCTAATGAATAAAAAAATTATATTTAGCAATATGTGCACTTAGCAATTTGGGCATATTCTTTTTTGCCTAATATTTTCCATATTAGTAGATGGTTGATAAAATTCTACAAGATATAAAAGACCAAGCGGAAGCAGATAGACTCTTAGAAAAGATTGAACAAGAGGTTAAAAGTGCTGATGTCGGGCATAAAGCTTATAACAGAGTAAAGTATGCTAAAAACTTCAATACAAGCCTGCTAGAGAACTCTGTATTTAGTCACGACGATGAATTGTTAGACGATAGTATGGAAAGTGTTGATGATAGTCATAGCACTTTTGATGAAGCAAATTATAAAATAGGATTTGAGGAATATTGTGAAGATAATTGAAAGACCTTTAAGAGAATTAATAGAAGCGGACTATAATCCACGACAATTAACAGAAAAACAATATGAAGATTTGAAAAAATCTATTGTTGAGTTTGGTTTTGTAGACCCCATCATTGTAAATAAAAACAAAGAACGAAAAAATATCATCATAGGGGGACATCAAAGATTTAAAGTCGCCCAAATGTTAGGTATGGAGAAAGTTCCTTGCGTAGAACTTGATTTAAGTTTAGAAAAAGAACAAGAGTTAAATGTTCGTCTTAATAAAAACACTGGTCAATGGGATTATGATGTTTTGGCAAATCATTTTGACACTACAGAACTTCTTGATTGGGGTTTTGCCGAGGCGGAATTAGGAGTAAAAAAAGAAGATTTAGAATTTATTGCAACAGCCGATGATAAAGAATTAGTTGAATATCCTGATGACTTAAACGATAGTGAAGTCAAAATGGTGCAGTTGTTTTTTAATGCAGAACAAAGAAAAATATTTGATAAATGGATTGATTTGTTAAAAGTAGATTTTAACACAAAAAATCCAACTGATACTATTTTAGCATTTTTAAGCACTGAGGGTGTTAAGTGAGGGAGATATTTTTAAAAAAACAAATATCAGACGAAGAATTTGCTCCATTTAAAGGAGCTATGATTGCTGAAAATAGCTATGATTTGCTCATTAACTACGATTGTGATGTTTACGACGAAGAAACTGGTAAGCCACTTTTAAAATTTAGAAAAAATTATATTCCCTCAAACTATGCTAAAACTGCTTATGATGCTTGCGGTAAAGTTTCGTTTGTTTTAAATAATAGAGGAACAGCATCGGGAACAAGTATTGGTTTTAAAAATGATGTCGTGAAGGGTGCTGATGGTAAAGAATATCGCTCTAAAACAAGTCGTGTAAATTTAGAATCAGAACAAGCTAAAGAGATAAGAAGATTAAAAAGCGGAAGCGGTATAGTAGGATATTTTGATAAAACTATCCGCATACCATATTGTCGTCAAACATCTTTCAATGCGAATAAGTTTGATGAGTTTAAAAAATTATATCCAATTATTAAATATGTTGATGAAGCATATAAAGAATTAGCACCTGAGCATTACAAAAAACAACGAGCGAAAGCTGATGAAACTAATCAGGATTTTGTTATTAATGATACTGCTTTTACAACTGTAACCGTCAATCGTAATTGGCAAACAGCAGTACATAAAGACGCAGGAGATTTTGCTGAGGGGTTTGGTAATTTAGTTGTATTAAGAGCGGGGGAATATGAGGGTGGTCATTTTGTGCTACCTCAATGGAAAGTTGCTGTTGATATGAACAACTGCGATTTATTATTATGTGATGTACACCAATGGCATTGTAATACACCATTAGTTGGCGACGGAGAAAAGTTTAGGCGATATTCTCTTGTAATGTACTATCGTGACAATATGATTAAATGCGGTACAAGCGAAGATAACCTTGAATATGCTAAAAATAGAAAAGCAGGGGAATCAATATATCCGAAAGAATAAGAAAGTTGTAGCAATTGGTGGCGTACCATGTACTGGTAAAACCACTCTTGTTCGGGGGATACTTAACTCCCTTGATGACCCGAAGTTCTTTAAATATGGTCAATTAAGGGGATATATTTCTGATGATTTGGCAATTTTAGGCGTTTACAAGCCAAACGAAGTATTTAGCGGAACTGATAAATTGTCGCTATCTGTACAAAAAAGTTATGAGAATTTTTTAAAGATAACCGACTATAATGTGTTATTTGAGGGCGATAGGTTGTTTACTGCTAAGAACTTAGAAAACATACAACAGAATTATGATTATCAGTTTTTTGTATTAGAACTTCCCGATGACTTGTTAGAAGAAAGAAGAATAGGTCGTAATAATACTCAATCTGATAAATTTCTAAAAGGTAGGTCAACTAAAATTAATAATATAAAGTCAAACGAGGCTTTAAAAGGAAATATTAAGCTAGTTGAAATGATTGGCGAAAAAGAATTAAATAGAACTATAAAAAACATAAAGGATTTCCTGATATAACAGGCAATTAACAGGTAATTATGGCAAAATTTAAAAAAGGGCAAAGTGGTAATCCGCAGGGGCGACCTAAAGGCTCAACAAGTATAGCAGGACTAATTAAAAAAATTGGTGCTGAGGATATATCGGCTAAGAGTGATTATGATAAATTAGAGTTTATTATGCGAAAAGTTTTTGATTTTGCAGTACAAGGTGAATCGTGGGCTGTTCATTTTATCGCAGATAGACTAGAGGGCAAGCCAAGACAAGTTGTAGGAATACAAGATGTAACAGATGAGCCAATAAAGGTATTTGACTTAGATGCAGTGGAAGATTGATTCTACTAGAAAACAAATACTAGAAGATAACAGCAGGTATAAAGTTTTGGTTTGCGGTCGTAGATGGGGCAAAACTTATTTCGCTTTGTTGTGGTTAATGGGTAATGATATAAAGCCATATGAACGAAGATGGTTTATTTTTCCGACTTATAGGCAAGCAAAAATGGTAGCGTGGGGCATAATGAAAAGAATTTTTAGGGGAACAAATGCTAAAATTAACGAAAGTGAATTAAGCGTGACTTTATCTAATAATGCTAAAATTGAGCTTAAAGGAGCTGATAAAGAGGATTCTCTTAGAGGTGTTTCTTTAAATGCTTGCGTATTAGACGAATATGCTTTTATGAAGCCAAATGTTTGGGGGGAAATTGTACAACCTATGTTAGCAGAAACTGGAGGCGACGCTTTATTCGTTGGCACTCCAACTGGTATACAAAATCACTTCTATGATATGTTTGTGAAGGGACAATCTGATGATAGTGATTACAAGTCTTGGCAATTTACTACAATACAAGGCGGTTTTATACCACCCGAAGAAGTAGAAAGTGCTAAAAAAAACCTAGATGCTATGACATTTCGTCAAGAGTATTTGGCTTCATTTGAAACCGCACAAAATAGATGTGCTTATAATTTTAGCAGGGATAAACATTTAAAAGAGTTAGATATATCAACAAGAATATTTTGGGGCATTGACTTCGGTGTGGCTAGTTATATGTCGGCGGTGTTAATGTGCGAAAATGTAGCAGGGGAGGTATATGTCTTTGAGGAAATAGGTTTACAAAACTCAAATACATTTGAATTAGCTGAGAAAATGAAGCAAATAGCACCCGATATTCCTGTATATCCTGACCCTGCAGGAAAAGCAAGAACTAGTAATAGCACCAAGTCCGACCACAGAATATTATCTGACGCTGGATTTACAGTCATTAGTAGAAAAGCTAATCCGACGCAAAAGGATAGATTAAACGCATTGAATCGTATGTTACAAGACGCTTCAGGAAGAATTAAACTATTTATCAGTCCTAAATGTACAAACACTATTAGGGACTTAGAATTAACCACTATGGATAATGGTAAAATAAATAAAACAGAAACTTTATCACACTTTTTAGATGCAGTTATGTACCCAATTGAATATCGTTATGGATTTAAGGGAAGCTTAGGGGTCATAGAGTGGTAATGTTGATATTGGGATTTTTAGTAGGGGTGGTCATTACTATCTTGGGGGCATTATGGTATGGCAATCGATTAGAGGAGCGAAAGCTTAAAAAACAAGAACAATTTATCAAGAGGATAAGTGAGGGATTCTGCTTTGATGATAGTGATATAGGAGATTACGAAAAAAGGTATGAATCATGATAATATATAATTTAACAGATAAAATGTTGTATGACTTGCTTATGGATACTATTCAAGAGGGCTATGATAAGCAAATGGAAGAAAGAGAAAGACTTCTTGATTATTACGAGGGCATTAACCTTGAACAAGACTTAAAGAAATACTTTAACAGCGATAGCTTATCGCAAGTACCACCAATGTATATAAACTTAGTAAGAAATATCATCAGTCGTAGAGCCCTTGTTTATCAAGACTCGGCAATTAGGTATAACGATAAATATAACGATGTTATTGGAGATTATGATTCGTTTATGAAGCAGTTTGAACAACTTACTTATCTCTTAGGAACAGAAGCTTTGTATACGCATTGGAACGAAGATGAAAAGAAACTAGAATATAGACCTATACACTTCTTCACTCCTTTTTTTAAACCTAACGAAGATGAGCCCTTTGCTATTATGTATCAAGCAGAATCACAATTACAAGCTAGAACAGAAGATGCTCAATATATGTTCTGGAGTAAAGAAACTGAAGATATGGAAGGCAAACACTTCATGATAAGCAGTAGAGGTGCTATTACTTCTATTGTAGAGGGAGATAGAAACCCTTATGGAGATATCTTACCATTTAACATAGCACACAGACACGCATATACGAGGGATTTTTTCAGAGAGGGTGCAAATGATTTAGTAGATGGTATGAGGAGTGTAAATATATTATTGACCGAACTAGCATTGCACGGAAGATTTATGCTCGGGCAACCTTTATTCACAGGGTTAGATACTGAACAAAGAATATCTATGGGACAAGATAAAGCATTGGTACTGCCTGAGGGTGCAAATTTTAGCTATGCTAGTCCAAATGCCGATATTAATGGCATGATTGAGTCTACTAAATATATGGTAGATAGTATTGCACAAGCTAACAATGTGAGGATTAACTGGACGAATAAATCTAGCGAATCAGGATTATCTAAAAAAATGTCTGAATTAGATTTAATGGACGCACTTAGAAGTGATATTGAGCAAATATATCGCCCATTTGAAAAAAGACAATTTAAAATTGCACAAAGAATATGTGAAGTATCGGGTGGCATACAATTAGGCGAACAATTTAGTGTAGATTTTGCTGAGAGAGAAGTGCCTATGTCTATGGACGAGGAAATCAAATACTATTCTTGGGCATTTCAAAATAACTTAGAAACTAGAGAGTCATATCTTAGAAAAAAGAATCCTGATTTAGGGGACGAAGAAATACAAGGTATAGTAGAACAGCTTGATACTGAGGGAAATACCGAAACTGATGATACGCAATCTATTATAGACAAAATAGGAGAGCAAGTTGGCTAATTTTGACTTCTATAGTGCCGAAATAAGCAAGATACAAGATGAGCTCGTACAAAAGGTCGGGAAACTTGTTAAAGGTCTTACAAAGCTCAACAATACAGAAGTTATGCGTATTGCTAAACAGATAGACTTCTTTAATGAAATGGAAAAGTTAGGATACACAAGCTTAATGGCGAGAGTCAGTCAAGAATACGACGACGAGATAGTCAATGTATTCAAAGAACTTAGCAAAACTGAGTTGACTCAAGTTCCGTCAGCGAGTGTACGAGTGTTAAACGAACTCAAAGAGTTTGATATTGATTATTTAACAGGACAAGCTAGACAATATGCAACGCAGTTAAAGCAATCTATGTTGAGAGGTATAATAACAGGACAAACAAATGAACAAATCATAGCAGGTATAACAACTTCTTTTGGTGTAGGCAAATTTATAAGTAGTAGCGAAGCTTCTTTCTTGTTAAATGATGCGTTCGCAACTTTCTCTAATGCTAGTAGAGCAAAAGCTTTCGCAGAGTTTCCTGATATTAAGTTTACATATATAGGTCCCGATGATGATGTCACTAGGCAAGCTTGTCAAAGTGTGCTTGATTTAGTTGCTGAAAAAGGTCCGTTTACTCAAAAAGAAATCAATGCTATAACTATTGACGGTTTCGGGGGATTTAGTAGACGAGGCGGATATAATTGTAGACATAACTGGGTAAGAGTATGACATTGGGTAAAATTGTAAAACCTAATTCTAAACTTATGCGAAAATTAGCTTTTGATGCTATTGATAAAATACAAAAAGACGCATCTGAGGGGAAATTTCAAAACAATAAAAGCGGTTTACCATATAAAAGCGAATCTTATAAAAGATACAAAGCAAATGGTATGCGTGGAAAAACGGGCGTAAAATTAAAAAAATATAGAAATCAGGCAACTGACACTCAAACAGCTTTTGTTAATATGAATTTAACTGGAAGAACTTTAAGAGGTATGAGAGGCACAGGAAAAACTGATACTGCAATTATTACTTATGATAGAGGGGAGATAGTGTTAGGCAATAAAAATAGAAAGCCACACGGATACGATATTTATGACTTATCAGAGAAAAATAAAGAATTTATAGCAGAAAGATTTACACAAGAACTTTTAGATAGAAACATAAAAAAATATGTATCTAAAACAACTACAATAAAATAAAAAAGGGGGACAGATGTCCGAAGATAGTAAAATAGTAGAAGAACAAGCAGTAGCCGACGCTCCTACAACAGATAATAATGGTCAAGTACCAGAAGTTGGCGAATATATTGCAGAAAGCAAAAAATATCGTCAAAGAGCTCAAACAGCAGAGGCTGAGTTAAATGAACTCAAAGAAAACCTCAAACTTCAAGAAACAAAACGACTTGAAGAAAAAGAGGAGTTCAAATCTTTGTATGAAAGCATGAAAGCTGAAAACGAAAAGTTAAAACCAATCGTAGACAACTTTGAAATACAAGAAAAACAAAGACGAGAACATCTGTTGTCCCAACTTTCAGATGATGAACAAGAAATCTATGTAGACCTCCCAACATTAAAGTTGGAAAAGCACATTGAAAGATTGGGTAGTAAAAAAGTGCAAGTATCTGACGCCAAAGAAGTAGTGAGTTCAGGCAAATTTGCTGTAAACACTAAGTGGGCTGACCTATCAGAAGCTGATAAAGCAGAAGCTAGGAAGAATCCTACACTTTGGAAACAGATAGTAGAGGGTTATAGAAATTAAATCTTAAAAAGGGGAAATAACAAATGGCTGATGGAAATGTAACTCCAACAACAGCTGCTAATTTTATTCCAGAGATGTGGAGAGATGCAATCCTTGACTACGCAGAAAGAAAATTCGTTCTTCGTAATCAAGTGCAAGACTTCTCATCAATGTTAGCAGGTGGTGGAGACATCTTAAACATACCTAAGGTTACTGAAGAAACTGCTGCAGCTAAGGGTGCAGGAAGTGCAGTAACATATACTAACAATACTGATGGTGTTATTCAATTATCAGTAGACCAACATCATTATGAAGCTAAAAGAATTGATGATATCGTAAGAGTTCAAGAAAGTGCTGATTTGTTCAACGCTTATTCTCGTTCTATGGGATATGCATTAGCGAAAAAAGTTGAAAACTATATCGCTGCATTAATTCAAACTGCATCAGGTAACGATGTTCAACTAGCTGCTGATGACACAATGACAACTGCTCTTGTAAGAAGTGGATTAGAGAAACTTCTTGACGCAGGATATGACTATGGCGATGGCAATACATTTATGTATGCTTCTCCAAAAGCATATATGTCTTTACTAGGATTAGGAGACTTTACAGAATCTCAAAAAAGAGGCGATGCTGAGAATCCTAATGTGACTGGTAGATTAATTTCAGCTTATGGCATGGAATTATTCCCAAGCACAGACTGGTCTGAGGGCGGTACATCATCAACAGAAACTGCTTCTATTTTTAGAAGTGAATCTGTTTATTTTGCACAACAAGTTGCACCTCGTGTTCAATCATCATACGATATTGACCACTTAGCTACTTCAGTTGTGGCTGATGTTTTATTTGGAGCTGCTTTATCGCACGCTGCTAATAGTACATCACTTGGTATTGTTAACTTCAACAATGTTGACTAACAATATTGCGTGAAATCGCTAAAATATGGGGCTAATCTAGTGTTAGCCCTATATTATCACTAAAAAAAATTTTAAAGGGGAAATAGATGCCGATATACGAATATAAATGCTCTTGTGGTAAGCAGTTTGACACTATACAACGAATAAATGATGAAAAACTTGTAAAATGTACGAAAAATATACACAATTGCGATGAAAAAGGGAAACTGACAAGATTAATCAGCAAACCTATGATTATTTCAGATGATATCGGTAGAGGTTTCAAGCGTATGACCGACGATAAAATTAGAAAAGAATTGGATATTGATTAATGAGTTCTAATGCAAATTTAGGCAACACTCCTGTTAATCAGGGTTATGTTCAGTTAATACACACAGGAGAAACTGGTGGAATAACGACTGCATTACAGTCTTTGTATGACGGCGATGGTACAGCTAGCGATTTACAGATTGCAAGTAATAAGGTTAAAGTATCTACTGAATTATATATTGGTAGCAAAACTATTACTGAATATGTACAAGATGTGGTCGGCGATATGTTTGATACCAATGGTAGTCATACAAACATTACTGCTACCTATGATGACAATGGCGATGGGGCTATTGATTTAGTAGCTACTGGTGCAATATCAGGAATTACTGGTGGCACAGGAATTAATGCAACTGGAAGTGGAAATATTACCATAGCAATCGATTCTACTGTTGCTACTCTTACAGGCACACAAACCTTATCTAACAAAACCTTAGCAAGTCCTACTTTTACTGGAGATATATTATTTAATGATGCAAGTACACCAGTATTTACAGTAAAAGATACTACAAACAATGTTCAAGCTGATTGGAGAGCAACCGATACTTTATCTGCTATTGGGACAACTAC
>Ga0222716_10004046_pt1 | contig 11578 bp, 9 predicted proteins | sample C33_13DmetaG_FD_165044 | JGI IMG/M metagenome (GOLD analysis project Ga0222716, IMG submission 165044) | Estuarine water microbial communities from San Francisco Bay, California, United States - C33_13D | ecosystem: Environmental > Aquatic > Marine > Unclassified | place: USA: California... | reverse complement strand
GTCGAGGCAGCGGGAGGCGGCGGGGTTCAGGCTGCGGCCAGACGTGGCGCTGTTCTCGGTGGCGGCGGCGGCCATCTGCCACTGCTACTCGGATCACGACGGAAAGCGTCGCGACGTGTTCGGGGGCAAGTATCTGAACTTCTTGGACTTCATCTTTGGGAGCACAGGGTTCGAGGACAAGGGGCGGATACGGCATGTGCCGACGAACAAGGACCTGGTCCAGATGGCCCAGCAGCGGATGCGGCGCATCACGAGGAGCATCGGGAACGACCTGGCGGGGTTGTCGAGGACGGTGAGCTCGGTGGAAAGCGACGAGAGCGACGAAGATGATAATTGGAGCGTGTCGGTGACGTCGGACGACGACGACGTCTTGTAGTTGTGAAACTATCTTCATGGTCTTCAACCCTTTTCTGGCCACGCCGCGCTCGCACGTGCAGCACTACCGTTCGGTGTTATCTGTGGGGATAGTATTCGCCGCCGGTTGCGCCGCACTTGTCTACAAGTGCGCTTTCACACCCTCGAACGCACGACCAACGAATGACCGAGACGACCAACGCCCCCGGGGCGGCGAAGCCTCCGATTGAGGACGAGGTCCAGGAGGACCAGGACCAGGCTTCAGTGGACCATGGGCCCGAGACGCTCGGATCGAGCGCAATGTGCCATACGTGTGACCAGCACCCGCCGAAGTACACGTGCCCGGGGTGCGGCCGGAAGACGTGCAGCCTCGCGTGCGTCAAGGAGCACAAGGTGCGGTTTTCGTGCACGGGCAAGCGGGACCGCACCGCGTTCGTCAAGCGTACCGACCTTTCGTACGATACGCTCAAGTCAGACTACAAGTTTCTGGAAGAAATCAACCGGATCGAGGACGTTTCCAAACGGACGCAGCCGCCGGCGGCACGGCGGCAGCTCCCAAAGCCCCTCAAAAATCTCGTCGAGCAGGCGAGGAGCCGCGGTGTCTCGTTGGTGCTGGTATCTCCTGGTATGACGAGGCGACGACAGAACACGACCCGGTTTGATTTCAAGAGCAAGCTGATCCACTGGCGGGTCGAATGGGTTTTCGACGATGGCCGGGTCGAGACGACCGCCCGCATGTCCGAGGAGGCGTCGATCGGACAGGCACTCGAGGACGTCGTGAGACGCATTACAGGTGACACGGATGTCACAAAAGACACGATACCAACGACGACAACGACGACAACGACGACAACACCAAGAACAACAACACCAAGAACAACAAAGGTCAGGATGCGACAGGAGGGCGTGCGGGCCGATGAGGCCGTCGACTTTGACGTCGACCTGTCCTTGACACTCGGAGAGTTCCTCAGAGGAAAGCATATTGTCGAGTTCCCCACTTTCCGAATACACGGCGAGACGACGTGACATCGTATCGTCCTCACATGTCGAGGTAGTTTGACGCCATCAACAGCTCGAGCGCCAGCTCGGGCGCTACCTCGAACTGTGGGATGGCGCGAGACGGCGTCGTGCTGTACTGCATCTTGTAATAGAAGTACGAACAACACCGCTCCAGCGCTCTGCCAGAAATCTCCCGGAGATGGATCGTCCTCGACGTGGTCTCGGTGAAGTCGCCCTCCGAGTCAAGCATCCCCCGCAGGGTCGTGCTCACGCGAGCGGCGTCCTCGTCGACAATGAAGACGAGCCCGTCGCCAGAGACGAGCTTCACCTTCCCCTCGGGAAGCGGCTGTGCGCTCGAGGTGGTCGGCACGTTGTTGTTTAACGAAGAGTCCAAGTCCATCTTTCAGAGTCCACACACGGCCGGTTGTCGTTGTTCCCTCCCCTCTGGGCCCACCTTGACCAACGTATAAAGACCTAAATAACTACCAACTGGCTGACTTGGGGTAGAGCTAGTCGTTTTCACAAATGCCAGGTCTCAGGCCTGGGGAATCATGACCAAGAAATCGATCCTGTCCTCGCCGGTATCCTCATCGTCCTCGTCAGCCTTCTCGGCCAACTGGGTGACGACGACGCCGCAGACCGGCGTCGCGTCGCCGTCCATGGCCGTATCATTGATGGACACCTCGTTCATGCTACGGGTGACGTCGTTGACGTCGCTAGAGTCGCTGACGTCGTTGACCTCGTTGACGTCATGAGAGTCGTTGACGTCGCTGGAGTCCTGCTGCTTTTGCTGCTGCTCCTCGGCCCTGTCCTCCTCCTTCGCCCCGGCTACCTTTGCTTTATCTCGCCCTTTGCTCGACATGAACCGCGCGATGCGCCTCTTCAATTCCCCAAACCCGGAGAAACGCGTCGATTGCTGCAATATCTCGCCGGAACTCGCCGAGCCGCTCCCAAACACGCCAGCCTTCTTGTCGGCAAGGTACTCGTACTGCTGGTACGTACCGCGCGCTTTCGTCCTCGCCTTGATTTTCGACGACGACTCGTCGAAATCAAACTCGTCCAGCAAGCTTCGACGGCCCCTGTAGGGGCGGATGACTCGGATCTCGGGGAGCGATCCCTTCATGAGCGAGTCAAACTCGCCGATGACCGTGTACGAGTCGACGCCGGCCTCGTCGGCGTCGGAATCGTCCCAACACGACCAGTGCGAGCGCCCCGTAAGACACCCAACGTCGCTTGAAGACGAGCCCCAACCTCGCTCGTGGTTCAAATGTCCCGGCGTGGCCCCGTCCGACGCACTCGTCGTGCAAGCGCTGATCGAACTGATGGACCGGTGGTGGTCCGGGTCCATCACGTCCACGGGGCTCTCGCAGCTGTACTTCGTTGCCGAGCACTTCGATGCCGCATTGTCCTGGTCAAAGAAGCTGATGGGACGGACGATATCGCTCCCCGCGTCGACCGGGACCTCTGTGCGGTAGGGGTCGGACTCTGCGACCGAGGACACGATCCAAAAGTGGACCGACTGGTACTCCTCACACATGGCTGATGCGTCTATCTCTCTGTATCTACCCTACTCGTGACGCCTCTCCCTCCCGGACGCGACGTGCGGCAAGACTCGATAAATCAATCCAGAAAGCAGAAATTCATGCGGTACGACGCTCACAGGCGTCAACGTGGCATCCACGGGGCATCTTTCGGGGCAACTGATGTAATTGTCCTATTTGCTGGGCGCTGGGCGGGTAAAGACGCCTGCTTTGACGCGAAGGGCACACGTGGATTTTCGATCCCCCCTCTGGAGAAGAAGACAAACCGGGCGTCTGCACGAGGGCCTATCCTGTACCTATACTATACCGAAGCACAAATGATTCGTTCAAATGGGATTGTAATGGTGGTGGAGCAGCGAAAGACTTGTCGTCGGCAAGGGATCAGCTATCATTCGCGGGGAAGCGGCCCGGCCCAACGACCCCCGGCAAATGCCAGCGCTTCTCCTACCCGCCTCGGGCGACGTGGTCGATCATCCAGTTCAAGTGCGCACGGAACTGTCTCGCCGCGGGATACGTCATGTCCCTGGGCACGCCGACCCGGTCGCGCAGGTAGGCCAGGCTGGGCACGACGGCGCCCGCGGGCGACGCGCTTGGACCGCTGTTCGTGACCCCCGAGCCCTCGTGGGCCCCGTCGGCCACCTTGCCGGTCATCATCAAGTGCGCGACGTACCGCAGCGCCGCGTCGACCTCGGCCTCGTGCTGCATGTCCGGCTTGGCGTATGGATCGGCCAGCGGGGCCGTGACCTGGGGCTGGCCGGGCTGGCCGACGCCGCGGAGAGCGAATCGGACGATCGGGTCGTGGTTGTTGATCAGCCTGGAAGCGGCCATGAAGCGGTCGTGGACCGGGCTGTCGCCGGTGGAAAGCGGCTCGAGGCTCTGTTTGGTGATAGGGTCGAGGGGCAGCGACCAGCTCGCGCCGTCCGTGCCGTCAATCTTGGCCTCGACGGGCCGGCCGTCCTTGGTGGAGACGCACCCGCCGAGCTGCGGCGGGAGGTCGTGGCAGTGCGTGTAGAAGTCGCTCTTGAAGGCCATATAGGCCGGCCTCGTCTCCATGGCGTCGAACCACCGTTCCAGGTTGGGCCACCGCCCTTGGCCCCTGACGATCTCGCCCTTGTAGTAGGGAATGGAAGCAACAATGCGCTCGAGGAAAGGCGCAAATACGATGTCGACGAGCGAGAATTCGTCGAGAAAGTAGCTCCCGTCGGCGACACCCAGCTCGTGGTCGATCGCGTCCATGGTGGCCTCGAACCGACCCTTCTGAGCGCCGCGGCAAAGGTAGTTGAGCCAGTCGCCAAAGAGCTGACGCTCGAGCTGGAGCAGGGCGCCTGCGCGCTGCAGCTCCCGCGTGCCCTGGGGCGGCAAGAGCGGCGTGTTGTCCGGGTACATCTGCTCGAGCAACGACTGGATCACGGACGACTCGGTGATGATCTGTCCGTCGACCTCGAGCACGGGCAGCAGGCCCGAGGGCACCTTGTCCATGAACGCCCGCGGCTTTGGCCCGTAACACCGCATGTTGATCTTCTCGATGACGTACGGGATGCGCTTTTCCTCGAGTTGCAGGACCACTTTATGGCAGTATGGGCACCAAGCGGCGTGGTCCCGGTAGAGCTTCACGCGCGGCTCTTCCGTCGTGCCGAACATCCGTCGGAGGGACATGGGGTTGGGTGGACCGTTCTCGAGGTCCTCGTCGGCAGGAAGCGGCACGCCGAGCTCGCTCGACATCGCTGCCGCCATCTCCTGGAGCTCTTCCCACGTGGGAGCAGCGGACAGGTCCAAGAACGCGAGCGACGGGGACGACGACGACGACGGGGACGTCGTCGTGGCCTTCGACGAGGAGAGGGACCTCATGATGGAGTCGAACATGGACCGCGCCTTGGTGCTGGAAGCGCGTGCCCGATAGCGACGCTGGTGTACAGGCGCCAATCCAGACTTGGTCGTGATGGTGGAGTGCGTCAAGACGCGCTGCATTGTCGTCGTCGACTTTTTTTCACTCTTTTGTGGCGATCAAACCGGAGATGCCGATCGTCTTGCTCATCAGACGCGGGATTCGCCGCGTCTGCTGCATCAAGGAGACGTGCTTCGACGGGAGCGACGACGAAGATCAGCAGGGTGAACAGGTTCGGAAGACCGAGACGACTGCACGTCGATGATCTCTCTGACCGTCACGACGACCCTGAAGCAACGACCCTACACTGAAAGAACGATCTCTCACCCGCACGCTCGCGAACACTGCAGAAGGACCAGCAGCAGAAGAAGAAGAAGAACGATTTCCCGGTGACGAGGGCCATGGCGCAGGCCTACAAGGATCACAAGAAGAAGGGCAAGGCGGAAGCGGTGTCGGCTGACGACGACACGGCTTGAGTGGTGTGATGCGTTACGCCACTCTCTCTGTCGCCTCGTGCGGGTAGCAAGCCGACACCGCTTGAGTGATGTATGAATGTACCAGGTATCAGGCATGCGTTACGTTTCCATGTTTGGACTTTCATTACTCTTTCTTCGGCTCGTCGTGCTCGTGCGGGTAGTATTGGCGCGCAAAGACTTTAAAGTACCAGGTCCCCCCGTTCCAGATGCTCAGCCCGAGAAGCCCCATCAGCAGCGCCGTGTGTACCTCGAACGAGTTCCAGCACGCGACGACCGGCAGGAAGCTCAGGCTCGCCATCGAGCCGTGGATCGCCAGGTAGACGATGGGCTGCCACGCGGGCGAGAACGAGGTAAGGAACGAGAGGATAGGACTCTTCTTGATCTTTTTCGGGTCCTTGGGTACCATCAGGTCGAACATGGTGACCCCTCCCTCCGCTCGGATTCGCTCGTTGGCGAGCTTGAAGACGATCAAATAGTACCCAACCACCCAAACGATATACACGGCCACGGGCTTGGCCACGAGCTCGCAAAAGGAGTCCGTCAGACTCATCGGCGCCATCGACACGTTGACGGTGTCGTACCACCGCAGCGTCCATGCGGCCATGGCCGGGCTCGCGTGCATCATCAGCGTCGTCGACTTGTCGACGTCGTGGAAGACTGGCGAACGAGCGTAGCGGGTAGCGCGTAGCGCGAGTGAGAGAGTCGGGCCGCGCGAAAGCGCGGCGGTCTGCGTACCAACACGCACCGAGCGAGTTGCGCATGGCCGCGATGCTGAACATCAGAGGGCCGGCGGCAAACGCAAACGCCAGATGCCGCTGTGCGATCGACGTTGGCGTGAACCACACGTGGTACAGTCCGAGGATATTGCCGAAATAGCACAACTCGAGCATCAGCCACTGAAGTGATTTTTTCCTGGCCAACGAGCGAGGCGCGTGGCGCGAGTGAGAGATCGGTCGGGGCGAGCGCACGTCGGTCGAGATCAATACCCACCGATAGCTGAAGAAGCGCCACGTGAACAGCAGCGCGCTCTTGATCGTCCAGTATACATAGTACGTCTCCGGGCTCCTCCCGACCCAAAACGCCGTCAGCCCTACGTTGACGACGCCGAAGAAGAAGGCGACCTCGTCGCGCCGAACGCGTCGCTTGTCCGCGGCCGCTTGCGGCGCCTTCGACGCTGACCTCTCTTCGCGCTCCTGTGTCTCCGCCAGCGTGCTGGCCATCAACGAGGTAGGGTCCATGATTGCTTGCAGGTCCTCGGCAGTCACCTCGCTCAGCCGGTTAACGATCGAGTCTCTCCGGTTGAGCACTCGGCCCGGACCTGCCGGCGGTGACGTCATGTCGTCGCTTGAAGGAATTGCTTGAGTGCAGACTTACAACCTTGTACGTGCGGATATATATCCGATATCGGAGATGATCTCTCCGGAGGATGCCATACAGAGCATTTTTTTTTCTGTTCCCGGAACGGAGTCCACCAGCCCGATGGCCCCAACGCAGCTCGTCTCGGCCAGCGCGGACACGGTTGCCCGCTTCGAAAGAAAGCTGACCGACCAAGGCACGAGCCTCGCCGAGAAATACCGCATTCTGTTCAGCCTTCGCAACATTTCGGGCGACCAAGCGCATGCGGCGATGCTCACCGGCCTGAAAGACCGGTCGGCCCTCTACCGGCACGAGGTTGCGTACTGCCTGGGCCAGCGCCAGGATCCCGCTGCCGTCCAAGCGCTCAAAGCAATACTCCACGATACGTCGGAACACGGCATGGTGCGGCACGAGGCCGGCGAGGCGCTTGGTGCCATCGGAACGCCAGAGTGCATCGATCCGCTGAGAGAGCACGAGCACGATGCAGTCCGCGAGGTCGCCGAGACGTGTCAGTTAGCAATGCAGCGGATCAAGTTCTTCGAATCGGCGGAAGGCAAGCAGCTCATGGACGACTCGCCGTACAACTCGGTGGTGGGTATTGAACTCGACAGAGACGCGCGCTCCGCACGCTCGCACGCTCGCATGCTCTGACTGACTCACTCGCGCTACGCGCTTCGTTTTTCCTGCAGGATCCGACCCCACCGGCGGTCGGAAAGTCTCTCGACGAGCTTCGGGCAACGCTCCTTGACGAGCGGGCGGAGATCTTCGAGCGGTACCGGGCCATGTTCGCGCTACGAAATCTCGGCGGCGCGGACGCCGTGAAGGCGCTCACGGACTCGTTCGAGTCCAAGTCGGCGTTGCTGAAACACGAGGTGGCGTACGTGCTCGGTCAGATGCAGGACGCGCACGCGACGTCGAGGCTCAAGCTGGTGCTGGAGGACGATCGGGAGAATCCGATGGTTCGGCACGAGGCGGCTGAGGCGATGGGGAGCATAGCAAGCGAAGAGTGCTTGGAGATGCTGAAAAAGGTACGTCTGGGTGGTCGTTGTTCGTTATTCGTTGTTCGTTGGGCTGTTGGGCTACCGCGCCCCGGGCAGAGGATGCTCACGATGAACTATCCAACTCTGACGGTGCTGCAACACGTGCGGTGCCGGTGAGCGATACAACAACTGTGATACTGATGCCCCGGGTAGAGATTCGAGTTCGGAGTTGCGTTGAGTTGAGGTTCTTTGTATGCGCTGCGACGTTTCGCTCGGACCTCACGGTGTCGCTCGATGGTCATTGTGCAGTACGCCACGGATGCGGAACCGATCGTTGCAGACTCGTGCATCGTGGCCCTGGACATGCTCGAGCACGAGCAGAGCGGGGCACTCGAATACTGCGCGACATGAATTGCGTATGCGCCTGATCAGGTCGGCGACGTCTTCGTTTTTTCGCGTCCCTGACTGTGAAGTTGTACAACTTCCCAAAAAAGATCGGGTCCTCTTCTCTTCCTCTCCTAGTCTACCACCCGGAAGTCAATGTAAAGATGTCTACCGCCGATCGGGGAGACAAGCGGGGGCGAGCCGAGAGCCCGACGGGAGGCCCAAACATCGCTCGCCTCCTCGAGCGGGCCCGCTCCCAGCTGGACGTCGGCGAGCTCCTCGCCGCCCCCTCGTTCGACCTGAAGACGGCCATGAGCGCGCGAGAGATTGGCGACCCGAAGATGGACCGCTGCTCCGCTCCCGGAGTGGATACGAGGAGCTGCGCGGAGCGTATCGCCGCGGGAGAGGGTCGTCTCGACCTGACCGACGCCGAGGTGCTGGCCGTCATGGATCGGCTGGTGCAGATGGAGGCCGCGTGGCAGGACCGATACCTGTTGTGCCAGACGGTATACACTTCGCTGTACGTGTCGAGCGTGGGAAGGACGAGGGCACCGATGCCCGACCTGCACGCGTACTGCCTCAGCGTGGACGTCTTGTGCGCGTTCCTGTACGATGCAGTGTACAGCAATCGCGTGTGCAGCGATGAGTGCGCCAGTGTCGTACTTTGCGGCGTTCGGCTCAGCAACTACGGCCCCGACGATGCCATCGAGGTGCTCGAAGATCGGATACGAGATGGCAAACGGGACGGGGACCCGGTCGAAACGGCCGTCGTGCGGCGGCTCAAGTGGCGGCGCGACACGCTCAAGGCGTTCCTCGAGATGGCCAGAGCAACCACGAAGGCGAATCTTGAGGGCGTCGTTCGACTGTGCGGCGATGCGATCGAGTCGCTGCGGGACATCGAGTTTCTGGATGACGACGCTGCACAACGCGCCGAGGGGTTCGTCCCGTCGCTGTACTACGCGTCTTGGCGGCATGCGCCCATGCGCGACGTCACACTGCGGTCGATGGGCGACGCGGTGGCGTCGTGGTCGTCCCTGTTGCACTCGCTGAAGGAGGCGGCTTCCCTGCTGGCCAACGTGCACTCGTGGCGGTCGCTCAAATGCTTCCTCGATCACATCGCCGCGCGCGACTACCACGGCTTTGTCCGGTGCCTCGTGAACCATCTGCTGAACCGTCCCAACGCGCCTTGGGCGCCCACCGAAGAGATGCTCGCAGCGAGCATCCTTCTGCTCGACGCTGATGGTCACGGCGACCACCGTCACCATCACCACGACCATCACCACGACCACCATCATTCTCGAGACCCCCGCCACGAGCGCTACGCGTGTATGGTCGACGCGCAGCCAGACCTGGGGACGTTCTTCGAGGAGTGCGTCCTGGCCGCCCGGAGCCTGTGCCACGTCAAGTGCCTCAACAGGCCGCGCCAACACCGTCGCCTGCGACACGCCGTCCTCGAATGGCGCAACATTATGGAACACGCGTATGTCACCGAGAAGGCTCCGGGATACCGGACCTGGATCGAGGGTCAGGGCTTTTCGTGGGACGCCTCGGACCAGTCCATCGAGCAACTGGGGTCGGAGCGGATCGCGCCGCTCACCGCGTGGGTAACCTACGAGACGGCGTGGACGTGCATCGAACAACTGCTTTTGGGCGGCCCGCTCGACCTGTACCAGCCTGGGGAGGTGAGCATGGTCTTCTGGTACGTCGCCTACCTCATGGGCGTCGCCGAGCACGCTGCCAAGGAGCACGCCAACATCTCTCGCGCCAAAAGATACACGCAGCTTCACCCAAGCAACGTCCACCTGCACAGGGCGGGCGCGTTGCTCCGGGGCGACCTGGTGGAAGCGCTGCAGATGTCCGTGGAGAGCGTGTGCATGGCAAACGTCGCCATCCAGGTCCTCGGGATGCTCCCCGAAACGCCGAGGGAGTTCAACGAGCAGCATTGTGTCCACGAGCAGCGATTCGGATTCATGGCCGCGTTGCGGCTCCCCAGATACCAGTCCCACGGAGACTACCTCGAGTACGTGCGGAACGTCGTCGACTTTGCGAACAGCGACCCGACCAAGCTCGTCACGGAGGCGGGTAATTACGCATTGCTGGCCAGGACCGCGCTGGAAGCGGTGCGAACGAAGTCTCCAGAGCCGTTGGTGCACGAGGAGATGCTCCGGCTCGTGCTGGCGACGCTCGAGGACAACGCAGACGCGCTCGCGCTACTCCACCGCCTGGCGGACCCCGCGGATCCCGAGGAGGCGTCCCAGTACTCTGTTTCGTGGAAGTTCTTGGACGAGAAGAGCCCAGAGGTGGAGACTGCGATGGCCGCGATGACCAACGAGAGCGCCCTGTCCACGGTCGCACTGAGCCTGCCTCGCTTGGTCCTTGATACCGGTAAACTTTAAATCGTAACCCATACCGACACGCAGGCACACATATACGACACACACACAGAGCGAGTTGTCGCGAACGATAGAGAGAGAGAGAGAGCAAGGAGGGAGCACACAGACAAATGGACGTCCGGTTGAATTCGGTTAGGAGCAAATCGGTCGTCGCCGCCTTGCTGCTGCTCGCAGCGGCCCGAGCGGAGATTCCACGCAAACAGCCAATCCGTTCGACTGTGGAGGACGAATTTGGCGGCTGTTCGTTCACGCGCGACCAACCGCGGTTCCAGCAGATTCTTGCGAGACTGACCCTGGAAAACGCCGGCACCGCCGACACGTTGATCAACGACGCCTTGATCCGCGCGCTGCGGAAGCGTTTGATGGTGGCCGAGTGCCAAATTATCCTGTCAGAGGGGGTCCCGTGCACGTCGGGCACGGTGGACCTTCCCTGTGCAGAGCCGGTGCACGTGTGCGTCAGCTCGACCCCGGGCGAAGACTCGGGTCCGAGCGCTCGTACCGTGCTCACCAACGATGTCTACGATGCAATCGCCTTTGAATCGTGCGATAGCAACGGGGACGGGTTGGTCGATGTTCTGGACGGGGATATGAGCACCCTGGTTTGCGGGCAGGTGCTCGAGGTCGACACGGCCGTCCAGACGATGGTGAAGCAGGGCGGGTGCACGGCGGTGTGCGACGTCGACGCCTTGCTCACGACCAACGGCGGCAATTCTACTTCTTCTTTGAGCACGGGCTCGTTCCCGTCGTCCCCGTCGTCGTCATCGTCGTCGTCGTCCTGCCTGAGCTTTGACCTGACGGTCAACGTGGCCACTGCACAGGCGGCCGTCGGTCTGCAGGGGGAGCTGGTCTCGGACGCTGTCGACAGCACGGTCGCTGCGTCGTTGGGGGGATTCGGATCCTCGCCGTCGGAACCTTTGGCGTTTTCCGTCGTCGAGTCGACCATCGTCGAGGCCGTGGGCTTTGGGTTCTTCCCGCCGCCGCCGCCGCCACCCCCGCCCATCATGGACCTTGCGTCTTCGACCGATACGAACGATTCGAACGACTCCACAGATGCCAAATCGCCGAAACCAGAGCTTGTTTATGGCGAATGGACGGCCTGCTATCCGTCGTGCGGTGACGGCATCTCGACGAGGACGGTCACGTGCGTGGACGAGGACGGCGCCGTCTTGCCCCTGGGAGACTGCCCCGGGGGGCTCCGGGCCGAGAGCTC
>Ga0222716_10004045_pt1 | contig 11580 bp, 9 predicted proteins | sample C33_13DmetaG_FD_165044 | JGI IMG/M metagenome (GOLD analysis project Ga0222716, IMG submission 165044) | Estuarine water microbial communities from San Francisco Bay, California, United States - C33_13D | ecosystem: Environmental > Aquatic > Marine > Unclassified | place: USA: California... | reverse complement strand
AATTACCCGTGAGGTTTTTATTAATTGCCCATTAGGGTTACTCAAGAACAGCAAAGGAGATTATGTGGATCAACTCGGGGAGGTGATATATTCAGATAGTAATTTTGAGTATGCATCAGGAGTTGGTTTGTACGCAGACAATGCAAATATATCAGGAGACCAAGAATATTGGGAGCTAAATGTAACATCTCAACCTCAACCAAAATTAGAATGGGGCACAATTGCTTATGACTATATAAATAGTACATTATCAACAATTGATGCGTCCTTTACGGCATCCTCATACATAAGAAAGCCGAAGCACAATAGGCTAGGTCCCGAAGAGGCATGGTTCTTGATGGGCGTGCATCAAGCGAATGGTGGCGATTTCATTTATCCAGGCACTCAGCACAGGGAGGACTATAGTTATGGAGGGGTTTTGGTGCGATACGGATACGGCCCTCCAAGAATTGGTGAGCGAGAGCCTTACAGGGTATACAATAGATTGGGTTTTGGTTATGAGTCTCGACTTAAAAGTGGATTAATTGATTTTGGTGATTCATTCTCAGATAAAGAAGTAAGGTCATATCAGCTTGAGCTATCCAGTAAATACGGAACAACCCCACTAAGGGTAAAGATAAGCACAAGCTCTGCACCTCAGGGAACTGAGCAAATTGAAACTATGGAGGTGGTCGATGGAAAGGACATTGACTATGTGGAGCTTAATAATTTGGTGGATGAAAATGTAATACCAATGTATGTGCGGGCACCTTATATAAGGGATGAAATAATTGTAACCGCAGACTTAGAGTATTCAGATCAAGTGTTTGCGGAAGATGGTTACATTGATGCGCAAGAGGAGTTCTTTGAAACCGAAACTCCGGTTGTTATAAATAATCCCGTAAAGATAGTTGGCAGAACATTTGAGGTCAGTGGAATAGATAGCAGGTCAGCTACGCAAACATACAATCAAGGATGAGTGATCCAGTAATAAGAAGTTTTGCGCAAGATACAGAAGTTAGGTTTCCCGAGGAAGATACTGTTCCTAAAGACATGAAGGAATGGTGGGTTGAAACGAGGGAAAATCTTGACCGCATAAAAGATCAAATAACCTCACTACAGATTGAGAACCAATCCCTGAGGAATCAATTATCTGCAGTCACCAATCAGTTTACCGACGCACAAGCCGAACAGCTTGCTAGATTCATGCAGTTTTGGGAAATCACATCTAGTGGAAGCCTAGTTCCGTACACCAATAACTCTTTAGATATAGGACGAGCCGACCGAAAAGTAAGAGATATATATGAAGACACAAACTAGCTTGAGTTATTGTAACACTAATATTAAAGTAACATAATGCCACAGCCAAGTAGACATGTAACTGCTAGGATAAGTTTCCGCAAGGGAACTACGGCTGAATGGGCTGCCGCTGATCCAATTCTTATGGATGCGGAACCTTCCGTAGATACTACGGTTAAAAAATTTAAGATTGGAGATGGTGTAAGTCAATGGAGTGCATTGCCCTATGTCCAAAATATGGAGACTACTAACTGGACAAACACTGGTCTTATCTTTCCTCCGCATATTCACACAACAGAAGATGCATTAAATTACCTTGGCGACACCTTAACTACAACAAGTGACCGGGTAACAGCTTTAGAAACAGAAATTGATGGAGGCGTATTCTCCTAAACTAATCACAAAACACACAATACAATGGCTACTATTAAAATTAAACGGAAAACCACCACTGGTGGATCCGCACCTTCAACGCTCGGAGAAATCTCCTGTAACACTGCTGATAAAGAATTGTTTATCGGTGATGGCACAACCGCAATCAAGTTTATTGATGATATTGCAGTTGATACAAAGATTACTACCGCATTAACGTCTGCCTTTACTTACAAAGGTTCAATCGCAGGTAATGGACAGGCATCTACTGCTGCTGCCGCTTCCTCTACTGCCTTAGCTGCATCTCCCAAAAATGGTGATTACTACAAGATTACCACTGCAGGGTTTGTAAAAAAGAATGGCGCAGCTGACTCAGCCGCTTTCTTTGTTAATATTGATGACTCAGTTGTCTACAATGGCACAGGCTGGGATAAGATTGATAACACTAACTCTGGGGTGACCGCAGAAGCTGGTAATGACCTTACTGTTACTGGTTCAACTGACGCTGGATTTGTTGTTGGGTTCTCCTCAACTGCAGCTCTTGACCAATCAACTCAATCCGTTGACGGCGGAACTTACTAAGTTTGGCTAAAATTCTTCCAAAGAGGTCTAGTACTGGGGGTTCTGCCCCCGGTACTGACGACCTCGCTGAATTTGAAATAGCAATCAACTACTCTGACCGAAAGATATATGGTCGGAGTGGTAGCAATATTGTTGTGCTTTCTGAGCCATCGGGCGCAGGAGAAGATTCCTATACTGAGAACACATTTACGAATGGTGTTCTTACTGGCCAATCTAAGTACACCACTCCACTAATACCGGAACATTATTATGGTGATATTTCATACAATGGAACTTCTGCCAGGGTAAAGCTTGGCACAACATTTTCAGGTTATGCAGATGTGTCAAATGTAACATCTGCTATGTGCGGTGGTTATCAAAGCAATAACGGGGGAACCACAGTAAACGAATGGAAAATCCTAGGTACCATTTTGTATTTCCATACTCCAGGTGGAAGCCTAAATTTTGCGGATGTAATCACTGCTGCAGAATCACAACAAGGTGTAACTGTAGAGATGCTCTCAGGTGCTACTTCAAGTGTATTCCCCACAGGGGGAGGATTAAATTTAAGTGGAAGCTCCCTCACAAAAGTAGATGAATCCGGAGGACCATTATTAGGAACGAAGGCGTTTACATATACAAGTGGTAATCTAACTAGCGTAGTAGAAAAAGACGGCTCAGATGTTACTACTCTTACAAAAACTTTAACATACGATTCTGATGGAAATTTAGAGTCAATTACAAAGGATTACGCATAATGGCTTGGACTTACAACGCTTCCTCCCACTCATCGGGTAATAGAAATGTTTTAGAGTTAACATCAGGAACAACTGAGAATGACCTTAGTAGCTTAATCGGATTAACGGGTGTAACGCACTACATAAATGAAAACCATATAGATGTTTACGAAATTGCACCTACAGTAAAGATAGTCATCAAAGGCACATTGTATCATAATCCAGATACTGAGATACTTATCCTACGGCACACGAATGCAGGGTTATCAAATGCTGATGCAGTAAACGCTATGAGTATTAGCGGGACGAATGCGAATCCAGCTTATTATTACTACGGGACTACTAGAACTAATTCAACTAGAGGTACATCTACTAATTCTAAAAGCACAGGTTTAATCTTTGCGGGAGCTAGGCTTTCTAATTGGCATCCAAGTGATGCTTGTATGGGTGGCAATGGCGGTGGCTCAAATTTTGTTGGCAGAGGCGGTGTGATACTTACGGGAAGACCTTGTTCGGGGTCAATGAATCTTGATGTTATAGGTACTACTTGGCGGGGAACTACATCAGGACTAGAGTGGCGTAATCCATTCGGTAATAGCAACGGATCGTTCGATGGCACATTTGACGGTGTTGCTGTGTTGCTGCCAGCTTTCAACGCTACATTTAAGTTTGCTAATTCGTCTATTGGCGAGGTAATCAACACAGGGAACATAACGGAACACACACTCCGAGAGTTTGATGTGTCGCAGAATATTAACGACTACGACATTGGCTCAGACGGAATGAATGGAAGGACCCATCGTGAGTACGAAGTCATAAACTCCGCTACAGGAACTGATGTCGTTAAGATGTGGCGTAACACTAGAGGCAATACAGGTCAGCGTGGTGTAGTCACAATCAAGAAGGAAGTATCATTTAATATTAAAGACGCAAGCGGAACGGCTCTTGAGGATGTTAAATTATATTTGGAAGACAATCCATCTACATACGCTAAAAACGCAGTATTTCTTAAAAGTAAATCTTCTGACACTACCAACGGATACGCCTCTTCAGGTGATTCAACCATAACGAGAGGCGTTGTAAATGCTAATGGTGATATGGTTTACGATTACAGCACCCCCGGGGTCTATAGTAAAACTTCAGATGCAAGCGGTGATATAGCAAAATTTGAAGTTCTGACAGGAGTACAAATACACGAGTATAATTCTAGTGATTCAGATGCAGCTACAATCTATGGCATGCACATTCGTTCAAATGGATATTGGGCTGTTAACAGTTCTGATAATAGAGGGCCCGCTTACTCAGACTGGGACACTGCTAACTTTGGGGGCTTTTATCGTGTAGACAGAAGGTCTGATTCCAATTCTAATGCAGACGATTTCACATTTAAGTTTTGCTCTTATGGGCACTCATTTTCCACCTCAACACAAGCACTTAAAGGATTGGGTGAACTCGCTGTTAATTGGGTGTTGTTTGATGATGCACTAATTACTGACACAAGAGCAACTACGGATGCGTACTCAGTAATTAATACACCAGAGAAATTCTACAACAAGGCAAAGGCATACCTAGTAGATAATTATGCAGGTGAAACCTCCACTATTGTTTCCCGTAATGGTAGTAATATTAACGCGGGCTCTTATGATGTGGTGGTGGATGCTTCAGCAAGTTCAGTATTTGCGATTAGCGGCACTACTTTAACAATCAAAGCCACTACATTTGTGGGTAATATAAGTACCTCGGGTTCCGCCACCTTATCTAATGGAGCAGAAGTTATTGGTACATTTGGGGCGACCACGGTTCTTCCTTGGGAGATAAAAAATATAGAAGCAACATCACGATTGCAGTTATACAATGTAACTAAAGATACTGAGGTTATTACTACAAAACTTTCAGGTACCGCTGGAGCATTAGTGGATACAGATGGAACTTATACATCTAGTGAGATTGCAGTAGGAGATATTGTAAGGCTTCGTGTAACCTGTGTAACAGGAGATGAAGCGATGATTCCTGTTGTAACAACTGGTGTTGCCACAACTGCAGGACTAAATTTCTCCATAGACCAACAGGCAGACACTATTTACAACACCAATGCCATAGATGGTAGTGCCATAAATGCATGGACGGCAGACTTCACAAACACTCCTATGGGGGTAGACCTAAGTGAGTCAGATGGAGGAGCAAGCGTTCAAGAAATCTACGCATACATCGTGTATCAACAGACCACACAAAATGGAGTGGATAAGTGGTTTAATGTAATACGCGCAATTGATGGTAGTAACTACCAAATTGACCAAGCTATTGCGGATATTAAAATTCAAAACATTGGCACGGTAGCAGTAAATATATCGGGTGGTAGGATTTTCCGAAAAGATGGCGCATCTGTACTTTATGCCGTGGATGGCGACAAGCCTTTATCTTTAGATACAGGAGCATTGGTCGCCAATATTAAACCTCAGATTGATGAGGCTCTTAACTCAAATGCAAAAATCAATTCAACCAACAACAACTCCAATCTCATTCCTGGACTCTTATAAATTTTACTAACATGGACGCTTGACCTATTTGGATCTAGCACCTAATTTAATTGTAACACTAATATTATTGTAACATGGCACAGACATTAGCAAACGACGGCAGTTCTAACTTAAATTCAACCGGTAGTGGCATCAAGCTGCGCGCTAACAGCTCAGGGGTTCCGATGTCACACGATGATGTTGATACTAATTTTGAAAACCTTCGGGCTAAAATAAACGAAGTTATTGGAGAGGTCGGAACTAACACAACAAAACTTTCCGGCATTGCAACTGGTGCAAATAACTACAGCCTCCCGCTTGCGACTCATACAGTACCTGGCGGTATTGAGCTATTTAGTAATACTGACCAAACTGTTGCCGCAAATAGTGTTTCAACTACCGCAGGCAGAACTTACGGAATACAATTAAATAGCGCTAACCAAGCAGTTGTTAATGTTCCTTGGAGCAATACAACCTACAGTACCGCTACTTCCTCCCTTCCTGGCCTTAGTAAGCTAGGTAGTAACACACAGCAAAACACTGCCGCAAATAGTGTAACACCTACAGCTAATAGAACCTATGCAGTACAGCATAATTCTGCCGATCAATTAGTTGTTAATGTACCTTGGAGTAACACCAACACCACATATTCTACCGCAACTTCAAGTGATGCAGGATTGGTAAAAATTGGATACTCTGAAAACGGAAAGAAGTATCCCGTCGAACTTGCTAGTGGTAAGATGTTTGTCGAGGTTCCTTGGACTGACACGGACACTAACACTACATACACCCAAGGTACTGGTATATCAATTTCAGGAAATGTAATTTCTGCCACAGGTGCTGGCGTGACTCTAGATTATTACGATTACGGTAGCATTCACCCCCAGTCCTTTATATTCCGTATTTCCGCAACGGGGGCAACCGGTTACCCATTAATTACAACTGCACAGTTTACAACAGAGCATCCCACTAGCGTTTTCTCCGGTCAGGTTGTCCCGCAGGTAACATTCCCCGATCTCGTAACAGCTCAACAGTACTTTAATCACCATTTTGGGTATGATGCCATACAGATAACCTATCGAGTTATTGGCACAGTTAATCAAACATTATCAGGGGGAACACGCATTGATGGAAGGAACATAATAATCCAGGGGTGGAGTGGTGACCCCATTACCGGAGGTCCCGCAAGATGCGATATTCGATTTACTCTTACAGATTTTGTAGGTGTGCGTCCGATCTGGGGTGCATATACGGGTAAAAGGGGCAACTTTACATGGCTGATGAATGTAAATTTCCACATTCGATCAAACTCAAATACACAATGTTCTAGTATAGTTGCCGCAGAAGGTGCTGCGTTTCTGTACATCGACACATGTGCTTTTAATATTGAGGCTCAGCCACCCCTTACAGCTCTCATAGAGGCTTATGATGGATCTCGCGTTACAATAAATGGAGCCATGGAGGCAAATAGGTCAGATGTAACTGCTCACTCGGCCAATGACATGGATCACGCTGTGCCCTTATTTTACTTAGCGACCTCGCAGTGCACTATTTATACTCCAACAGATGGAATTGTATTCAACGGGCTATTCAAAACTGCCATTATGGAGAATCAATCTGGTCTAACCATTCATCCAAGCCAAAAAGGAGGAGGGAGTTTCAGGCCAGTATTTTGGAAGTTTGCAGGAAGTAAAACTATTCAGGGCGTAACTGTTCCTGTATATTCATACCCCGATGTTGTATCTTCGGAGACAACAACAACCACCGCTAAGAAATTCTACCCAGCCATTGAGTTTAGGGGTCTGTACAATTGTGTGAACTTTAGTGGTATTGCACCTAATGACGGAATAAATCTTGAATACAACTTACTCGGCAATTACTTAAGGCACGACAGGGACTTAGGTTACCCAGGTGCAAATAATGAAACAGCGTCATCTGTTGGATTATTTGCTCCAGTCTATAACTACATTGAGATGCCAGTGTATCAAGATACGAGTGGCGAATTAAATCAATATTCCAATGGGGACCCTCGATATATTGTAGCCCGTCACTCAAATCAAGACATCTACGTTGATGGAGCAGCAACAAGGCAAGCCACCCCAGATACAACATTTTTATTACTGTAATTATGAGCGAAAATATAAGTTTCAATACCGAGGTTATAGAGCCACCTAAGGTTTCAATTCCTCCAATATATCATATGGGTAAAATGAGGGCACATAGGAACCAACTGCTTTCAGCTTCTGACTGGACTCAAGCAAGTGATTCACCTTTACCTGATGCAAAGAAAGCGGAGTGGGCATTATACAGACAGCAATTAAGGGATATTATTAGCGGCGGTCTACTCCTGCCTGATTCCGATTCCTGGCCAACGCCTCCGTCCGCCTAGAATGACGGGACGATCCCGTCATGGCACACTTTAAGACAGTTATACGGCCCGCAAAGGTTTCTGAGCTTCCTTATATAGGTCAGCTTGTCCTTAATGAATTTGTGAGTGAAACCCACTCCCATATTCCTGAATTGGAGTCATCTAATGACACATCTATAGATGGGTTCTGCGCAGACTTTAAGCAAAGATTAGAGCAAGATATACCTACTGCGATCTTTATTGCAGAGCGTGGAGATGAGATAATTGGTGCTGCGGCAGGAAGTGTAAATAAGCATCCATGGGCAAAGCATCAAATGTGGGGATCTGAAGACTTCTGGTATGTAAAGAAGGAAGAGCGGGGATCACCCATTGGGATCAAGCTATTTAATAAGTTGATGGATTGGTTCAAGGAGAACGGTGCAGATCGCATACACATGGTACATTACCATTGGAATCAAAAGGTATCTAAGTTTTATGAGCGCAAGGGTTTTGTGCCATTTGAGGTAAGCTACGTAAAGGTTGTATAATGGCGCATAAAATAGGTAGAAGTTTTAAAAAGGAAATCTTGGACGATGTCATGGGCATCGACGAGGATAAGACCTTTGGTATCTCAAACAAGACACTAATAGGTAAGAATCTATCGAAGGTTACGCCCGGTGGTAAGAATAACATTTGGTCGCAAACGGGAGACTTTTTTGAGGATAAGGTCACCGCACCCGTTAAGGATGGTGTAGGCGGACTGGTCTCCGGAATCTTGGGAGGGGGGCAGGATAATACGCAAGCTACTCTCGATGCATACAATGCACAGGTTTCCGCATTAGAGGCCAAGGAGAATGAAGCTAACCGTATGGCACTAGCTAATACCTTATTGTCTCGCGGTAAGGGAAAGTTCTTTGATGTAACAAGACCTGAAGAAGTAGAAAAGTTTCTAATTGAGCAGGAGGGTCAATACCTTGATCCATTCCCTGATTACTTAAGGCAATCTGGGGACAGGTTGCTTGGCGATCTCGAGAATACTGCGGAGAATATAAATAATTATATCGGGACATCAGATGAGAGAATGGCTAATTTCCAGCCAACACTCGACAAGCTAGGTGGCATAAACCAAAACGCAATAGATCAGTTATCATCTATTTATGACGGACGACTAGAGTCCAAGATGAATGACTTCCGCGATCAAGGCGTAGATATAACTAGACAACTTCAAGACCTGAACACAAGGTCAGGAGACATGGAGTACGGTCTGCAGAGGGGCGTACTTGATAATGCGGAAAGCTATGCTGATTCACTAGGTAGATCAGTAGATATGCAGACAGCACTAGCAAATCGTCAGTTTGATGAGTTAGACAGGATGCCTGGTTTAATGAAGGACCAGAACCGTGAGCTTGAGCAGAGGTTTGGTGATACATATTCAAGCGAACTTGCATCCGCTCGAGGTAATTTGGGTGCCGAGTATGGTGCGGCTGATATGCTTACCGACTCCGAGTATGGAGCTGCGGGAAGGATGAGAGGCGCAGAATACGGAGCAGCCGGAAGGGTTATGGGAAGTGAGATGGGTGCAGCTGATATGATCCAGCGAGCCGAAAGAGCAAAAGCTTTAGCCGCAGGAGCAAATGCTGAAAACCTAGCAAACTCACAGCAGCGTGGGATGCGTGGTGCTATGGTCGGGCAAGGTAGCGGTACTGCGCAAAACATGGGCAACGCCATGATACGAGCCCAGCTCGGTCAGGATCGTGGCGACCTACTTGCTGATGCACTTATTAGTGATGCAGAGAGAAGGGGTAACGCGGGAATTGACTATGCAGAAAGAACAGGTAAGTCTGACATGAGTTTTGCGGATCGGACTGGTATGTCTGATATCGACTACGCCAATAGCATCGGTGGATCTAATATAAACTTTGCTGACAGAGTCGGTACTGCGGGAATTGATAATTCCATGAAGATGGAGAACATCCTAGATACCGAAGCTGACCTAGCGGGGGCTAAAATAGGATCAGAAAGATTTGAGGCACTTGGCGGTATTAACCCTGCACTTGCAGATGTATATCGCAATGAGGCAATGCTTAATCGCGCGAATACAGAGTTGGGATTTGGTGACACACGAATGACCGCAGAAGCACAAAACCTAGGATTGGATCAAGGCATAGTGGATAACGATCAAGGTATATACTCAAGTTTAATGGCGCAGCAGTTGGCTAACACGGGAATGATTCCTGGTCTTGGCATGCAAGAAGCAATGCTACCCGCACTTATGGGTGAGGCTGCACTTTCAGGGCAAGGCCCATTGGCACGATCTGTGTCACCTTACACATCAACGGGAACTCTCCCGCAGGGGCAAACAATATTTCAAAACACTCCATACACTCCACCCGCACAAGGCCAGAGGAGAGACTTTTTGGATATATTATCAGACATACCTGGATACATAAGTAAGGGGCAGGATGCGTATGGAAAAATAAAAGGGATCTTTAGCTAATGGCAATTCCAAGAGCATCTATACCGCAAGCAAATATTGCACAGGCACAACCTTTACTTGCTCAATTTAATGCAGCAAGAGCTGCGGGGCAGGGACAACCTGTGCCGGTTATTCAGGGCAGAGGACTTGATCCAGCTCAGCTCATACAAATGGCTCAAGGGAATGCGCTTAATATCTCTAATACATTAACTCCACAGGCTAATCAATTTATTGCTACAGATCCTGCCGTGGACATACGGGCTCGTGAAAGATACCTCGAGACTAGAGAAAGAGATACCGAGCAAGCCAATCGACTCGATAATCGAACTGTATATTCCGCAGATAGAGATGATGCTAGATCAATTTATAATGTAGAGAATGCAAAACAAGCAGCTGAATTAGCTCAGGAACGCGCGATTTCAGCAGCTGATTTAAGCAACGATCGTGATATTGCAGCAGCTAAGTTAAAAAATTCTCAAGACGAGTCTAGGATTGAGCGAGCTACTCAGAATAATAAGGATTTAATTGAGTCAAACGAAGCTTTGGCGGCCAGGGAGAAGAATTTCCAACTTGAGCTTGCTGAGCATAAAGACAATTTAGCTAGGCAACTCAAGATAGATGCAGCAGCAGCAGAAGCAATTAGGCAGAAAGCACTTGAGGGCAAGTGGTCTGGGGTTTTCTCGGAACAGTTAAAGAAGATCGAGGCGTACAGAGGTTCACCTGGAAGTCCCGGTACTAGATTTACTATAATTCAAGGCTTCAAGGACGATTATTTAAACACAGGGGTAATGCAGGATCCCGGCTTTCAGGCTGAGTTTGAGCAGTCGGCTGTTTACCAGCAGTTCCATAGTCAACTAGGACTGCAACCTGGGCAAAAAGTTCCACTAAATACTCCAAATTTGCTTATCGCAATGCGAGACGAAGCAATGAAGAGTATTGATTCAGGAGGTAGTTTGTCTGCGGGTTTCAGCACAGCCTATAGCAGGATTGTTGCAGAGAGAGATGCCCAGATGAACAAGTTGGAGCAAGAGATTTTCATTAAGGCAATAAAAATGGGAGTAGTGCCACAAGCAGGCGGACAGCCTCAGGCACAATCACCCCAAGCTCCTAACCCCCTTGCGCCACAATCTGGGCCACAAGCTCAACCGCAAGCGCAGGGCGTAAATCCTGGCGGTAATGCTCTTGCACCTCAAGCTCAACCTCAACCTCAAGCACCGCAACCTCAAGCACCGCAACCTACTCAGCCACAGCCTACTCAGTCAGCAGCGCAGCCTCAACCTACAGATCCGAGTG
>Ga0222716_10004044_pt1 | contig 11580 bp, 13 predicted proteins | sample C33_13DmetaG_FD_165044 | JGI IMG/M metagenome (GOLD analysis project Ga0222716, IMG submission 165044) | Estuarine water microbial communities from San Francisco Bay, California, United States - C33_13D | ecosystem: Environmental > Aquatic > Marine > Unclassified | place: USA: California... | reverse complement strand
TAAAAAATAGAGAAAAAAACAATTAATCATATAGCTAAATATTAACAAATTCTATTGTTGCAATATTCAATTAGTTTCAATTTATAATATTTATATACAATATCGTTAAGTCTTTTCCTCACTTTTTCTTTATACATTCTACGAAATCTAATTGATATACCTGGCATATTTGATATATTAATTATCATTTTTTTATTTAAAAAGATAGATATATTATATATATAATGATTAATGAAAGCTCCGAAATTTATGACAATGAGTTATCAATGATAAAATTATGGCATTCTATTAAAAGACACTATATGATAAAAAAAATAAAAATAAATTCATTGAATATATATAATGATCTATATGGAAAATCTTATCTAAAATTAAATATATATAGTAATAAACAATTGAAACGCTGTAAATCTCTTAATATCAAAAGACCTTGTTTTGAGGAAGACTATATTGTAGTTACTTAAAATTATATCTTTCGCGATTGCGGAGATAAATAATTTTTTCAACTCTTTTATTTAAAATTTTGCTATAATCTTTTTGCAAAACATGTTTTTCAATATTGCTATTTTTTTCCTCGTTGAAATTATCATAGTTATGTTTTTTTTCAACTGTTTTTTGATGCTCAATTATCATTTTATCAGTAATTATGGGACAACTTATACATCTTTTTAAATTAACTGTATTGCAATAACATTTGCTAATCAATATAGCGATGATGAGGTTTTTGATTAGTTTATTCAACATGATATTATATTATATTATATAGATATATAATGTATCAATTTTTACATTAATAAGGACTCGTTTTTCAATCTTCTGTATTCATCTAAGTTCATTGTACCCATCTTTTTATTACAAGTTTTACAAACTGGCATCATGTTATCATACGTGGCTTTACCACCGAGTGCATGAGCTACTATATGTCCACATTCCATTTTATTGAAATAAAGTTCTTCATCGCACGTATAGCATATACCTTTATCACATTGATTTGCTGTTACCTTTTTCCAAATTTGTATCTTTAATTCATCAGTTAGTTTAACTCTTTTTTTATTTTTATCAATATCTTGCAAAAAATCTTTACATATATCTTTGATTTTTTTATCATTAATCAAAGCATATATAGTCAAATCCAACCATTCAAAATTGCTAAATATAGAAAGATAACATATTTGGCAATTTCTATTTAATGCCTTTTTTTTACAACTATTAAATTTATTATTATCTACTTGATTCATTTGACTATCTGATATAGTATGCATATAGTTATTAATTTCAATAATAACATTGAATACGTCCTTGATACTTTTATTAAATGGTGCTATTTTGTCTTTAATATTTCTTACTTTGATATTATCCAATAAACATTTATAGGATATGTTTGGGCATCGTGTATTTTCTCTATCCTCGTGGATATAAATGCGTGTAAATGTATTTAACAATAGTTGTGCCAAATCTCTATCAAATTCTACAATATTTCCAATGGGTTTTATTGGAGAATTTTTATTTATTTTATTAAAATATTCTTCAACTTCACTATAATCACTTACGTTATAAATTACAAGCGGTACATCTACATTACTAATATCATATCCCATGTCACCCAAATTAGAAAATGTAACTAATCTATGTTGTCCATCTAACAAATAGCCAATTTTTTCTTCTTCAATATATGCAATTGTAAAACTTTGCAACATTGAAAATGTTTCATATTTTGTATATTCACTTATTTGGTCGTCCATCATATCTTTAATATGATTTTCATCTAATAATCTTTGCAATTCAGGAGTTTTATATTTATTAATAATATTACTTATTTTTTCTAATATTGTAACTGCGCGTTTTACCATTATTGTTATATTATTAATAGTGTTATACTTTTAAATGTTTAAATAATATAGAATGTCAAAATCAAGATCAAGTGGTAGGTCAAAATCAAGTGGTAGGTCAAAATCAAGTGGTAGGTCAAAATCAAGTGGTAGTATAGTTATAACTAAACCCAATAAACACCCAATTAATAAAAAGAATTTATTATTATGGCTTGATAGTTGTGATACATCAATAAAATCAATTGCAAATGAGTTTATATTAAAAACTACATATATTTCATATGCCTTGTTTATAAAATATTATAAAAAAGCAATTAACGAAATGCTAAGTATATTAAAAACAAACACGTTACAGTTTTTTGTCAGTAGCGAAGATGAAAATAAATCTAGTTTCTGGATTATGCAAATAATTAGAAAATATGTAAATACTAAAAAATATAATATAACTGTCGTAACCAATATATCTGATATTAATAAGGATATTCCTGTTATTATACCCGATGATGCAAGTTATTCTGGTTCCCAAATATATAATCTTTTAGAATCATTCGAAAATAATAAATATGATATTTTCATTCTTATCCCTTTTATATCCAATACTGCTATTGATATTATTAAAAGTGGTTTCAATGAATATAATATAGATGGCTCTTTATACTTTTTAAATAATGCGAAATATATAATGAAACCTATTTACGAATTAATGAGTGAAGAAAAAGTTCAAAAGTTATTTATATATTATACCACAAGTCCGAATGTTAGAGAATATCCTATATATTTTGACCATAAGGTCGCGGACAATTATTCATCATTTCCTATGATATATACTTATGGAATTATACCAAATAATCACAATAAAATTATAATACATAATTGCAAAAAAAATAGGATACCTATTAAAAAACATTATAGTGAACTTGAAAGAATTCCTTTATTGAAAAATTGTAATCGTGATATAGAATATAATATTGGCACACCCCCATGTCCATTACAACCATATAAAAAATCATTTACCAGAATGTCAAATAGTTCTGGAACAAAAAGTAAAAAAAAATCACCAAGTTCAATATAATTATGTGTATTTATTAATAGATATGAGTAAAATACCAAAGGAAGCTATCTGTATTAGAAATTCTAGTACATGGGCTCATGTAAAACCAAATCATAAATTTGACTCTTCTAAATTTAATAAAGAAGAAGTTTTAAATGATTTACCTGTAATGTCTCCTAAAATACATGCTTTATTAAATAAAATTAAAGAACTAGATGCTACTGATATGAGTAATGAAGGTAAATATTACAAACATTTTATATATAGTGATGTTGCAGGAGTAAATGGAGCTAAGATGGTTGCTTCAAGTATGATAGCAAATGATTATCAATTGATATATAATAATGGTAAATTTGTAAAGGATTTACCAGTGTCTAATTATACATTCGGATTATTAACTACATCTACTGTATATAAAAAACCTTTAACTATTGGATTAAAAAAAAATATGATGACTAAATTGAATAAACGACCTGACAATATTGATGGTAAAAATATTAGATTTATAATATTAGATTCGGGATTTAAAGAAGGGATTGATGTATTCGATGTTAAATATATGCATATTTTAGAACCTTTAACAACAAAAGCAGAAAATACGCAAGTTATAGGTAGAGGTACTCGTTTTTGCGGTCAATCCGGCTTACCATTTAAACCTGATATTGGATGGCCTCTAAATATTTATAGATATAATATTAATTATAATGATAATATGACTGTTCATGAATTATATATTAAACATAGTAATAAAAATGTTAGTGCATTAAATTTTGCAGCTGATATAGAAGATATAATGGTTGCCGCATCTGTTGATATGCCATTGACGGAAAATATTCATATGTTAAATACTAAAAACAATAGATTTTATGATACCTTACTGCGATTAATAGATAATTCAAGTTCTAGTAAAAAAAAACCTGTTAAAAAAGATTTGATAAAGGTAATTAACAATGTACGTGGAAAAATATTTACAAACGAAGAAAAAATAGATTGTACTCAAAAATGCAAAGGACCCTTTGAAGATTTAGAAAGCGCAAATGCAATCTTACTGTCAGCAGTTATATTTGATATTGATAAAATAGAAGATAATTATAGAATTCAAAATGGTAAAAATATATTGGGTAAAAAACTAATGGCTAATAATGATAAGATTTCAAACGGTAAATTATTAAGTGCTTTACTAGAAAAATATCCAAAACCAATATTATGTAATTATTTGGATAAGCGCAAAAGTTATTGCGATGCTGTAAATAAAATTTGGTTAAAACCATTGTATATATTTAAAATATTTGGGAAAAAAATTATAGAAAATCTAAAATATTATAAGCGTAAAAATTTAATAAATCATAAAAATTATCTAGAAACAATTATGTTCGTTGAAAATTATATCGCCATGTCAAGTATAAATAAACCACAAATATTACCAGTACCACCTTTGGAAAAACTCAAACATCTAGATTTATATAATTATGTTGCTAAACATTTTACACAATTTAAATGGTCCACATTAGAAATTAAAAATAAGTGTATCAAAGACGATAAAGATGATGGCAAGGAAAGTACCGGATATGAAATCGTAAAATTTTCCAATACACAATCCTTTGTACAAAATTTCTTAACCCCCGAATCACCATACAAAGGTATGTTCTTATATCATAGCGTCGGTTCTGGTAAAACATGTACTGCGATAGCATGTGCAACTAAAAGTTTTGATGAAAATAATTATACCATTTTATGGGTTACTCGCCATACATTGAAGGAAGATATTTGGAAGAATATGTTTGAAAAAATATGTAATATGAGAATACGCGAACATATCAAAAATGGCAATACATTGCCAAAAAAAAAGTCTGACCAAATGGCTTTATTGGGAAAAAATTGGTTACAACCAATTTCTTATAAACAATTTACTAATTTAATCAAAGGTAAAAACAAGTTTTATCAACAAATGGTATCGCGCAATGGTAAAGAAGACCCTTTTAGAAAAACTTTAATAATTATTGATGAAATACATAAGGTATATAGCGATACCTTATCGCGTTTAGAAAAACCTGACCCAAAAGTTTTGCAAGATATGGTGCAAAAATCATACACAACTTCAAGTAAGGATTCTCTTAAATTATTACTAATGTCCGCTACACCAATCACAGAAGACCCAATGAGTTCTGTCAAAATTCTCAATCTATTATTGGAAGGAGATGATAGATTTTCTGAGGATTTTGAAGAGTTTAAAACGCTATATTGTAATGACAATGGATTATTTAGCGATCAGGGTTCATTACGATTTATGGATAAAGTTTCGGGACTAATCAGTTATATTGACAGAAGTAATGATCGCAGTCAATTTGCATATCCTATTATTAACGATATCATATTAAATGTAAACTCTGATGTATCTCCTAATAAAAGAATAGTGGAAATTGAACAACGGATTGAAGTGCTAGAACAAAATAAATTAAATACTGATAAACAATTCAATAAACAACAGATTAAAGATATCTCCAAAGAATTAAAGGAACTTATCAAAGAGAAGAAGAAGCTTGATAAGATTAATACCGATCCCAAAACAGTTATAGACTATATTAATAAATGTTTTAGTAAGAAAAAATAGGTTTATATTTAGGTGCGTTATTATTTATATAACAATTTTACAAATTGTTAATAGGTAATGATATTGTTATATACTTTAATAGTTTCTGTAGCATTATTTGCTGTATATTATTATATTAATAAAAATAATGAAGATAAAAATGAAGCCGTTAATGAGACCCAAAGTTTTTTTACATTAAATAACTTTATTATATTTTGTATGATATATATTTTTATATTTTCTCTATTATATTTAGCATTTGATGATGGTTCATCACTTGCTTCATTGGGTATATTGACAGGAGACGATTACAGTAAGCCCAATAAACTAACGAAATCAAATATTGTTAACCCGTCCGTATTAAAACATAATAGCGACCCAATGAAATCCGGATTTGAGCCTTATAATAGTAACAGTTCTGATGTTTCCGATAGTTCTGACGCGTCTACTTCGGAAGATAGCTCTGATTCCGATTAAAAAGGAGTACATAATCTATAAAATCTCTTGAAAATCTAAAAGTTTATAAAAATCATAGAAAAATAAAATTATGTACTCACTTTACTATTTTTTAAATATTTTGATATATAAGAAAATATGTATCAATAATGCTTGGTTCGTTTATGCTGGTAATTTATTTTTTTAACTCTTTCTAAAATTAGTACCATAATTGCGGCCACCTCTTATTTAAAAAGAACCATCATTATAAAAAATAAATATTTAGATACAATATACAAATTAATAATATTTATATACTCAGAAATGCGAGTTCTAGCCCAATGTTGACTATTTTTTCCATTAATTTTTCATTTAATTTTTTAATATAGATTTCTAATCTTATAAATTCACATTCTATCTCAATTGGATATAACCAGTTGCGGATATTGCCTTCAAATGTTTCTATATAATATCCATCTAGATAAATTATACAATTTTTGCTATTTTCTAATAATATCTTTTCATCGTTCTTATTTTTATAATTGTCAATATATTCAAATATAATTTCTTTTAATGGTTCGTAATACGCTCCATCTTCTTCATAATATATAGAATTTAGAAATATGGTATCATTGCGTAATTGAACTATAAGTTCTTCTATCTCAATAATATTTTCAGGTATTATTGAGGATGACTTTTTATAAGTAATCGAATCTTTGTCAAAATAATCACGAGCATTTTTTTGCATATTCGTCCCATGAAGCGGCATCTTTGTTTCTGGTCTGTTTGATTTTCAGTTGTTGCGAGTCTTTGTTCTTGTTTTGGTGGATAATAAATTATTTAATTTATTAATATCATTATTTAGTATTAATAGAACATTTTATGCTTTTTATTATACTTTCAACAATATGAATAGTATAATATCATCAGAATATTTTTTAATATATCGATTCTTCATTTATTATTTTTGTTATATTTGTGGGAAAAAAATGATAATTAAAAGTTTATGACACATATAACCTATAATTGCTATTCGGTAAACAATGAATTTATACAAGAATATGGTTCCTCACACTATCAACTATCTTCCGATTTATGACACAGTTAAAGATAACATATTTAAATACGAAAATTATAAAATAGAAAAAAAGATATTTATTATACAAAACTATCTTTAATTAATTTTAATACCCTGATCTTATCTTTATAAGTGAGTTTTAAAAAAACCATCTTATCTATCACATTAGATATCTTACAAGCCTTTTGAATATTTTCTTTTTTACATAATTTATCTGCGAGGTTTTTTACTAATACCAAACCCTTTTTATGCAATTTTAAACATTTATCAAAACTACATTTAGCTAATTCAACATATCTAGTATTTGTTGTCAATTCTTTTAAAAACCCTTTTTTTTCCTTTTCGAACTGTTTCTTCGTGACTGTTTTTAAATATTCTTTGCGAATATTATTCATTTTTCTAAAAAACTTCTTAATTGTTTTTTTGCGAGACATAACTATTTTAATATTATTTTTAATATTATTTTTAAATTGTTCTAAATATGTTTTTACATCCATGTGCTTATTATAACTATCGCGTACAATAGCTTTTTTTTTATTAAATGATCTAAAAGATTTTGTTTTTTCTTCTTGCTTAGATAGTTTTGCGATTTTTGCCATAACAATATCTCCATATTTTTTTTGCCTATTAGTTTCTTTTTTACATTTTTCTTTATTACACTCAATTAATTTCATAGAATGTACAATTATCGCATTAAATTCTTTACTATATTTTTGAATTTGTTTGAATTTATCCATTGCTTTCTATTATATATTACATTTTTAAAGAAAACGAAAAAATAAGTATCTAGTAACTTCCTTGTCTGTTGGAATGTCTAGCCGAACGTTTTACGGAAGTTTTACGAGAGCTTCCTTTCTTTTTGGGGCTTTTTACAACCTTATTTTTAACACATCTGCCTGTAGCTGGATTTCTATGTTGATTAGATTTGCATGGTTTAGGAGATTTCTTGGCAGCAGCTTTTTTAGTTGGTTTCCATTTGCCAGCGGCAATCATAGCCTTTTCAAAGTTTTTAACTTGGCAGTATCTACCTTTATGTCTCATATAAATTTTTGAAGAAGCCCTGCCATTGTTTTTTCTATAAATAGATGTTACTTTACCACATACAGATTTCTTACCCATTGGTTCATACACTTTTTTAACAGCACCGCCTAAAATACCTTGATCTAGCTCATCCATTCTTTATATTAGTTCTATTATAAAGCAATATAATATTTTTATGAATGTGGGGTGGTTTAATATGTTCTATTTTTATTAAAAATTGATGTATTTGGTTATAGATTATTATTATACGCCAACCCGGTTGTATAAGCTTGATAGAACAAGCTTACCGCAGTTTAAACGCACTAACTCTCAGCAAGTCTTCCGTGTTTACACAAAAGAGACTAAGTGAAAAGATGACCACAATGAACGCAAGCAATTTCTTGAAGTGGACATCGATTGCCATCCAAATGGAAAATCCTGAGTACAGCAAGAGTGATAGTATGAAGCTTGCTATCTTGGAGCTCAAAAAAGAAAAACTAATGAGGAACTATATCAGGATGGTATCAACGCATATCCAAAAAGAGAAGCCTGGTATCACCAAGGCGGCTTCTATCAAGCAGGCTATGGCCGAATGGAAAGCTATGTAATGTGAATATTGTGATTTATATGTGTGTGTATATTTTTTATATTTAGTAGTATATAATCATGCATTTGTCATTTGTCATTTGGTATTTGATTAAATATATATATTATCATTTTTCACTTTATAATTATATTTATGTATTGATATGTTCTATTATTATAAAAAATTGATATTGATATCTATGAATATTATTATAATAAGAATAAGTATGTTATAGATATCTTATATAAAGAATATTGTGAAACATCAATGTATTCTCTATATTTGAGCAAAAAGGAATAATAGTGCATGATTATACAGAAGGCAATCTGTCAAGAAACCGAAAGGTGGAATCGCTGATATCATGTATTACCTTAGTAGCGGCTATAATATATTTTTTCACTTTATAATTATATTTATTATAAAATAATAGATAAAAAATATAAAAATAAATAGAAATAGTCAAATCACATGTAAAAGATGTATCAAAGTATTTAGTTAAATAAATATTTTTAACCTTCATCGTCGCTATTTATATAAATTGTATCAGTATCACTTAATAAATCTTCGTCGTCTGCCAACATTTCAAGTTGTATAGCATAAGCATTTGTAAAAACTCTATTAATCAAATATGACGCAAGCGCTTTTTTACTTACATTATTTTCATCAAAGAAATATACATCTATCATTCCGTCATTTTCATAATCACGCACAGAGTTCATATATCCATAATCATCTATAATAATATCTGATAGATCAGCATTATTTGATAAATAACTATTTACTATATCCATGGAATAGTTCATATACCATTTATAATCATTTTGATGAACGTTTTTGTCATATTTGTTAACAACGTTTAAGTAAATAGTATCATAGTCAATATTAGTATAAACCTTATTTCCGGATGCAATATTAGTTGTCATTTTTAATTTAAAGTAAACAATATTTAATCAATTTTTTTTATTTTTAGAAAGTATTTTATTTTGTCTGATATTTATATAGATAGACAATGACAAATACGATAGAAGGAGGATACAAATCAATTAGTAAAGCGAGTAAAGCGAGTAACGCTAGTAAAGCTAGTAAAGCGAGTAAAGCGAGTAAAGCGAGTAAAGCGAGTAACGCTAGTAAAGCGAGTAACGCTAGTAAAGCGAGTAACGCTAGTAAAGCGAGTAAATCTAGTAAATCTAGTAAAGCGAGTTCTAAAAGTTATAATGAATGGTTAGATAAAGATATTAGCGAAACAAATATTAAATTAAATAAATCCGAATTAGAAAATATATATATCAAAGTTTATGGTTCAAATAAAATTGAAAATACTAAACATACAAATAAATTAGGAAAAAAAAATTTTATTAATGGTATTAAAAAATTAAGTAAAACAAGTAAAATAATTAATTTTATGACAAAAAAAAGGTTATAATATTCATTTTTTATTTAAAATAAGATGTTTATAGTATCTTAAACTAACTCTATTTAAGAATAATTGGAATTTATCAGTAATTAAACTAAAATATTCGCGACTATTTAAACTATTACCATCAAATGGATGTAAATCAGGGCGAACACTACCATCGGGATATAACATAGCTGCTTCGTCATTAATAATATTTATTAATTCTTTTTCTTGTGGAGTTGCTGCACCTGTATTAACAACACGCCAACTATCTATATTTTTAAATATATCATTTGGTGTATCACTATATACAACACCATTAGCGTTTCTTTCTACTATTTTATGTAGTCTTGTAATATTATACATAAATAAAAATCCTAATACGTATCTAAAACCTTCAATACCTTTTGGTGTTATAGAATATAAATAGCTTATTAAATCATTATCATTATCTAATAAAGTTAAAAAATACACACTGTGATGATTCTGTTCTTTTAACTCATTTAAATCTTTTAATTCTCCATTAACGGTGATTAAAATAGAAAATGGCATGTTTTGAACATTTCTCACAAATTCATGTGAATACTCTTTTTTATAATTAGCTAAATATTTATAAAAAGCTTCGTCGTAAATATCATCATCGTTTAAAATAACATCTAAGCCTCTATCGTTATCTTCCATTTATATATATATCTCTTTCTATTATAAGTAAATTTAATTATTATATTTAAACTATTAAAAATAAATTCATGATATTATACTTTTTAATATCCTGAAAAAATCAGAGTTTTAAATACTCTTGATTTGTATTTTATATCTTAATATAGTATAAATTATCTCTTGGTTTAATTTGTTCAATTTTTAATAAAAATTGATTTATTCGGTTTTAAATAGTTATCATACAACATTCTGGTTGTATAAGCTTGTGATTGATTTACAAAGCTTATAAGCGCTTTAAAAGCTAGTCAAGACCCATCGCAAGTAAAGAGAACTCTCAGCAAACTTTACTTAGTCCGAAATGTCAGCAATTGATACTCGCAACTTCTTGAAGTGGACTTCCATTGCTATCCAAATGGAAAATCCCGAGTACAGCAAGAGTGATTGTATGAAGTTTGCAATCATTGAACTTAAAACAGAAAAACTAAAAAGAGATTTTATCCGCTCACGCTCTATTCAAATCCGTAAATTTAATCGCTGTGTTACAGTATCAGCATCTATCAAGATGGCATTAGCCGAGTGGAAGGCTATGTAAAGTTAATGATATAGTGATATGTGTTATATATTTTTATATTTTTTTACCCAAAAGAACCCAAAGGCTATTCTATATAATTATTTATAAGTATCTTTTTTTATGTAATAAATGATATATAATAGTTGGTATATTTTTGCAATAAATATCAATATTATAATATGAAGAAAAAAATTGATAATATATATTTTATATGAAAGATATAATCAACAAATGACTGCTAAATCAAAAGAAGAATATTATGACGCCGAGGAATGTATTTCTGATGATAAAATAGTTAAATTTGATATTACTAAAAATATTATATATGGTATTGATAAATACAAATATTTACTTAAATTTTCAG
>Ga0222716_10004043_pt1 | contig 11580 bp, 12 predicted proteins | sample C33_13DmetaG_FD_165044 | JGI IMG/M metagenome (GOLD analysis project Ga0222716, IMG submission 165044) | Estuarine water microbial communities from San Francisco Bay, California, United States - C33_13D | ecosystem: Environmental > Aquatic > Marine > Unclassified | place: USA: California... | reverse complement strand
GAGAACCTGCATGACCACAAGCAAGGTTGACCATCCCTCACACTATCGAGCCAACACCGGCGTTGAGGCGATCACCGTCATCGAGGCGTGGGGCCTCAACTTCAATCTCGGCAATGTGATCAAGTATGTGAGCCGCGCGGGGCACAAGGTTGATCACATCGAGGATCTTGAAAAGGCGCTCTGGTACTTGCAACGCGAGGTCGCTCGCGTCAAGGAGAGCGGCGATGTTGATCGATGACCCTCGCCCGATCCGATGTCCTATCTGCGCCCAACAGACGGCGATCAAGGGTCAGAGGATTATTCCTCACCTGAGCGGCATGACCCGCTTTTATTGCACCGGCACAGGGATGAAGGTTCGACCCTACAGCGCAGGCGAGTTCGACCCTCAAGGCGAATGGAAGGATCCTGATGATGAGCCAACCCAAGACCCTTGAGGATCGATTGCGCGAGAAGGTGCTTCTCGATCCCGATCACGAGCTCCACCAAGAGAGCGTGAAGCTCCTCGCCGAGATCGAGGCTGCGCTTGAGGAGGCGCGCGTCAAGGCACAAGAAGTGTCAGATCGGAATAGTCAACAGGGTTGACATGTTTGTGATAGTGCATGATAGTTCACCATAGTGAGCATTATAGTTCACCATAGAGGAGCTGAGATGCAGTTCACCGAGACAGACGAGACGCCGCGTCACATGCGCGCTCTGAACCCTCGATTCAGCACGAGGGGCATCAGCGGGACGCAGTTGAGCGGCGGCGTCATTTCGGGCTATGAGCGCAATGTTAAGCTCACCGGGCTCAATTGGGTCACCGAGGCTGAGGACATGCTGAGGACTGACCCGGTGGTGCGCCGCTCGTGGCACATGCTGAGGCAGACCCTTTTGAGCGCGACCTGGCGCTTCGAGCCCGCTGATGATCAAGACCCGATCTGCCTCGAGCTCTGCCGCTTCGCCAACGAGGCTTTTGGGCTCGATGGCTATGCTGGTCAGATGTCGATGTCGTTCGAGGAGCAGCTCTCATATCTCTTCGAGTTCGTGCCGGTTGGCTACAGGTACGCTGAGGAGGTCTACAAGGTCGGTCCCGATGAGAACGGCAAGGTCAAGGTGTGGCTCGATCACTTCGCTGATCGTGAGCCCTCGGCGCACATGCGGTGGCTCTCGCGTGATAATCAGCACCTCGACGGCGTTCTTCAGAACACGGTCGGTGTTGGCAAGGTTCCCGAGCCGATTCCCGCTAACAAGCTCCTCCTGCTGACCCTCAACCGCACCGGGTCTAACTTCGAGGGCGCTGGCATGCTGCGCCCTGTGTGGTGGTGGTGGAGGACGAAGCAGCGCGTCGCTAACCTCATGACCGTTGGCGTGGACCGTTGGGCAATCCCCGCGCCGAAAGTCAAGGTTGATCGCTCCAAGGCTGACCTCGCAGGGCTCACTGATGCCGACATCAACGCGATGGTCGATGAGGCAGAGAGCCAGGCTCAAGCGTTCCTCGCCGCCGAGCAGAGCTACTTGATCGAGAACGATGTTGTGACCTTCGACAACTACGCCGCAGCTCCCAACCTCTACGCTCAAGGTCCGCTCGACATCATTCGTGAGTGCGATAATCAGATCAGCCAGGCGTTCCTCGCTCAGTTCGCCAACCTCGGCATCACCGATACAGGCTCGAGGTCGGTCGGCGAGGTTCACTTGAGCGTGTTCCGTCGCGCGGCGATCAACCTCTGTGATCTTGTGGCTTCTGCGATCAGCGGCGTTGACCGCCGAGGCGCAGGCACCATCGGGAGACTGATCAGATGGAATTATGGTCCTGTGGATCCTTCCAAGCTGCCTCGACTGACTCACACCGGTCTCGACACGGACGATCTCGCCGAGAGCCTCGGCATGCTTCCCGCGCTCGTTCAGAGTGGGCTCCTCACTCCCGACGACGATCTGGAGCGCGCCATCAGGGAGCGTCTCGGTGCTGGCGACCTTCCCGAAGCGGCACAGCGATCAACGCTCGAGAGAACAGTCGCAGGAGGTAGCCTCTCGCCTGTCGCGTCTCTCGCCGAGCAACTGATCAAGAGGCGCGCTCATGGTTCGTAGAGTCAAGCCGATGACCGTGGTTGGTCACACTTACGCTGTGCCTCAGAAGTATGCACACATCGACTTCAAGCCGCCAAAGGGCGCGCAGGAGGCAGCGGCTCGCGCTCTACGCAAGCGCGCTGATGCAGTACCCTCTCAGCGTGGCATGACCCCTGTCGGTCTTGCTCGCGCTCGTGACCTGTCGGCAGGTCGCAACATGAGCCCCGATACAGTGCGGCGCATGCTTGCTTACTTCACTCGCCACGAGATCGATAAGCAGGGCTCCTCTTGGGACGACTATGGACCGGGGAGGCAGGCTTGGGACGGTTGGGGTGGTGACGCTGGCTTCGCTTGGGCTCGAAAGGTCGTGAATCAGATGAACGCCGCAGACGCTAAGACCACCACGCTTCGTGCTTATGGTGAAGCTGTTCAGATGGCTCCTGCCGCATCCTATGAGGTGCCTGAGGGCTTGACCATCGGGAAGCCGTTCAAGACTCTCGCCATTGGGCAGGTCAGCGCGCGCCTCAGTGGTGAGACGCTCGGCAAGGTTGATCAGGCGCTCTGCTCTGAGCTTCTGCGCGTCTATCGTGAGCGCCGCCATCAAGACCCTGTGATCATCGATTGGCAGCATGCCACGAGCCCCTTCAATGGCGGCACGCCTGCGCCTCCTGAGAGCGGGAGTGCGCTCGGGCTCATCGTTGACCTTGAGATGCGTGAGGATGGTCTCTATGCCGTCCCCGCTTACACCGAGAAGGGTCTCAAGGTCGTGCAGGAGTCCGGCGGCGTCCTGTGGTCATCGCCCGAATATGTCACCGGTGACATCTACTCGAGGGACGGCGGCACCAAGATCGGTGACGCGCAGCTCCTTGCCATCACTCTTACCCCTCGCCCGGCTCAGTCTCACGACACCATTGACCGGGTTCAACTTAAGGAGAGCCTACCAATGGACAACATCGAGTCGATGTCGCCCGAGGAGCTCAAGGCCGCGCTCGTCGCTAAAGACGCGATGGTGCTCGAGCTTGAGCAGAAGATCAAAGATATGCAGGCAGAGGCTGAGGCGTCTATGAGCGCCGAGCTTCCCGCCGAGATGAACGCCGAGCCCGCTCCAGAGATGGAGGACGAGGAGGAGAAGCCTGTGATCGTCGTGGCTGACGGTGACAAGGTTCCCGCCGAGCCTAAGAAGATGAGCGAGACCGTTCTCATGTCTGAGATCAACAGCCTGCGCGCCGAGAACAAGCGCCTGTCTGAGAAGCTTGCCGTGATCGACGCTGAGAAGCGCGACATCGAGCGCCGCGAAGCTGTTGCCGCTCTCATGCGTGAGGGCAAGGCTTCACCCGCAGAGCAGGCGGCAGTCGAGGCAGCTTGGGACGCCAAGAACACTCAGCCGATCTTCTGGCAGATGTTCAACGAGCGCGCCGCCAACAGTGCCGTTCCTCTCAACGAGGTCGGTCATGGCGCTTCGGGGCAGGAGCTGACCCGCGCAACCCTCGCCGAGCAGGTGAAGGCTCTCGCCACTGAGAAGAGCATCAGCTTCTCCGAGGCGCTCAACCTCTTCCGCACCACTAACCCTGATCAGTACCTCGCAGTATACGGAGCGTAAGCCATGGAGCTTCAGAACATCGTCAAGTCTTTCATCTGCGCCTCGGCTGTGACCGAGTTCGCCATCGTCGCCATCGACGCCAACGGCAAGATCGCTGTCGCGAGCTCTGCCACCTCTCCCGCCGTGGTCGGTGTGGCGCAGCGCGCCGCGTCTGCCGGTGACTCCGTTGAGGTGTGTGTGTTCGGCCTGACTCGCGTGATCGCAGGCGGCTCGCTGACCTTCGCCACGACGCCTCTCCTCGCTGTCACCACCGACGGCAAGGTCCAGAGCGGGCTCACCTTGGGTGACTACGCTGTCGCTCGCGTGATGCCCAACATCAACCAGGTGAGCGCCGCTGCGAACGAGCAGCTTGTGGCGTTCTTCTTCGGTCCCACCACCGTCAACGCCTAAGTAGCAGGAGCCTCACAACATGGCTAGCTCATACAGCAATCTTCATCCCGTCGATCAGATCCTCAGCTCGCTCGTTGTGGAGGCTGTGCCTTCCGACGCGCAGCTCATCGCCGACAAGCTCTTCGAGAACATCAAGGTTCCCGAGCGTTCGGGCACGCTCCTCATCGAGCAGACCCGTAACTTCATGGGCGCTGGCGCAGGTCTCGACCTCGAGCGCGCTCCCGGTGCTGATCGTGCCGCCATCGGTGGCTTCGATCGCTCCTCCACCACCTTCAAGGCTAAGATCTACTCCGCCAAGGACTCGATCGCCATGGAGGACATCATCGACTCTCAGTATCCCGGGAGCGAGGAGCAGCGCATCGCCAAGAAGGTCGCTCGCGTGATGAAGCTCGCCAAGGAGAAGCGCGCCGCCGACCTCCTCTTCGGCACGAGCAACTTCAGCAACAGCTCCTCCACCGCCACCTTCGGCGGCAAGTTCAACGCTGCGGGCGCCGAGCCTCTGAGCTACCTCCACCAGCTCAAGGACACCGTGTTCGCTGCCGCTCATGGTATCAACCCTGACACGCTTGTCATGGGTCGTGACCTCTTCCGCGCGCTCGCTCGCAACCCTGAGGTGCGTGGCTATGTCGGCACCTCGAGCGCCGGCATCGCTTCGGGCAACCTCATTCTCAGCGACGCCGCTGTGAAGCAGGTCCTCTCCGATGTGCTCGGGATCCCGAACATCATGGTCGGCGAGGCTCGTATCGACAGCGCCGTCCCCGGTGCTTCGGCTTCCGAGGGCTACATCTGGACCGCCGACAGCCTCTTCCTCGGCATCCTGCATGGCTCTGACGCCATCGTGCAGAAGGGCGGCAATGTCAAGGGCATGCCTGTTGCCGCGCTCAACTTCGAGTTCGGTGGCATGGTCGCGGGTCAGTATGACGACCTCGGCAAGATCCGTCGCTATGTCTACGCTGAGGAGTGCCACACCTTCCAGGCGATCGACAGCACCCTCGGCTACATCCTCACCGACTGCCTCTAAGATGCGTTGTGAGTGTGGTCGCACCGTTCAACTGCTTGCAGAGGGTGACAGCGCCGACAAGGTAGCTGTCACCGATCTGACCGCTCAGGCGAAAGAGCAGTCGGGCGATCGCGCCGCACTCACAATGGCAAAGGTGGAGGAGCTGCGCGCCGAGATCAGGGCGGCGGAGGTCATGGCGCGGGCTATGGGACAAAGCAGGAAGAGCCTCCTCGATACCCTTGAGGCGGCTCTCTCTATATCTTCTCCAGAGTTCCTCCTCGGTCTTCCGAGGGAGGCTTTGGCAGACTTCATTTTGCAGGCGGCCTTTGGAATGACGATCGATGATTTCATCGAGCAGTCTGATCGGGTTGCCGCGGCCGCGCTCGAGGCGATCCAAGTCTTGGAGCCAACAGCCACAACAGCATCAGTCCAAGCACAACTCGATTCGTTCCGAGTGGCGGCGGTCGACGCTGTGTTTCAAGATGTGATCATACCCGATACCACCAAGGCGGTTCGTGAGGCGCTTCAGGGCATGACCCTCGGCGTCTCTCTCACAGCCTCGATGGGTCGGCTCTCAGATCAGATGCAACGATCAGAGGGGCGTCAGCTCACCGAGCTCAGAACCAAGATCGCCTCCTATGGGCGGCAGGTCACCGCAGCGGTCGGTGAGAGCGCAGGACTCGACCTCTACCTCTACACAGGGCCACGAGACGGCATCACTCGTCAGTTCTGCAAGCCGCTCATCAATAAGGTGGTCGATGATAAGCAGATGGCGGCGCTGAACAACGGTCAAGGCCTGCCTGTGAAGCTATCGGGCGGCGGCTACAACTGCCGCCATTCATGGAGCCCTGTGTCGCAGGGCTTCGTCGATGCGGCGAACCTCACGAGAGCAACAGCCGCCGACATCGCCAAAGCTAACCAAGGAGCTTGAACATGCGGAAAGCTGTCACCGGTCAGACCTACCTCCTCGAATGGCTTGCTCCCGGTCCTCTCACCACGGCGCCCTCTGTGGCGTTCAAGGAGGAGGGTCAGACCTCAGTCGTATTCCTCACTCAGACGCGCACCGCAGCATCTGTGAGCGCCATCGCCGCCGACCGTCGGACCCTCACCGTTGACTCACAAGCGACAGGGCTCCAGGCAGATCAGACCAAAGCGTTCTTAGTGACGGCAGGTGACTCGATCTATCCTGTGATAGTGACGCGCATGGTCGGCACGACGGCGATCCTTGCCGAGCCCCTGCCGAGAGAGATCGACCTGTCGAGCGCCGCCACACTTGACTTCGCAATGTGGTATGGGAACGCGCCGTCATGGGTCACCGACTCATCAGGCTACTATCCAATCGAGGTCACCTACACGCGCGACATCGGGCAGGGCGCAGAGGAGCGGCTTGAGCGCGATCTTCTCAAGGTCACGCCTCGACCGTTCACCACCGGCCTCGACCATGATGGCCTTGTGGGAACCTTCCCGCAGCTCGCCGACATGATCCCGCGCCGGCAGACCTCATTCGCAGCGCAGATCGCCGCGGCGCTCGAGGAGATCTCGCTGACCCTGCGTGATCACCTCAAGGACAAGGCGCTCACCGAAGATGAGGTGTTCAACGGCTCCAGCTTCATGCTGGCTCACGCCTACTGCACCGCGGCGAGGGTCTATGAGGCAGCTCTTCAGTTCGACACCGCGACCGCCATGCGTGATCGTTGCACCGAGCTGATGACGCTCGCTCTCCGCCTGGTGGCTATCGACAAGGACGGTGATGGCATCGTTGACGAGGGAGACCTCGACAACGCTCAGATAGGCGGCTCGGCGCGTGACCTGCGCGCCTCTTTCGCCACCTATGTCAAGAGCTCCAACGATAGCTTCTTCACTCCCTCTCGAGGGATGAGGCACTGATCATGCCGATCCGCGCCACGATCAAGCTCAACCTGCCCGCGGCGCTGTGGACTGCTCAACAGTCTGCCGCGCTCGCCTCCAATGTGGTCGCGTCGATCAAGATGAGGACATCGGAGGGGCTCGACACCAACGACAAGCCCTTCAAGCCCTACAGCAAGAAGCCGATCTATATCGCCATGAAGGGCGCTCGGCTCAAGCCTAAGGGAGGGCGCGTGTCGAGGACGGGTCGGTCGATGTTCTTCGCAGGTGGTTATCACGAGTACAAGGCCAAGAGCCGCAAGCATGGCGCAGGGTCGAGCGCGCTCGTTGACCTGGTGGCAAGCGGGATCTTGATGAACAACCTTGTTGTCCTCCACGCAGACGCTCGCCGCTTCGTCATTGGGCTCACTCCTGAGGTGCGCTACTATGGTTATGCTGTGAACCAAGACCGACCATATCTTGGGCTGTCACAGCGCCAGGTGGACATCGTGGTCAAGGCTGTCGAGCTTGATCTGATCAACAACTTCCAAGGAGGTCGATCATGAGCCAAGGCATCTTCGCCGCCTGCGCCAAGCTCGAGAGCATGATCGAGGCGATCACTCCTAAGACCGACCTCCATCATGGCTTCACAGCGATTAACGCTCGCACCGGCGGGAGGGTCGCGCCCCTTGAGGCTCGACAGCACACCAACAGATCTTTCGAGATCCGCTTCGTTGGCTTCACGATTGACGATGGCGCAGCAGCTCTCTCTGGGAGGAGGCGCGCGCCGCTGATCATTCGCGTCAAGTATGAGGTGCCTGCTGAAGAGCACTACCTTGAGCGTCTTATCAACGAGGACGCCGCGCTGATCCTGCGAGCAATCAAGGGTCCAGACTACGACTTCAGCACAAGCGGGATCGTCTCGGTGATACCTGGTGATCCGACCGCCGAGCCGATCCTCGACCCGACCACAGAAGCAAGCTATCTGATCCTCTCCTTCCCCTTCGATCTTCTTTACTTGGAGGCTTGATCATGGGCGTCACTCATCGCTCTCTCAGCGTTGCCGTCGAGTCATCTTTTGGCTCGCTCTCATCTTCGACCGGGCTCCCCGATGCCTCTGGTCTCACCTATGTCTCTCTTCCCTGCGAGCGCGATCCGATCATCATCTATGGTGACGCTGTGGTCAGCGAGCGCAACGACGCGCGTGACGGCTCTTTCGGGATCGCTCCCGAGCCCGACACCGTGTGGTCGAGCGGCGCGCGTGTTCGCCGCCGTACCGGTCAGGTGCAGATGAAGATCGACATCACCACCATCGGGAGCGCCGCCGACACCTACGCCGCTAACTACATGGGCTACTTGCTCGGCGCAGGCTTCCTCTCCAATGTCTCCACCATGAAGAGCGACACGCTGACCAGCGTCACCGATGTCAACACGCTCGTCACCGCTAACGCCGCCAACTACTCCATCGGCGGGCTGATCAGCTCCTCGGTGAATGGTCGCGCCGAGTACAGCGCCGTCACCGACAATGACGCCAGCGGCGATGTGACTGTGAGCCCTGCTTTCAGCGCAGGCTTCACCGGGACTCCTCTCGTTCGTGGTATGCAGACCTGGTTCCCCGGCTCGCGCACCTTGACCGGCGATCGCAACTACTCGCTCGCCTTCCGAGTGGACGGCGTGGGCTTCCGCTCCTATGCGGTCGGCTGTGTCCTCGAGAGCATCGCTTTCAGCCTCGACAATGGGCGCGTGATGGCTGATCTCACCTATCAGTCGGCTTGTATCCAGGACGATCACGGCAACGCCGCTGGTCCTGTCGAGCCCGAGTACAACACCGGCGCACCTGCGTTCTTCCGTGGCTCCTATGTGGTGGTGAGCGATGCAGCTCCTCAGACGAGCGGCACCGCGACCACCGGGGACACGCTCGGGCGCATTGCTCTTGATGTGGAGGACTTCAGCCTCACCATCACGAACACGCTGACCCCGGTCGGTCACAGCAACAGCCTGCTCGCCATGAAGGATATGGAGATCAGCGATGTGTCGGTGGAGCTGTCGCTGACGGTGAGCGACCCCAACACCACCATCAACAACGATTTCTTCAACCGCACCTCTCGTCAGGTGTTAGTGGGTTGCGGTCCTGTTGGCGATGGTCTCGGCTTGGCGCTCATGCTCCCTGCTGCCTACCTCACCGCAGATCCCTCGAAGTACGATGTGAGCGGCAACGACATCACTCGTCAGACCCTCAGCTATGCGTCGGGTCGCTTCGGTGGTGATGTGAGCAACAGCGCCGCAGGCAACTCTCCTGTCCGCATCGCTCTCGGAGTCTAAACATGGCGCTCTCCTTCATGCCCTCCTCCACAATGACCCTCGATGTCGTTGTGACCTGTGACCCTGCCGTCATCGCCACCACCGAGCAGGCTGCCGCCTACCTCGAGAGCGGCGATCTTGGGAAGCTGGAGAAGCATGAGGGAGCGACCTTGTTCACGCTCAAGGCGCTCTCGCCGACTGAGCGCGAGGAGGCAGAGGTCCGCGCAGGCGCTTATACTCGCTCTGAGCTTGGGCGTATGCTGTGGGTCGAGTCTCCCGACGAGCCTCGCGCCAAGGCGCTTTGGCACCATAATCTCAGCGACGATGAGAAGAGCGCGCTCGCCTCTTATCAGGGCTATATTAATCGAGTCTTTAACGAGATGGTGCGGGCCTCGCTGATCATGATTGACGAGCGACCTATCGCCAAGGACTCCAACCCGCTCGATGACATTCGCCCGGAGGCGCATCGCGTCCAGGTGATCGCCGAGCTCGTGCGTCATGTTCAGCGCATGAGCCTGCTCGGTCAGTCGGGAAAATAGGACTCGCCGCCGCCGTGTGGCTCTCACATAGCGGCGGCAGGTCTTGGAGCTGTGATCAGTGCAAGGCGAAGCCTGCGCTCAGACGCCTGCGTGGCAACTGCGGCGGCTCCTTCCTCGAGGGGCTTCCTCAGTCGCAAGTAGACGAGGCAGGGCGCTTTATACCTGGCTATCGCGTGGCTCCCGATAGTGGCTCATCATTCAGCGAGCTTCAGATCAGATCGTGTCCTGTGGCAGACGCTAACAGGCTCGCGTCTATCGTGCATGCCTACTCTCGACATAGAGCGGGGCTTGCTTCATTATCTGTTCAATTCCCGCAACCCTCCTGCGCCATAGTGGAAGCCTTCGATGTGCTACACTCAGCCACCGAGGACATGATCGCTCGACAACGAGAGCAGGCAATGAAGGAGGCGCAGAATGGCTGAGAATCAGGTTCAGATTGAGGTTGAGCTTGTCGGTCAGAAGGAGGTCGGCAAGGGACTTCAGAACATCACCAAGGGCGCCGAGGGCGTTGGTGAGACATTCAAGTCTGTGGGAGATGTAGTCGGCAAGACCAACAAGCAGCTCGGCGAGGGTCTGTCGAGCGTGAGTGACGCCCTCGGCGAGAGCCTCAGCGCAGTCGATGGTGTCAAGGACGCATTCTCTGCTCTCGGTCAAGGTGGCGCTCTGAGCTTTACATCTCTGCTCGGTCCGATCGGCTTGGTCGTGACTGCGGTCGGCGCAGTCTATGAGGCTTATAGGCAGCTATCAGGAGCCGCGCAGGAGGCAGAGGATCGTCAAGAGGCAATGGCGGCGGCGGCGAGTGATCTCTCGTCAAAGCTCGAGGCTCTCGCTGAGGGCGGCGTTGTGCCGACTGCTCGACAGCTTGAGCGTTTTGCACGAATCACTCTCGAGACGCAGGTCGCAAAAGAGCTGTTGATCAAGAAAACGGAGAAGCTTCTTCCTCTAATCGACAAGGAAGAAAAGGCGCAGAAAGCACTCACCGAGGCACAAGCGCACCTCACATCGGTTCAGAAAGAATATGGCAAGGTCTCCTCAGAGACATCTGCCGCGATCCAGGCTGTGCAGAAAGCAGAGCTTGAGCTGTCAGAGGTGCAAGCCAAGCGAGCCAAGCGCACAGCTCAGATCACCGCCGCATCAGCTCAGAACCTTGCAGGCATCGCCGCAGCCGCCGAGCAAGAGAAGGTCCTTGAGGAGCAGACCACCGACAACCTGCGCGCCAAGTTCAAAGAGAACGCCGAGCGACTTAAGACGGTGGAGCTCCTGCGCCTCGAGGCGGGTCAACTCGATGATCTGACTCAAGCTCTCATCAAGGACAATGTTGAGACCGAGCATGCGATCAGCCTCCTCGGGCTCGAGGACAAGAGCCGCGCCGAGCTGATCGAGATGATCAAGGGTCAGAAAGACGCCGTTGAGGGTCTGCGTGAGGAGGAGGCTATCAGAGAGGCGAACATGGCTCGACAGGTAAAGCTGGAGCAGGACGCCGCCAGGAAGGCTCGTGAGGAGCGTCAGAGGGCTTGGAAAGAGGCACAGGCGCGACGCGACGCAGAAGCCAAAGCCGCAGCAGCCGCCGAGCAACAGCGTCTCGCCATGCAGAGCCAGATCAACCTCCTTGACATTCAGCTCACGAAGGACGGCGAGGCGCAGAAGCTGGCACTCATCGAGGAGCGTCACCGCGCCGGGCTCGAGATCGCCAAGGATGACTCGATGAAGCGCGCCGTGGTTGACAAGGCGTATCAGCTTGAGCTGAAGAAGCTGCGAGACGAGCGCACAGCCGCCGAGCGTGTTGCCGCCGAGGAGCGTCTCAAGATCGAGCGTGAGGCTCGCCAGCAGGCGATTGACTTTGAGATCGAGAGTCAGCAGTT
>Ga0222716_10004042_pt1 | contig 11583 bp, 9 predicted proteins | sample C33_13DmetaG_FD_165044 | JGI IMG/M metagenome (GOLD analysis project Ga0222716, IMG submission 165044) | Estuarine water microbial communities from San Francisco Bay, California, United States - C33_13D | ecosystem: Environmental > Aquatic > Marine > Unclassified | place: USA: California... | reverse complement strand
CGCCATCGTCGCGCGCGCCGCGCGCCGCGCGCCGCGTGCCGCCGCGCGTCGGCGCCTGACGCGCTCGGCGGTCGCGAACACCAAAAGTTAAGACGACGACACACGCCGACGACGCGCGCCGACGCGCGCGATGGACGACGACGACGTCGAGCGCGGGACGAAACCCGCGACGCGCGCGGCGTCGGCGTCGTCGCCGCGCGCGGAGCGGCGCGCGCTGCTGCGCGAGGACGGCGCGCCGCTGCGCGAGGGTGTTGGACGACGCGCGGGGTGGCGACTCGCGGCGGTGTGCGCGCTCGCGCTGATCGGCGCGGGCGCGGCGGGGTACGCGCTGGGGATGTCGCATCGCGGGCGCGGGGTGCTCGCGTGGCGCGAGCGACGCGGGCGTCACCAGCACCACGGGCGTAGTCGCGGGCATCGCGGGCACCGCCGTCGGCGCGACGACGGCGAGCGGCGAGGACGCCGCGACGCGGCGACGGCGGTGACGAGCGCGGAGGCGAGGGACGCGGCGAGGGACGCGGCGAGAATCGGTTCGAAAGAGGCGTCGCGCTCGCGCGCCGCGGCGCTGGCGGCGGCGCCAGAATTCGAGCGCGCGTTGCGCGCGTGAAATCGCGGCGGCGGCGAAGCGTCTAGTCTAGTTTGTCATCTTCAACGTCTATCGTGTGTTGCGTTTTACTTGTCGTCGCTCGATGGCTTGGGTTGCGCCGACTCGAACGTCACCTCTCGCTTCGTTCGCGGGTCTACGATTCGCACTCGGCGCGAGCTCGACGACGTCGCGACGGTCGGCGGCGGAGCCTCGACGACGACGTCGGATTCTTCTTTCTCGGGCTCGACGACCGCCGACGCCGGTGGATCCTCGTCCGAGCGTTCGCCTGCCACGGTTGTTTTATCGACGTCGTCGATGTAGTCTTCGAGATCAGACGGGACGTCGACGAGGCCGTCGTCTTGGACGAATTCCTCATCATCCGTGTCGTATTCTTCCGCGTCGCCGTCCGCCGCGGTCGATGGTTCGTCATCATTCATGACGTCCTTCATTTCGATCTCTTGCGGCGCCGCGGCGTCGGGCGCGGAGGTCGCCAGCGCAGCACTCTCCTTCTGCGCCGCCCCAGACGCGCTCGGCGACGTCGTCGCGCCTGCGTCCTCGTCCTCTGACGATGACGACGACACACGCGTTGATCCATCTTCGGCAACCTTACCTTCATTGGCTTCCTTCTTCTTTTTCTTCGCACCCTTATCCTTCTTTTTCTTCTCCTTCTCCTTCTCCTTCTCAGCGGGCGTCTTCTTTTGTGCACCGAATTTCGATCGAGCCTCGATGAGCGACTCGGACGTGAGCTTGGAGAACAAGCTTTCCTCTTCGTCTTGCGCGAGCTCTTTGGCGACGTCGGAGCCGAACCAACGGTGTAGAGTGCCGTACATGAGCAAGCACGTGAGACCGAACGACACCGCGGTGACCATCTGCATTCCCAACATCACCTCGTCGCACACCTGCGCCGTGGCGAGCTCTATCGTGTCGCTCATCGGCTGGCAGCTCCCCAAGCCTTCGTCGATGGCGCCCAAGTCTGCTTCAAAGGATTTCATCGCCGCGTTCAACGCCGTCATGTACTGCGACGACGCGTACGCGCCTCCCAGATCTTGTACGTTGCCGATCGTCGCCGTCAGCTTGACGTTGTCTGCGTGCAAATCTTGCAAATACTCTCCGAGCTCGTACCCAAAGCGCGGGCACACGAAGTACAGCTGCACGTTTTCCGGCACCACGAACTCCACCATGGCTTCGTAGGAGTAGCACACCTCGGCGCCGATCACGCTCACGGGCCAATACAACGAAGTCATCAAGAAGCAATACATGAGCGTGAACAACGGAAGCGCGCGAACGAAATACTCTGGCGTGACTCGTCCCGGCGCTCGCTTCCACCACTTCGACACCGGCGTCTTGCCGTGATGGGCGATGATGGGCACCACCGACGTCGTGAGCAACGAGATCAGCGTGAACATCAACAACGTCATCGACGCCGCGTACAACACCACGAACGTTTTCACCCACTTCAGCGACTCTAAATCCTGAATAAATTCGACCGAACCGCCGTGATGCAGCAACGCCTCCGTCACCGCCGTCAGCGCCGTCGCGATCGTCGCCGTCGCCCCGACATCGTTCGCCGTCACCGCTTCCCGGCGCAGCATCGTCAACGAATCGTCCATCGCCATGATCGGCGCCCCGATCGCCCGCATCCCGCTCTGTCCATTCTCCGCCCACGCCTCGATCGTCTTCAGCGTCTTCAACCCGCCTCGAAATCCTTCAATCAATCCAATCATCGCCGCCGGTATGAACGCCAGGATCACCCCGACCGTGATGATCGCGCGCGTCTTCGCCTCTTTTATGTTTGTGTTCTCGAATATCGTCCGGTTTTGCGCCGTGTACGTGCGATAGTACATCAAACATATTCCCGCCGCGACCACCCCGGGCGAGGCGTACGTGAGCGCGATGAGGACGCAGGACGTGCGCAAGCCGTACGCGGTGAAGTGATGGAACGGGAGCTTGTGCACGAGCTCGCGCATGTCGAGCACGTACGACATGGCGGCGGACGGACGCGCGCCGCGCGACGCGCACTGGCGAGACGCACGATGATTTTTAGTGTTACTACCGAGGCTAGGGTGTTACCGAGAACTACGACTACATACCTACATACCTACGGCCTACGGCCTCGCGCCCCGGACGATCGATCCGGTGCGCGGCGCAAGAACTCATCCATCGCGAGCACGCGCATGTTTTCATCGTCCACGCGCATCAGAACGTACGGTTTGGGCGAGCCCGGGACGACGCGCGCGACGCCGCTCGCGTCTCGCGTCTCGACGGCGTCGCCGCGTTCGGAACGAATCTCTAACAAGCGCACGCTCGGCCTGTGAACGTAAAGCGCGCCCGTGTCGGCGTCGAACGCGAATGTGGCGTCGCGACAGCCCTTGATGATCGCTTTCAATCGCAGCTTGCCGTGACTCAGGATGCGAAAGAGCAACACCCTGCGCGTCTCGTCGCCGACGGCGAAGCGGTCGCGCTCGGCGCAAATCTCAAATCTCGTGTACCTTCGCGGCGCGTCCACGAACGCGCAGTTCCACCTCGGCTTCTCCCGTTTCAGCGCGCTCACCTCGTCCATGTCCGCGCCCTCGTACACCCCCACCGCGTCCTCGCTCACGTCCGCGTCTCGGTCCACGAACGTCTTCGCCACGCTCAGCGCCGTCGACGAAAACTTTCTAAACATCGCGAGTCCACCGCCCAGCGCCGACCCGCGCTCGCGCGCGTCGTCGCTCGTCGCCGTCGTCGACGCGATCGCCGCCCCTCCCACCGCGATCAGCGTCGTCGTCCCATCGCTCGCTCGCGCCGCGCCCGCGCACGCCGTCATCGGCGCCAACCGCGGGAGCGTCCATCGCCGCGTCGCGCGTCCCGTCCGCGCGTCCCATCGCACGCACCGCTCGACGCTCGACGCGTACTCGCCGCACGCGCGAACGACGCGCGCGACGTCCACGCGCGTCTCCGCGCCGCGCGTCGTCGCGACGTAGCCCGCGTCGTCGCCGACGACGACGCCGCTCGGCGTCGCCGCGCAGCACGCGATGGGGACGTCGCGCGCGATCGCGACGTCGCGCGCGTCCGAGCGACGCAGCGCGCGCGGGTCGCGACGCGAGCGATAGTACAGCGCGCCGTCGTGAAACGCGACGCACTCGACGTCGACGTCGGCGGCGTCGAACGCGGCGGACATCTCTGGCGGTCGCGTCGCGACGCGCGACCCGTAACATTGACGACGCGCGACGACGCTCGCCGGGGGGAGGGGAAAAACGCCCATATATTACGTCTTATCTTCGGATTTGACACCTGATAAACTGGAAAAAAATACAGAGAAGATTAGCATGGCCCCTGCGCAAGGATGTGAGTACTCGTGCTCGCGTTCGCCGCGCACGCTCGAACGACGAGCGACGACGCCTGCCGCGCGGGACGCGCGAGCGATGACTGACCGTCGATCGCTCGCTCGCCGCCAGGACACACAATAACTCAAGAAAAGTTACACGTTTTTTTTGATTCGTTCGCGCGCGCGTTCGTTCGTTCGCGCCGCAGACGACGACGCGCGACGGACACCACGACGCGCACGCTCGGGTCGTTCGTGCGCGCCGCCGCGGCGCGCGCGCTCGTGCGACGCGCGCTTCGCGTCGCGCGAGGCGCGCCGGACGAGGGCGCGCGACGATCGATTCGCGACGAAATCCGTCGACACGCCGAGTCGAACGCCGCGTCGAGCGCGCGAGGCGGCGTGTCCGAGGCGTCGCGCGCCGCGCACGCGCTGAGCGAGGGACGCCGACGGGTGAAGGAGCTCGAGGAGATGATGCTGATGGTGAGGTAGGCGGCGCGCGCGACGGCGGACATGACGTCGGCGGCGTCGCGGCGAGTCGGGGCGCTCGCGCGACACGTCGGCGCGACGTTCAAGCTGCCGGTGCGCGCGATCGAGATCGCGGAGACGTCGTGCGATGCCGGGGGGGACGTGACGCTGTTCGCCAACGCGCGCGTGGGTCGAAACGCGCGCGTCGTGGAGACGCCGTTCGCGTCGTGGGCGACGCGGAGCGCCGAGTTCGCCGACCGCGCGGGACCTCGAGACTTTTTAGCGTCGTTTGAACCGGGCACCGTGCGCGAGACCGTGGCGCTGATGATGCACACGCTGAGCGAAAAGAAAGCGGACGAGTCCGCGTCGTCGTACGCCGCGAGCTGTCTACCGGAATCGTTTCGGTTCGTCGACGCGTGCCTGAACGAAGCCGACGTGAGCGCGTTGGCTGGCACCCAAACGGAATCTCGAGCGCGCTCGCGCGGTGAATTCGTGAGAACGCTATCGGCGATGTCGAACGTCCCTATGGCCGACATCTCCTGGGCGCTCGGCGCGGTGTCGTCGCGCGCGATGAAATCGGCGGCGGTGCCAGAATTCGCGCTCGTGCCCGGATGCGATTTATTAGATCACCACGGCGAACCGAACTGCGAGGTGCGCCGAGACGGTGGGTCGACGCCGGACGTGTACGTGGCGACGACTAGAGACATCGCCCCGGGCGAAGCCCTCACCATCAGCTATGGTAATCTCGGAAACGATCGCGCGTTGCGAATGTACGGCTTTAGCGACGTGGCGTTCTTTAAGAACGACACGCGACGAAGCGGTGTGCACCCGTCGAACGAGGCCGCGTTCGCGAAAACGCTCGACTCGCAATCCCTGGACGAATGGCTCGCGGACCGATCGTCGTGGTGCCGCGACGTTCCCGAAAAGGGCGACGACGACGAGTGGTTTCGACACGTCTCGATATTGCGCCGCGGGCAAACGGAAATCATAGACGCGTACGTGCGAGCGCTAGATTGCTAGGTGTATCAATTAGTAGAATTTTTGCTGCTGCTACTTCTCGTGCTTTTGCGGCTCCTCCTCCTCCTCGTCATCGTCGTAATCCGCCGGGTCGAACGAAATCTCAGAAACTTTCGCCTTCTTCGCCGCAGCGGCGCCGTCGTCGATCATCCCCAGTTCACGCTTCGCCTCACGCATCAGCGATTGCGCCTTCTCGCTGCGCAAAAACATGTCGCGAACCTTTTCATCGTTTTCATTCGCCACGCGCACGATGGCGATCGGGTTTGGGTCATCGTTCGCCCATCGAACGTTGAGCGGCTCGGCGTCGTCGCTCGTCCACAGCGTCTGCCCCGCCATGGCTTCCTTCGCGAACTCCGCCGAGGCGCGAAATTTATACCGAACGAACGCGAATCGCCGCTCAAACTTCACCGTCACGTCTTCGATCGGGCCGAACTCGCCGAACTGCGCCATCACCTCGTCGTACACCTTCTTCGCGCTCCAATTTGGGTCCACGGCGCCGCCGAAGAACATGTACAGCGTTCGCCCGACGCGCATGTACGACCCCGTCCCTCCGTTATCGTCCCGCTCCGTGTGATGCTTCGGCCGCCCAAATATATCAAACATCATGTGATTCTTCGCGTCGTCGAACGCCGTGGGCAACCGATGCAAGTACTCGCACGCCTCGCCGCTCGTGCAGCACCCGCGCGCAAAGTGATAGCACACCGCCGTCGTCCCCGCGCCGTCCCCTTTCGTCACCCCGGCGTCCAAAATCGGCGCGCACCGCGTCACCGCCTTCACCGCCGAGTTAAAATCTCGCGCCGTCGTCCCCGACGACGTCGCGTGTTTCCCCCACCACACGTTAAAATCTCCCTTCGCCGCGTCGCTGCGGTGCCGAATCCTCGGCCCCGTCTCGGGGTCGTACTGCACGCGCGCCTTTCGCGACCGACTCACGCGTTCGCCCTCCTTCGTCCACATCTTATTCGAGAAATCGACGCCCGCGTCCGCGTCCGGGAGTTCGAACGCCGCGCGCGTCGCGCGCGCGTCGTCGTCGTCGCGTCCTCGCGCGTCGCGCCCGTCGCCTCCGTCGTCGTCGTCGCGTCGTTCCGACGCGCGCGCGTCGCTCGCCTCGCGCCGCGGCCGCGTCGGCGGCGGCGGTCTCGCGCCTCTGTACACCTCCACCATCGTCGCGCGACGCCGCGCGCGACGACGTGTGTCGCGTCGTCACATTTCGCCGCGCGCATCGATTCATTCGCATCGCCGATCGACGACGAAATGCTCACGCTGCTGCGCGCGTCCAAGTCGCCCGAGGCGCGCGCGCCGCGCGAACGCGCGAACGAAGCGCAATCCACGCCCGGACCGTCCGGCAACGACGACGCGAGCGACGACGACGACGCGAGCGACGCGAACGATGCGGATGCGAGCGCGAAAGATGACCGTTTGGCGGGAAAACGAAACGACGCGACGAGCGACGAGCGACGCACGGCGCACGTCGTCGACGGCGATGGACGGTCGTGGTCGAGACAGAACGTGCGCACGGCGACGCTGGTGTACGATGGGGCGTGCGCGGTGCGGGTGCGGGAGGGCGAAGACGGCGCGCGCGGACGAGGGAGCGAACGACGCGTGGACGCGCGAGTGCGCGTGATGGTCGGACCGGGATCGGCGTCGATCGGGGAATCGGAGGAGCGCGGGGAGGAAGAGACGTCGAGTCAGGCGTCGAGGATGCTGCGCGTGCACGTGTCGAGCGATGAGGATCCGTTTTTTTATCACGCGATGGAAGTGCGGGAGGAGGATTACGGGCGGTTGCGCGCGGAGCAGCGCTTGGTGGTGAACTTTGATGAGTTCCCGCGCGCGTTGGTGCGGTTGATTCGCGCGTGCGACGGCGCGGGTGGGCTTGGGAAGAAGAAGGATGTGTATTGCGTGCTGGAGACGCCGTCCGAGGCGTCGGCGTCGACGCTTTCGATCGTGGAGACGAACGAGTTTAATCAGTTTACGCACGTGGCGCTCAAGTTTAAGCCGGCGTCGGATCGAGCGGCGAAACGCATCCTCGCGGGGCTTTTGATGGACGCCAAGGATCGCGAGAGAGAGTTGAAACGTTTTGAAACGCTCTATCGCGAGTCGCAAGACGCCCTCGAGATCGCGCGCGCGAAATCTCTCGAGGCGCAGATGAAGTACGCCGAGGCGTCGGCGAACGGTAAGCGAGAAATCTTGGACGAACTCGAACGCTCGAGGGAGCGTTACGAGGCCGACAAGCGCGAGCTGCGCAAGCGTATCGATGATATTTCTAGCGAAAAGTCCGAGACGGAGCGCGAAAAGTTCGCGGCGCAAAACAAAGTGAGCGAGTTGGCGACCAAGCTCGGTTTGATCGAGGGCGAACTCGCGATCACCAAGCGCGAGTTGCAACGCGTGCGAGAAGAAAACGCCGCGCTCGACGCCGAAGTTCACGAGCGCGACAAGGCGCACAGCTCGCGCGCTTTGCGCGTCGAGTGGCTCGAGAAGCAGCTCGAAGATAAGGACGAAGTGATCGAATTATTAAAGTCCAGGCTCGACGCGAGCGAAGAGCACAAAGTCGCGCTCGCGAGTTCGTGGGAGCAAGCGCGTCGCGCGCTCGGCAAGGCGGAAGAGCGCATCGCGGCGAGCGCGGCGGAGATCAACAAAGGCAACGGCATCATCGAGGATTTACAAAAAGAGGTGCGCGCGGCGAAGAGCAAGACGAAGATTCAAACCGCCGTCATCAAAAGACAAGAAGCCTTGCTCGAGGAGCGTCTGTCCAGCGTCAACGTCGCCGCGGGCGAGCGCGCCGAGGCCTCCCTCGAGCAACGCGAACTCGCCGCCGCCAACGCCGCTCTGCGCGACGAAAAAGCCGCGCTCTCCCAAAAGCTCGCCGAATCCCACGCTCTGTTACAGAGCAACCAACAAGTCATCGAATGGCTCAACGCCGAGCTCACCAACGCGACCGCGGGCCGCCCCGTCGCCGCCTTCGCGTCCGCCGCCCCGCGTTCGCCCCTCATCGATCTCTCCTCCCCGAGCCCGGCCTAGGCGCCGCGCGCATCGCTCGTTTTAATTTAACCCAACCCTTCCCCGCGACTTCTCGCGCCGCGATCGCGTCGCGTCTCCCGCGCGCTCTCCCGCGTCTCGCGCGTCCCGTCCCCTTCCGCCTCCGTTCGATCGCCGATCGATCGACGCGACCCTTTCGTTTTGTTTCCCCTTTTGTCGTCGCGCGCCGCACTCACGAACGCTCGAACGGTGCGTGCGTCGCGGACCGCGACCGCGACGCGCGCGACGCGATCGCGACCGCGTCGGTCGCCGCGCGCGCGACGCGCGTCGCGCGACGCGCGCGTTCGCCTCGCGCGCGCGTCGCGCGACGCGTCGATTGCGAATGCGAATGCGAATGCGAATGCGCGCGCGCGATTCGCGTTCGCGACGCGCGGCGACGCGCGGCGACGCGCGGCGACGCGACGGCGACGCGAAATCGCGATCGCGCGTGACGCGCGCGCGGCGAGGTCCGGCGGCGCGGACGCGCGCGGACGCGACGACGACGACGACGTCGCGATGGCAAAGTTTGAATTCGAGGTCGCAAACGGCTTGTTTTTCATTCGAGCGCCGAGACGAGCGGGTCGTCGAGCGCGCGCGCGCGGCGGAACGGCGCGCGCGCGGGATGGGCGCGTCGAGACGAAGGGGGCGAGAGACGCGAGGCGCGGACGGGGATTTCGACTGACGGTGCTCGCGCGGCCGTCCTCGGACGACGCGACGCGTTCGGCTCGCGCAGTTTAAAGCAGACATGAAACACGCCGCCAAGGTCGCCGCGAAGAAGGCGCTCACGAAGATGGATTCCCCGCTCGCGCTCGTCGCGGGCGTGACCGTCGGGATTCTCGCGCTCGGTATCGTCGTGCAAGTGTTGCTGATCGTCGCGTCCTTGTTCACGGGCAAGAGCGCCGCGGGAGACCGACCGAAGCGCGACCGCAAGCCGACGCCGAAGGCGCTCGAAGCCGCCCCGGCGGCGCGCGCCGCCAAGAAGGCTGCCCCGGCGAAGAAGGCGTCCTCTAAGAAGACGACTCCCACCAAGCCGTCGCCCGCCAAGAAGGCTGCCCCGGCGAAGAAGTCCTCGTCCAAGAAGTCTGCGGCCAAGCGGACGCCGGCGAAGAAGTCCTCGTCCAAGGGCCTCGCGAGCCCGCGACGATCGTCTCGCACGCCCACCAGAAAGACCCGATAAACGCGCATTTGTATTCCGAGGTTGGATCCGTCTTGGTCCATGAAATAGGACAGCGATGGGAGTTGGTTGCGCTCTTACGCGTGTAAGAGTCGAGTCGAGATTTTAAGTGGTGTAGGAGGAGTTCAAATGACGACGCGCGTTCGGGGAAAGTCGAACGCGCGTCGTCGCTGTCTGTAAATTCACCGTCGTCGTGACGCGTAGGTATCTAGAAACTTACCGCGTTTAGAATATTCACTGTTATATCACTCACATGTTGGCGTGCACGGAGTACTCGACGAGAACGCGACGAACGAATGAGCGCGCGCGACGCGACGGCGAGGGATGACACGATTTCTAAGCGTTGGATTGCAAGTGAAATTCTCGACAAGAAATGTAGTGACCGCACCCCGTTTACATCACCTTGAGGTGCTCGTACTTGGTGGCGTCGAGGCCGAGGTTAGCCATCAGCGCGTTCCAACGGGGCGGTTCCTCGTCGAAGACGTAGGTGAGCGGGAACGTCAAAACGCCGCTGCCGCCCATGCCTCGCAACTTCTTGACGGTTTCATAAATACGAGACTTGGGCACGGCCACTGAGACCGCGTAGTACTCGCCCGCCTTTCCAGAACCGTCCGGTTGCGGCGTGTACACCGGCGCGATCGTGGGACCTTGCAAACCGCGCAACGTCGCCGCGCCATTGAGCTTGGCCGCCACGGCTTCCGGAGAATCGCCGCGGACGTTCGCCGTCACCATGAACAAACTCTCGGCGCGCAAGTGAGCCTCAAGACGCTCGAGAAGTTCGTGAACGATCTCTAACAAACCTTCGCGTTTCAGCAAAGCCTCCCTGGACGCGACCAAAACCCCTTGACTGTCGAGCACGCGCCCGCCCTCGATCTCCTTCAAGTTGTTCTCTCGAAGCGTCGTCCCGCTGCTAACCAAATCGAGAATGCAGTCGGCGGCGCCCATCGCCGGCGCCGCCTCCAGAGCACCATCCGCGGTGGTAATTTCCACGTGCTCAAACCCGATATCCTCGAAGAACTGCTTCGCCACGCTCGGGTACGCGGTGACCACGCGCAACGGACGCGCCGGTCCCCACTTCGGGAGCGCCATCAACTCTCGCATGCTGTTAATCTCGTCCCACGCCTGCGGGATCGCCACGGCGAGGTGGCATCCACCGAACCCGAGCGCATCGTGCACGATGACAATGTCGTCATCACCGTACGCGATCTCGGCGAGCATATCGTACCCGACGATGCCGATGTCGATGTCGCCCGAAACAATCTTGCGCACCACGTCCGTGGCGCGTTGAAACCAAACCTCCATTCCCGGCACGCTCGGGATCTCCGCCGCGTACTGTCGCGGGTTCAACTTTTTCACCGGTAACTGACACGTCTTCAACAACGCCTGCGTGTCCTCAGCCATGCGACCCTTGGAAGGAATGCCCATCCGGATCGACGACCGCGACTCCACGGGTTTGCGAAACGCTGCGCGCGAACCCACGCGCCCGATCGGCGCACTTTTCGTCAGTCTCCGCGCTCGCGCGTCGTCACCGCCCCGCCATCGTCCTCTCGTCCGCCCGTCCCATCGCCGGAATCCGCGCGAACCACCCCATCGGCCTCCGCGTCGCGTCGCCGATCCATTCTATCCACTTCTCCGCCGTCGCGAATCGATCCCTCCCTCTTCGCGCGCCGCCCCCTCGCCTCGCCCTCGCGATCGCGCGTCGCCTCGCCGTCGATTCGCGTCGCCTCGACGCACCCTTCCCGTTCGCCTTCTCCGTGCTCTTGATGCTCGCCGTCGTCGCGCGTCGTCGCGCCGTCGCCGTCGTCCATCGCGTCCCGCATCGCATCGCGCGTCGCGTCGTCGTCGTCGCGCGTCCGTACGACGTTCGCGCGCCGAGCGTCGCCGTCGCCATCGTCGTCGTCGTCGTCGCGCCTCGTCCCCGCGCCGTCGTCGCGCGCCGTCGCGGTGTGCGCGCCGCCGCGTCGTCGCGAGGCCCCTTCGCGCGACGCGGGTTTCCGCGACGCGCGGTCGCGCGTTGAAGCGACGCGA
>Ga0222716_10004039_pt1 | contig 11588 bp, 7 predicted proteins | sample C33_13DmetaG_FD_165044 | JGI IMG/M metagenome (GOLD analysis project Ga0222716, IMG submission 165044) | Estuarine water microbial communities from San Francisco Bay, California, United States - C33_13D | ecosystem: Environmental > Aquatic > Marine > Unclassified | place: USA: California... | reverse complement strand
GAGTAACGGCACCAGTCAAGAAAGCTGCTGATCCTGTTGGGGATCCAAAAGCATATCCTGTTTGTTGTCTAGGTCCTGAAACGGATCCACCACGAGCATCAACTATATTAACACCACCTGTTACTTGAGAAGCAACTTGGTCTGTACCATAAATTGATCTTCCGGGTGTATTACCAAGACGTGGGTCTGTTGCAGATTGACCAGCCAGTTCATTTCCATAGACAAAGTCTAGGAAGAAGATAAGACCACTTGGAAGAGACATCGGTTGAACCGATACCAATTCGTTTGCAATCAAACCTGCAAAAACTCTACGAACGATTGGGAATGCAACTGAAGCAAAACCTTCAATTCCAGCACCAGAGCTCATTGAGTTAGATTCGCGAAGTAATTCCTTCGCTTGATTTTCGAGAAGACGAGCCATGTTGTGGCGTGATTGTTGTGTATCAAGACCTTCCAAAAGACCGGTAGCTTCCCACTTAGTGAGTAAAGCTTGCCCTTCTTTTTTCATATCACGATTAACAATGCCTTCACTTAATGTTTGTATTATAGACATATTAATTTCTCCTTTATATTATTATATTAGTCTAAGCCAGCAAGTTTTTTCATTCTGGAAGCAAAATCATGCGACTCAGTAATGTTTTCTTGCTTGCGTCGTGGCAGATGTGCAGAAAGAACCTGTTTTCTCTGTACTGACTCACTAAGTGATTTTGGACCACGCTCTTTGCGAGTTCCCACTGTAGTTTCTTTAAGAGTTGTGTAAAGAGTCTTTGCTTCTTTCAAAGTCTCCGCCGTTGCGATAGCTTCGACAATTTTATCTTTTTGTCGCTCATTCAAGGAGGCATCGCGTAAAACTTTATTGCTATACAATAGTCTAGCATTTTGTAAAACCATTTCTTCTAACTTACCTTTCATGTCATCAAGAACAGATCTCATTTTATCTTGCTTGTCTTGATACATGAGGACAGAGTTTTTCAATTCTCCAACCTCTTTTTCTAATTCATCAGCAGCTTCTTTATGAGCTGTTGATTGTTGTGCTGCCATTTCCATTTCAGCATCATATTTTCTTGATCCGTTGTCTGTTACAAAGTGTCCATGCTTGACATCTTCCATATCGACAACAAGAGATTCATCTAATAATTCTTCTTCGTCTTCTTCAAGCAAAGATAGAAGCTCATTTATAAGATCGTCTTCTTCTCCTTCTTGTAGAAGTCCTTCTAAACCGCCCGTATCCTCTTGTGGAGGCTCTTCAGCAGTATCGGGAGCACCAATATCCGCAGCAAGAGATTCGGTGTCCTGTGGCTGTTCTCCGGCGCTTGTTGGATCCGCCTGTGCTTGTTGCTTAATTGATTCTAAATCGAGACGGAAATCTTCGGGATTAAATTCAAATTCCATTTCCATTTCAACTGGTTCGTCATCAGCAAGAGAAGGATCAGATGCGAAAGGCACTTCCATATCTTCTTCGATGACTTCTTGTGTGTCATTACCTTCTAGTAACTCTTCAACAGCGGCTTTGATTTCTGTTGAGTATTTGTCGATAACAGCTTGCTCTGCATTTTTGAGAGCAGCTTCTTTTAAAGCTTGGGCATCAACAATAGCCTGTTCTAACATAGATGACATCTATAATCTCCTATTCTAAATAAACGTTTATCACAATAAATAGTTTGATTAATAAGAAAAGGACTATGAATTAACTTATTGAGGAAGGCAGCGTTGTTGCTTTCAATATAAGTGGAGGATACTGGGCTGAAGAAAGCCCTCCATCTCCCCATCTTAATATTATTCCATTAGAACTGGTTGTCAAAGCTCCAAACCAATATTGATAAGAATCACCAGAGGTCAACCCTGTTAAGACCCATTTCACTGTTATGACTCCGTCGTCTGTTTCGTCTCCATCAAAAACCCTATGATAAGATGACGCTTGAGTTGTAAAGCTTGTACCGTCTGTTGACAGAGCCATTAATAGATTAGCACCAGCAGATGCTTGCTCAACATAGACATGCAATTCAAGTTCAACATTGCCAGTTGGAGGAGCAACAAATGTTATGTTTGCTTTACCGTTTGTACTGCCGTCAATATATTGAACTGTTCCTGTAGTTATCGTGACACTTTCATTAGCAGCGTTAGACCAGCTCCTATAAGTCAATATGTAACCAGGCATACCAGATGCTTGAATAACTCCTTCGGATTCAATTCTCATATGCTCTGTTGAGACAGTATCGTCGTCGTCATTTATTTTTGATGTACCAAAAGTCAAATAACCTCCTTTGTCAGAGGTACCATGGTTTTCAGCAGCATAACCAGCAATATAAGCAGAAGCTTCTAAAACCGAGCTTGGTTCTAATCCATCATTTGAATCAAACCCAATTGCTCCTAATAGTGTGTCTGTTGTTACTGTTGTTGAATTGTTCATAATAATCATTCCATTATTACCATCAGAAGCATCATGTCTTAGTGTGTAAGAGTTTCTTGGAGTATCAGAGCTTCCATGGTTAACTCTTCCATCTTCTCCAACCAACCAAACACTGGATGCTCCATTTCCTCTCACAACAAAGTATGAACCGTTATTAGAATCTGTATCTAAGACAGCGTAAATGTTTTGTTCAGATTTTATATATAGGTGGTCACCTTCTGGACCGACAATCTCACCAGCAACTGACAGGTCTCCTTGTACGTCAACGCCTGTGTTGTTTATTTGCATCCTTACTGATCCGCTGGTTTGAAAATCTATTTGATCTTCTCCGAAATCTATTAATGTATCTCTTTGTGTATCGTCGGCTGCCTTGAGGTCTCCGATAACTTGCGAACCCTTTGAATATTTATATGACATGTTGTCTCTCCTTTAACAATAAATAGAAAAAAGCCGAGCTTTCGCCCGACCTTCTTGCCACAGAAAAGAATAATTTATACAATAGCCCAAGAACCAGTGTTGCTGGTATGAATAGAGATTAAAGTAACAGCGCCATAAGGTGATTCTAAAATGATAGAAGAGAAGCCATCAATCAATTGAGACCCATTAGCTTCAATAGTTACTGGGTTTGTACCACAATCTCCTGTGAAGTCTTTAAAAAACCAAAACTTTCTAGTTGTACTAGCAGTAGACGCTGGAAGCGTTAAAGTAAAAGATCCACCACCAGAGTTTAATAGATAAAGATGCTCATCAGCTTGCACGGTGGTGGTGGCAGACTTTATAGCAGTCAAAGGAGGTCTAATAGTTTTTGAAAAATCTGGGTACACATTTGTCAAATTAGTACCATCACCTTGCACTTGTGTGAAGATACCTCTAGACGCTTTAAAAGGAACACTGGATTCTAAAATATTCTCGCCTTCATCTTCAGCAGTTTGCAGAGTCACAACATTTGTGGAACCTATTGTTAGTCCATACCCGTTTGTATTTGCATTGGAACCTGAAGCGATTAAGAAGTTTGTATCTGTTAGTTCAAAATTCGTAGATTCCATTTTTATACTACCGGTAGACTTAAGTACAACTATTTTTTTAGCACTGTCATACTTTAAACTAGTTGTGTCTGTGGGTTTATCAAAATCTATTCTGGTGCTTTGGTTTACTAGTAAACTTTGATTTCCTCCATCAATTCTTAATATCTCTGTATCTGGAGTGCCTGAAATGTTTGCTGTAAAGATAATACTTTTGTCACTCTGTGTGCTGTCAAAAGTTACATCTCCGTTTGTATTGGTGATGTTCATAACACCATCAGCAAGTTCGATACCTTTTGATGCTGAAATTGCATTGATACTGTCTATAGATCCGGATGCTTTAAAAGATCCTAATTGTAATTTATAAGCCATATAATATTCCTCCGTTAATATATTAATTTGACAGTCTAAATAGAAAAAAGCTGGTCAAACGACCAGCTTTTTTGAGAACATAAGATAATAATCTTTAAATTTAAAAAATGATTAGAAAATCATCCAGTTGCTTGTACCTTCTAAGATCAACTTAACAGAAGCGTTTGGTGATTCAAGCTGAATTGAAGAGAAACCATCAAAAGTATAACCTGATGGAGCAGCACCTGAAATTGTCAGAACAATAGTTTCTGAAACTAAAGGACCAGCTTTAATATTAATTTCATCACCAGCAGAAAAACCAGAAGATGCAATAAGAGCAGTCGCAGAAGCAGTTATGTTGAACAAGTCAACCATACTGTCATCAGATATAGTCATATTAGCACCAGTGCTTACATTAACAGTTCTTTTGATCTTTGCAGCTGAATCAGCAGTTACACCAGTTTGGAAGAAAGTTTTTAAGTTTCCTAAAGTAGCCTTCTTAGGAACCGCACCAGCATCACCATCATTAACAAGCATCAAGTCAGCATCTTGCATATCACCAGAAACAAGACTGTTGTTACAGTTAGAAATATCCAATGAATCACCATCTACAATTACAGTAGCAGCAAGTGCTGTTGCAGACAAAACATCAGATCCATTAATTTGATAAGTTTTACCAGTAGCAACATCAAAACCAGATGAAGATTTAAGTTCACCACCATCAGCATTACAAGTAAGAGAAACATCATTATTACCGTTAGCAAGAGAACCCGTAATGAATATACCAGCACCAGAGTTTGAAGTACGACCTTCAGAACCAGTAACAGCATTCAATTGAATCAAATTATCGTTGATAACAAGATTGGTAGTATCTAAGCTAGTAGTAGTACCTTGAACAGTCAACGTTCCACCAATTGTTATGTTGTTGCTGAAAGTTCTATTTCCGCCAATAGTATCTTTAAGATCCAAACCAGAAGCCGCCAATGTAAGAGCTTGAGTATCAGTTAATTTAATTTGAACTGATCCATCAGGACCGTTTAAGTCAAGACCACCAGATGAATGAACATTCACTTGGAGCACTCCACTGCTTTCACTAAGTCCGTCTCCTTGTAAATCCAATGTATTCACAGAAAGTCCATCACCATCAAGTGTAAGTCCAGCTTCTGTTTTTACTTTTACTGTTAAGCCACCAGGAGCTAGTTGAAGACCTGGGTTTGTACCTAATTTGATACCAGCTTGTCCACCAGGACCACTTACATCGAGACCCCCTGAAGCGTTTAGGTTTAATTTTATCGCGTTAGAAACAACAGTCACACCATCACCAGCAACGTTAGCATCTAACATTGAACCTTCAATTTTACCAGCACCAATTGTTAAAGCACCACCAGAAGCAACAGTAGCATCACCAGAAATTTTAGCAAAACCGTGTTCTATAATTTTTACAATCTGTGTTTGAACCATTGTAGAACCAGAGTTGTGAACAAATCCGTGACTGTCAAGTAACAAACCAGTTCCGACTGTTGCGTCTCCGTCAACAATGTTTAGTTCGGCAGGTGTAGCAGAAACAGCTGTTCCACCGATAGATAGAGAAGAACCAGAAAGAGCAGACGCGACAGCTTTGATCTCCCCTTCTTGAACAAGAGACCCGCTTAAACGAGCGGTCCCCAATTGAAATTTATAAGCCATATTATAATCCTCCATAGAAAAATATGCAAATTGATAGAGCAAAATGATGCCCTAGAAGTTAAATAGAAACTAGTTTATCAATCGACCTAGTAAATAAAGAATTTATTTGACCCATTTGAATATATATTCACAGCAGCATATGGAGATTCTAAAGTTACCATACTTACTCCATCTATAGTGTCTGTTCCGGTGGTTTTTACAATTATGTTGTTCGAACTTGCATTACCGACTTCATCTTTAACTGTAAAATACTGACCCGCACTGTATCCAGAAGCAGCTGGTAACCTAATTTCTAATGAAGCAGTAGCGTTCACCCCTAGGATTTTAACTGATGTTGAAGAAGTCGTATGTGTTGTGACAGCTGTTCTTCCATATGAGACATCTCCACCACCGCCGCCTCCGCCTCCTCCGGAAGAAGAAGCCTCAGTTATCAAAGTGTTTGCAAATTTTCCAATATATATAAAACCCCTAGCATAAGTGGGGACAAAATCAGATCTATAATCTTGTATAAAAACTATTCCATTAAAATAATCAATATACCAATCTATAGCGTTGGTTGGGACTATTAGAGAACCACCATTGTCTGGGTGGCTTGTGTATAGAGATAATCCATAATTGTTTCCAGCTTGAGGTCCAAAAGAAGGATTGATCAATTGTAAAGTACCATTTGTCTCATTTATTGTTTGACTATCAACATATGGCCCACTTCCTTTTCCTGAATAGCTTGAGGAAGCTTGGTAAAAAGAAGGTAAAGAGAGTTTGTATCCATGAGGACCAGAAACTTGTGCTTCGTCACCTCCACCAAAACCAACATCACCAAAAGTCCCAGTGTTAGCATCGTAGGTTGTTCCTGTTACAGGTTCTACAACAAATTCAACATATTCTACAGTTACAGGATCAGAAGCTGATGCACTAAATTTAGTATAAAGAGCTGAAGTCGTAACTGTTTGTGGTATCGCTTCTCCAAATATTATATCAGTTTTTATTTGAACACTTGAAGGTATTGTTTCTTCGTAAAATTCTTTTAAATTAGAAGTATGTGCCTTACCAGCTAACTTCTTGAAAGCTGATATGGTTAAAGATTGGTTTGTTGATCCTGTTCCTGGTACTGCCATTGTTTCTCCTAACTATATGCTACCGTTATTCTTTCCATATATCCTATCCAGTCTTTATGGGCTGATAGTTTTAAGACTACTGCTTTAGATCCTCCACCAGTTCCTAATTGACTGCCTCCATTGAATGTGACACTAAAAGAGGTGCCACCAGTAGATATAGGTGTTGGAGAGGAACCCCCAACTAATGCACCAGCACCATCAGTATCTTTGTTGTTGCTAATGTAAGATTTTCCAGCATCAAGCCAAGCAGTTGATTCTGGTATTTTAACTTCTAGATGAAAGTTTCCATTATTACCAAGAGCAGTAGATTTTTCAACCATAGACCCTGATCCGTGCAAAGTCACTGTTACACTTGATCTATCATCAGATGTGTTATTTCTAAAATATCTATAGTAAGTTCTTGTACTGTTTGTTAATGTTGAGTAATTTGGGTTACTGTCAGGTGCTTGTAGTAATCCACTGTCCTTAACATTTCTAGTATCGCCTTTGTTTCCAATCTGAAATGGGGATAACAAATGACCGTTTGCTGTTACCATCCCATCATCATGAGTTCCGCCATTGTTCATAGCAATTAAAGAATTCCACTTACTGATAGAGCCTGTTGCTAAGGTTTGTGTTGTATAATTTCCGGATACAATCCTATAAGACTCCATTCCAAAATATTCTAAAGTATTTTCGTTTGTACTACCAACAGATCCAGAATAAATCATAAAATAGTTTTTACTGAGAGATGTTGAAGTTCTGTCTGTTTTGAATGGATGTATTACTTTTGAATTGACTGTTACACCATAAGTTGTAAACTGACTTAATCCTCCGCTAATTGAAGTACTAGGTGACGCGTCGAAAAGAACAGTACCAGTAACTTGAAAATTAGTTAAATGACAATTGGTTGAATTATTTAAAGTACCAAAAGCTAGTGTGCTAGCGGCAGAAGAGGTTGTGTTTATACCAGAACCAGAAATTCTGATATTTGATATTGAGCACCTTGTAGTAGTTGGGAAACTGATCGCACTTCCTGTTGGATAAACATTTCTGTAAAAATTAGCCGCTATATAAGTGTAGCTTCCTGTCGGTCTTGATGCAAAATATCCAATTCCTGATTGGTAATATTTTACTGTATGTCCAAAATTACTCAATGCGGCTGCTGATATAGCGGTATCATTAACTGACCCTGATGGATCAACAAGCCATTCTACATAATTTGTTGTAGTGTTGGATGCTGCTATTCTGTGTATAATCCTAGCATAATTCCAGCCTTTATTTTGATCAGCTGCTCCTATTTGATAAGAACCTGTTCTGTATGTTTTGGTATAGTCCGGAATACTACCAGCTGTTCCAAAAAACACTGGAGATACAGTAAACCCTGATGAGTTTCCATTTAAACTATTAGTTATACCTGATAGGGTCACTAAAGAAGTTGTATGAACCTCCGCCCCATTTACCTCCAGCACCAAAGAACCAGTGAATGCATTTTTAAAAGAATTTGCTGTGTAGTTGCTTCCACTTGCATTAACATCTTCATTCAAAGTACCTACTATTGTTGGAAAAGAAGAAAAGATTCCTCTACGATTTCCGGAAACGCCGTAAATATCATTACTGTTTAGATTAGCCATAGATCCTTTTCCGGACCCAGTAACAGAACTATAAAAATTTACAACGTTAGAAGAGCCAAAAGATAATTTTGCTGTCTTATTTGAATTATTACAGTCAATATTGTCTAGAGCGTGAGAAGCGACTGGTGTGTTTGTAGAAGCACTTAAGAAAAATTCTAATTTCGATATATAACCAGCCCATGATTCGTCAGCTAGAATCTTGATAACTGCTTTGTTTCCATTATTTAATGAAGCAGTTCCTATGGTGAGAAAATGAATGTTATTTCCATTGTCAACGTCATTTGAGGCTCCTTGTACTAATGCTCCATTTCCATTTTGTGTTTGACCGTAAACAAAATTTTGAGAAATATCCATCCAGCCGGTTGTTCCGGGCACTTTTATAAAGAAGTGCGCATTCGAGGCAGCCAAGGTAGAATTGTTAAAAGTAGTTGAATTCTTAGTAGTTACTATTTTAAAGTTACTAGTGTTAACACCACTTGAATTTGTTAATACTCTATAAAAAGTTCTAGTTCCTGTTAAAGTACTATAATTGGGTTGTCCTGGTTGGACGTTTAATAAAGTGCTAAAGTTACCATTATTCGGTATATCATCATCTACAGGGCTATATAATCTTTGATTGTAGAACAAAAGCCCATCTTGGTGGCCATCAACATTTGAACCAGTCATGTGTGCTTGAGAATTCCAAGCAGCAGCATCAACAGTTACAGAGTTTTGTGTATTATAAGAGGCTGATGTTATTCTGTAGGTTTCGTCATGAAAATTCTCAACTATATTGGAACTAGCTAAGGTTCTGTTGTCAATTAAAAATCCGTTAGTTGTGGTAGCTGACCCAGCATTACTAAGGTTAGCTTTAAGTGGGTGTGTTGCGCTGATATTTGCTGTTAAAGATCCACTTAAAAGACTAGTAACGTTTACCGCTAGACTTCCTGTGGTGCTTATAACTTTTGTATTGTTGTCTCCTCCATCTAAAGCAGGCACAGATTGTGCTGTTGGTGTTGAACTGTTTGTCACTGTGAATGTTATGGTGTTGGTAGTAGAAGGGTAAACATTCTTATACATATTGTTTAAAGCTACTTTATAGTTGGCGTTTGAACCTGTGTTATATTGTATACCTGAAAGATACTTTGAGCCTCTTAGAACTATATTTTCAATTCTAGGGTTGGTAGCTGTTAAAGCCGCAGCTGCTCCTTCAGGATCTGCTACCCATTCTATGTAATTGGTAGTGTAATCAGTTGACCCGACTGTGTGTATAACTCTTGCATAATTCCATCCTTTTCTGTGCCCTGTTGAGGAAATTTTATATTTAGCTGTTCTGTGTTTAAATATATACCATTCAGCGTTATTTCCATCATATGAGGAAGCTGAAACTGATACGTTAACAAATCCAGAGTTACTAGTTAAAGACGAGGCAGACCCTGTTGCTGGGTTGCCTGCTCCCGCAAAAGCAGCAAGATTGACTGTATGAACGGTGGTTCCGTTTAGTTCTAATTTTAAACTTCCTGTCTCGGCATTTCCAAATGCACCAGAAGAATAAGCCATATAGGTGTTTGTAACACTTGGTGCTGTATTAAAGTTTAGTGAACCTGTTATGTCATGAGAATCATAGACTCCTAATCTTAAATTATTAGCACTCGAACTGTATTGATAAGCTGCGTTTCTAGCAATAGCTGAAAAACCAGCAGAAGTTGCAGAAGAAGAATATCCTGAAATTGCATTAGATCCATCAAAAGACAATTTAGCGGATGTTCCTGTTTTAGAATCAGCATTTATAAGACTTAAATTGGGAGCAGGGCTTGGAGCTAGAATTTTCAAGACTTCATTGAACTTATCGACAGCAGTTCCAACAGTTGTCGAGTTAGTAAAATCAGCAAATAACCCATCAGCATAGCTACCATCATCAGCCGCTCCTATGGTTCCACCAGAAGCAGCCCCTGCTACCGATGATGTGAGCACCACACTGTTATTTGAATCCAAAGCTAGGTATTTTGTACTAGCAGCAGTACCAGCAGCTAGGGCTGTTAATTTCAAACCAGAGCCACTAATTTGTCCAAAAGTAACATGGTTACTTGTTGTGTTTCCGTTTGCTGTGACATCGTTCAAAGTAGAAGCAATACCAGTTAGGTTTGAGCCATCTCCAAAGTAAGAAGATGCAGAAACATTTTGTGTAACCGATAAAGATCCTGTAAATCGATGAAGATCAGTAGAAGAATCTCCAAATATTGTTGAGCCTGTTACTGATATGTTTGTTATATTTTTATTTGTAACGTCAATTGAATAGTCTCTAGCAAAAATAGAACCAGAAACAATTAGTGTTCCAGATACAATCATCTGGGTACCGTCAAAAGTAACTTTTTGTTCTGCTGACATTGTTCCATCACCATCAGCAGTCAACATTCTGTTTGCACCGTCATTTGCAATTGAGACTGATGTTATTCCAGTCAGATTAGATCCATCTCCAAAATAAGCAGAAGCTGATATGTTTTGTGTTAGAGAGACGTTACCGGTAATACTAAGCAGACTACCATTAAATATCATATTAGGTTCAGCACTCATGGTGCCATCCCCATCAGCAGTTAACACTCTATTTGCTCCATCACCAGCAATTGAAACTGATGTTATTCCAGTTAGGTTTGAGCCATCACCAAAATAATAAGAAGCTGAGACATTGCCATCAATATTTAAACTACCAGAAAGTTCAACCTTTTTGGTAGCTATATTAAATGTAAAGTCTTGAGATCCTGTAGTAGTAGTTGCAGATTTTTTTACTTGTATAGAGTTTGTTGCACCTGCAACATTTCCGCCACTTCCACTAATATATGCCCAACCAAATTCACTCATTTAAACCTCTTAAAATGTGCTACATGAAGCATAGACTGCATCCGGAGCATCACCCCAAGCACCAGTATCTCTAACAAAAGCCACTCGGTCTATTCCATAAATTTCTATTATAAAACTTGTAGGAACAGTGATTGCTTCACAATTAATTATTGAAAAATACGACCAAACTGCTGTTGCGTGATGATAAGCCCAAATTTCTATATCTTGATCTGGTGCTCCATTGCTAGAGGGGTCCACCGTAATATGAAGATATCGTTGATTTTCTGTAACATAACCTCCGCTTCCATCAGTAGCTGTGATACCTGATGGTGTGGCATTATGAGCCAGAACAGTAACTCCTGTTCCATCTTTACCTGTTATATTTTTTGGTCGTCTTGTGCGACCCCAACTGTTATATCTATGTGTTGACATTGTTAACTCCTTGAAAACTACTGTAAATAGTCTATTTTCTGCGTTTTTTCTCTTCTTTTATTCTTCGACGTATAGCTCTTTCTTTTGCTCTACGTTTTTTCTCTGAAGGTTTTACAAAATGTCGACGATCTTTTATCTCGTC
>Ga0222716_10004037_pt1 | contig 11591 bp, 6 predicted proteins | sample C33_13DmetaG_FD_165044 | JGI IMG/M metagenome (GOLD analysis project Ga0222716, IMG submission 165044) | Estuarine water microbial communities from San Francisco Bay, California, United States - C33_13D | ecosystem: Environmental > Aquatic > Marine > Unclassified | place: USA: California... | reverse complement strand
GCTATGTGTTCGTACATAGATACACGTAGATCACAGGCGCGTAGGCCGTTTATTGATGCGCCGCACTTTGAGCTAATGCTTTAGGAGAGTTATCTATGGCCTATACAAAACTGCAGTTCAAACCGGGGATTGTCCGCGATGTTACACGATATAGTAATAATGGTGGTTGGTTTGATAGTAATCGCATTAGGTTTCGTATGGGTTTTCCTGAAACTATTGGGGGTTGGACAAGATTTAATCCTGTAGCCTTTTTGGGTTCATGTAGATCATTGTTTAACTGGACTAGCCTAACAGGAGAAGACTTTATAGGTGCGGGTACTAGCCTAAAGTTTTATGTGTTTGAAGGTAATCAGGCTAACGATATAACTCCTATCCGGTCATCTAACAATGCGGTTACGTTTGCGGCTACTAACGGGTCAAACATAATAACTGCTACGGATACGTCACATGGAGCGGTATTAAATGACTTTGTTACGTTTTCAGGGGCAGCATCGTTAGGAGGTCAAATAACGGCTGCGGTGTTAAACCGTGAATATCAAATATACGAGATAGTAAGTCCTGATGTTTATAAGTTTGTAGCTACAGCTACGGCTAATGGCTCTGATAGTGGTAATGGCGGCGCTAGTTCTAAGGCTGCATATCAAATAAATACAGGGCAAGATAATGCTACTTTTGGCGCAGGTTGGGGCGCAGGTATATGGGGGCGAGGTACGTGGGGTTCTGCAGCTAATGTAACCATACCTGTTGCATCGTTACGCTTGTGGTCTCAAGATAACTTTGGTGAAGACCTTATTATGTGTGTGCGTAATGGGGGCATATTTTACTGGGACACTTCAGGTGGAGTAACCACAAGAGCAGTTGCACTATCTACTTTAGGTGGCGCACAGGCCGCGCCTACTGTGGCTGCTATTGTTTTAGTGTCTGAAAAAGATCGACACGTAATCGCGTTTGGGTGTGATCCTGAAAGTGCTTCTGGTACACAAGACCCTTTGACAATTAGGTTTTCTAGCCAAGAGTCGGCTACAGAATGGCGAACCTTAGACACTAATACTGCAGGGGAACTGCAACTGAGTTCTGGTAGCGCAATTATCGCGGCGGTGCAGACTAAACAACAAATTCTTATTTTAACAGATATATCTGCACATGCGATGCAGTATGTAGGTGATCCATTTATTTACGGTATTTCAGAAGTATCTAGGAACATATCTATAGTAGGGCAGAACGCTGCCGTAGCTATCGGAGATGCCGTATACTGGATGGGTAGAGGGCAATTCTACTTATATAATGGTAATGTTAAAGAAATACCCTGCTCAGTAAAAGAATACGTATTTACAGACTTGAACTTACCACAACAATCTAAAGTGATGGCAGGTAGTAATACAGCTTTTTCTGAGGTGTGGTGGTTCTATCCTTCTTTAAATTCAGAAAACAATGATAAGTATGTAGTGTTTAATTATGCTGAAAATATTTGGTACTATGGCACTCTTAATCGCACTGCATGGATAGATAATACTCACGCGGGAAATCCTATAGCCGCAGCTACAGATGGGTATCTATACACACATGAGATTGGTACTGATGACGGTAGTACAACTCCTGCATCTAGCATAGATGCGTTTATAGAATCTAGTCCTATAGAGCTAAGTGATGGTAATCAGTTTATGTTTGGGCGTAGGTTATTACCTGATATATCGTTTAGAAATTCTACAAGTGTAGGAACTGCATCTGCAGAACTTAGCCTATCTGCTAGAAATAGTCCGGGTGGTAGTGCTTTTGGTACTGAAGATAACACACTAACAGGACAACCGATACCTGTAGGTACATTTACTGAAGAAGTAGACATACGGATTAGGGGTCGCTCAGTAGCGTTAAAGTTAGCTTCCATAGCCAGTGTTCCCGGTGTTTCGTGGCGGTTGGGTACTCCTAGAATAGATGTACGTCCAGATGGGAGACGATAATGACTACTGATGTACCTGTTCCATTCTTTGCCGATGCACCTGTAGAATATGATCAATCTTACTTTGCACAGATGACGCGTAGCTTTGCATTGTATGCACAGCAAATGAATAATCCCGGTCCTATGCGGGGTACAACTCTAGTGATGACTAATCTTCCTGTGTTTGCTAATAACGCAGCAGCAGTATCTGGCGGACTAGCCGTTAACAGTGTCTACAAGACTTCTGGCGGTGAACTGAGGATAGTAGTATGAAGGATATTTTCTAATGGGTTTTTGGTCTGACACATTTGGCGGCGGCAACAGCTTTTCTGAAAGCCTAGCAAACGTAACTACTCCGGGGGATGGCTACGAGTATCGTGGTGGTACGCTATACGATAAAGACAATAAGGCTGTTGATTATAACCCTGATACTGGAAAGTATGGGGGCGCAGGCGCTCCTTCTAATCTGGGAGCTATGGATTCTAAAAGTACAAATGCGTATGATTACAACCTAAGTCAAGGCAATGCAGGCGCTACGCCATTAGGCCCTAACGCTGACAGTAGTAGAGGTGGTATCTCTAACGGTCTTGGCGCTATAATGCGTAGCCCTGTAGCTATGGGCGGTTTAGGGCTTATGTCAGGAGGGATTGGCCCGGCGCTTGTGACAGGAGCTATAGCAGCAGGTAGAGGTCGTAAGTACGACCAGAAAAACCCTGCATTTCCAATAGACCGTACTCTTAAAGCTGATCCTGAATTTAAAAAGAAAGCAGCAGCGCAAAAATTTAGCCGCAACTTTGGACGTTTAGGAAAAGAAGGTAGATCATTTACTAAAGATCAACTTACACAGATACGAGAAGACCCAAAAGCACGTATAGAAGGCGCGTTTTTTAAAGACGGTGATACCTCTAAGCAATTTAAAATGAATATGTTTGGTAATACCTATGAAATTAACCCCGAAACGGGTAATTCTAAGCTAATAGAAGACCAAGCTGCCGCTGCTGGTGGTGAGGGCGGTATCCCTACGGTACGCCCTGTAGCTACACAGGCTACTGCACCTACTAGCACCCTGCCTGCTATCTCAACTGAAAGCGAATTTGCTAAACAGCAGGTGTTAACCCCTCCTGCTGAATGGTTAATTAAAAACGGTTACGCGGACACTAACCCTTCCTATGAGGCTATTACAAAGTACAACACTGATCTTCGCGCTGGCGTGTTAACCATGAGCGAGGGTGGTAGGCTTGGGCAGATGCAGATGCAGATGGGTCAGATGCCCCGTAGAGGTGGTATTAGTGGACAGATGGGCGGGTTACAACAATACGGCGCATACTTAGATAATAGGTATGGTGATCCAGAGTTTGACCAAAAAAGAATGCAGTTTTTAAGAGATGTTAACCAGCAAGAGCAGCAGACATTTGGTAGTGGTGGCGGAGGTTCTGGTCCTAGTTCTGGTCTTGGAGGTAAAGGCGGTGCTGGTAGTTCAGCAGATAGGTTAACCCAACCACTTAATGAATTAACTACAGCTACTAATAACACTCAATTAATAGAAAACGGGTTTGACAATAATGTAGAACCTCCAAAGATTGCAGAGCAAGCTCCTACTAACTCGCTATACAAAGGACTTAGCCCTGTATTCGGCGGTGCTATAGGGGGCGCTCGTGCCGCACTACCTAGTTCAGATTCATATCACGCTCTGTATCAATCTGCACTAGGTATGGCTGAAGGTGGTAATGTACAGTTTGCGCTAGGTGGTAACGAGAAAGACCTAATTAATGCCGCTGAACGTGCTGTACGTAACGGACTACAAGCACAGGGTATGGCTAGAGGTGGCGATATGGACATTAGCAATGAAGATAAAATTGCTATTGCTCAATATGTAGAACAATACGGCAAACCTGCGTTGATGCAATTAGTAGATAGTGTACGTACTGGTGAGGCTGATGAAACACGTAAACGATTTGCAAGTGGTGAGAACGGTGAAGTGCGCGGCAACGGTGATGGGTCAGGCACAGATGACAAAATAACAGCACAGCTTAAAGACGGCGATGCTACACAAGATGTACTGCTTGCAGATGGTGAGTTTGTGTTACGTAAAGATGCTTACGAAGCATTAAAAGGTGCAGGAGTAAACGTAGATAAAGTAAATGACGCGGGTTCTAATGCAGCTAAGGAACTTAATAAGATGATGACCGCATGAAGGACGTAGTTACAGAAAGCCCCTCTGTCATAACACCTGTACCTATTGAGTATTTAGATGTGGTGTGGCCTCAAGTTGAGGAATTTATAGATCGCGCAGTGCGAACTACAAATAATAAGTTTACTATTAAGAGTGTGTATGACGATATTAAGCGTAAATTTCATACGTTATGGATTATTGTTAAAGATGATGTTATTATGATGGTGTTTACGACCCGCATACTAGAATACCCTACTAGGCGGGGGTTAGCGATAGACTGGGTTGGTGGTAGTAATATGATGAAAGTCTTAGATTTATGTCAGGCTACACTACGTGAGTACGCTATAAATAATAACTGTAGTCATCTTGAAGGTTACGGGCGCAAAGCGTGGGGACGATGCTTAGAAAAGTATGGCTGGGAACCAGAGTATACGGCTTATAAAATGGAGATTTCCCAATGAGTAGTAGTAAGACATACAATACCACAACAACCAATCAGGGTTCTTCGGTTGCAGACTTACCTGCATGGGCCAAACCTTATTTTGAGCGCAACCTAGCTAAAGCCGAAGCTGAGTATGGTAAGGAATATAACCCTTATACGGGTGATCGGTTTGCAGAGCAGAGTCAAGATACGCTTAATGCTATATCGGGTACGCGTGATATTGCTACTGGAGACGGTATAACGGGGCTTGGAGCCGCACAAACGTACATGACTGATGGCATGGCTACCGCAGAAGACTTGGGTGATTACACTCCTAATACGTTTAGCGAGTACGACTATAGTGATGCTGCTAAGTTTACGGGTGATAATGTAGGGGAATACATGAATCCCTACACGCAGAATGTTGTGGATCGACAAAAGTCGGAAGCTATGCGCGACTACCAGCGTACTCAGGGGCTTAGAAACTCACAGGCAGTACAGGCAGGGGCATTTGGTGGGTCACGCGGCGCGGTGCGTAACTTCCTAGCTGAAGATTCTATGATGAACCGCATGGGTATGCTGCAAGACAAAGGGCTGCAAGACGCCTATAAGGATGCAAGCAATCAGTTTACTGCCTCTCGTAAAGCAGACATGGATGTTGATAAGTCTAAAGCTGCAGAACTTGCTAGGGTAGAAGCCGCCACAGAAGGTGCAGATCAGTTTGCAGCTAAACAAGGACTTGCCGCACTGGGTGTAGGTTCGGGACTTGCTAAAGATTCGGTGGCCTTGGGCGAACTAGAACGACAAACCGAGATACAAGATATGCAGTTGCTAGAAGGAATTGGTGCTGCTGAAGAAGGTAGAGACCAAGCGGAACTTGACCTTGACTATCAAAACTTCCTTGAAAAAGAAGGTTACACTGCACAGCAGATTGGTAACATGACAGGTATTCTATCAGGTATGCCGATTGCTGCTACAGGTACAAATACGTATCAGGGTACATCTACTACTCCACAGCAGCAGCCGGGAGCGTTACAACAGTTAGCGGGTGCGGGTCTTACGGGACTATCTCTCTATAAAGCCTACGGGGGTTAATTATGCAGAACCTGTTAGAAATACAAAACGCACTTCGTAGCGCGCCAGATCAACAGCTAATGGCTCTTATGCAAGGGGCTAACCCTACAGTACCACAATGGGCTGTTGCTTCCGAGTTAAACAATCGCAAAGAAATGCGTATGGAGCAGACACGGCAAGAGGGGCTAGGTCAGCCTACTGTTCTTGAAGGACTAATGGGCGCAGCTTCAGCCCCAACACCACAGACTAACGTGGCAGGTATGCCTCAAGCTGTTGCTAGTGGTATGGCACAGTCTATGGCCCCTAAGACTGACACAACGAAAGATACAGGCATAGCTACTATGGCTAGTGGTGGTATTTTAAAAATGGCTCCGGGAGGCGCTGTAAACCAAGTTATTGTTACTTTTGCAGAAGATAGCCCTATTTATCCGGGCGAAACACGGCGCATGACGCAAGACACCTTAGAAGCTATGCCCAGAAATAGCGTACAAGATGTTAAAGGCGTAGCCGATGTAGGTGGAGTTGAGGCTGCTAAAAAAGTGCCTTATCTCCCTATGTCTGGTGGACTAAAAAGAGAGCTTAAAACTATAGAGTCTGAGTCTTTTCCGCTTATAGATACAAGCGGTAGAAATAACGTCCCACCTGATAACTATGGTGTGTCTGCAAATCTACCTCCCGCTGGCGGCGCTATGTACTCATCTCCCACAGGGGGTCAGGGTGGCAATACAGACTCATCTCTTTTAGGTTTACCTACCGCTGAATTTAGCGAAGTCCCTTTATCTTCTACATCTACACCTAAAGGTCTGGCTACACTCGCTGCCGCTGGTGATGCTGATATGCGTGGTGAAACTCCTGTTGTTGACACAACTTTTTTAACTGAAACCCAACGGCGTATTAAAGAATCTGATGCAAAAAGAGCAAGAGCCGCGTTTCTTGAAAGCCTAGCGCCTAACAATGCACAGGGGCAACCCGGAGGTATTCTTGGTGCAAAGTATCCAGAAGGCAAAGGGTCTTATTCTACGAATATAATTGAGGCATTAACTAACAATGACCCGTATAGCGGTGAATTGTCTCCGTCACAAACGGCCCGTAATCAAAAAACTCTTAGCGACACGTTAAGACGAGAAGAGGTTGCGCGACAACGAGCCGATATAGCCGAGGCTGGGAAGATAGCACAAGATGCGGCGGACACACGCGAAGCGTATAGCGTTCCGTTAGAGTCAGACGCAGTAAAGACTGTTTCTGCAGGAGAGACTAAGCCAAATCCATTTGCTGTTAGCAAAGCTCCGTTTAATGCAACTTCTGATGAAGCGGCTAAGAAAAGTGTAAGTCAAGCAACTCTTGCTAACAACGCTAGAGATGAACGCGTAGCTCGCGTTACTTCTGATGAACCCGGAACAGAGCTTGCAGCGTATAGTAGAGACTCGGAACCTGTAGGATTTAGACAAATAATAGCTAATAAAGGGGAAAGAGAAGCAAGACTTTTAGACCAAAATCCTAATATGTTTGGCGATCTTGGCGCGCCTAATACTATGGAACAAGAAGCAGCGCAAAAAGAATTTGAAGATTATGCAGAGCAGTATAACAAAACTCGTGCTTCTATGCAGCCTACACTAGAGGCTAAAAGACTTGTATTTGCTGACCTTAAAGCAGAGCAAGATGCAAGAGCTAATGCAGAGGCTGAGGGTGCTTTTGTTGATGAATTACAACTACCTGATGCAAGTACACCTGTTTCCAGACTACCTGAAGCTGCTGGGTATGTAATGGACAATGCAGAAAGACGTATGGCTGAAACAAATGATGGTAGTCCATCTATTTTAGACAAAGGAATTGCAGCCGCTTCTAACCTTAAAGATGGCGTTGTTAACAATGTTACTGGCGAAGGTGGGATAGTAGACGTATCAACTGAATTTTACGATCAGTTTATAAAAGGCAAAGGTCCAGAGCAAGTTGTTGCAGATAGAAATTATGCTTATATGGATGCTGCAAGAAACGACCCTAATACTTTTGCGCCAGAAATAGTTAAAAACAAACCTTTAACCCTTGGAGACATTCTTATTGCTGCTTCTGGAGATAAGAGTGAAGGCGTGTTAACATCTGCTGCAAAGAAAGTAGATGACCTAGCAGAAACATTAGAGACAGACGGTGTTCAAAGTCTGCCTATTGTTAAAAATGCAACAGCGGCTGGTTCAGAGTTAGTAGACTCTATTATAAGTGGAGCAGGCACTGCTAGTGATTTCGTAACTACCAATGCTGGTCCTGTTACAGGGCTTATATTTGATACTATAAATCCGGGTACACCTATACCTCCATCTGTACTAAAAACTATAGAAAATGGGTATGATGCAGTTACAGGATTGTTTACTAACGACGCTCAAGAAACTGCAGCCGCTGCAGGCGTAGTTTTGCCTACACCTGCAAAAATTGGTGACGCCTATAAGGAATATGGCGCTACGCGAACAGCTAGTAACTTAGCCGAAGCAAAAAGAAAACAAGATGCAGGGGGGAGTGGGAAAGGCAAGTCTACAGGCATAGCTACCATCAATCCTATGGATAACCGTGCTAGTGACTCTCCATCGTCCTACGAGCAAAAGCTGTTGGATATCTTAGACAAGCGTGAGAAGTCGGCAGATCAAGATAAGTGGCTGGGTCTAGCTGAGATGGGTATGCGGCTTATGGCTAGTAGCAACCCTAACATGCTTAGTGCTATAGGTGAGGCAGGACTTGGTGCCAGCCAGACATTCTTGGGTAACAAGCGGAAAGCTGAAGCGCAGGAAATGGACGTACTTTCTAAGCTGTCTGCACTAGAGGCACGTAAACAAATAGCTGATGACGCTAACCGCACAAGATTACAAGCTGCGGGTATATCTGCTAGTGGTAGGTCTCCAGCAGGTATGGTTACCAACAAAGTTAGGTTATCTGAAACTGCAAAACAAATTAAGGCAGTGCAAGCCTCATTAGACGGGTATCGGGGCAGTAATTTATCTTCTACCCAAGCCCAAGAAAAAAGTAAGTTAGAAGATCAGCTTAAAACACTTAATGCAGAATACACATCGCTTTATAATAACCAAGGCTCTATACTTGGTAATGCGTTAGCGGAAGCAAATACACCTGTAGATTTAAGTAAGTAAGGATACAATAAATGGGTCAGATATCTGTTCCGGGTCCATATAGTGGCAAGAGCTATCCTATAATTATTGCAGGTGACGTACCTACTGATGAAGAATACGGGCGCATATCTGAATATATTCGTACTCAAGAGGCTGCTGTTAAGGCCGATCTTGAAAGCAAGTACGGAGATGTAGAAGGACCAGATGATGGCACTGCTATTGGTCGTGCTTACCGCAGAGCTAGTGGTAGCGGCTCTCAAGCTATTGGCGACTTAATAGAAACTATTGGTCAGAAAACTGGAATTGCTGCATTAGCCGATTACGGTACAGACTACGCAGAAGAAGCTCGACAAGAGCTTGGTCAAGAGAATATTCTACAATCTATAGCACAACGTCCTGTGGGTCGTTATCAAGATGTAAACGACTTTAGTACCGGACTTGAGTACCTAGGAGGATTAGTAGGTGGTACAGGTTCGTCCCTTGAAAGTGGTTTAAAAGGCGGTATAGCTGGCGGTGCGTTAGGAGCACTTACACCTGTACCATTTGGTGCTGCTGCAGGATTTGGTGCAGGCTTTACCGCAGGATTAGTTCCCGAGTTTGCTGGTAAAGACATACAAGCGCAGGAAGCTGTTAAAGGCAAAGATAATGTAAACCTTACTGTGGCGCTTGGCACCGCTGTTGCTCAAGCCTTAGCTGAACGTCTGGGCCTCAAAGCTATGGCAGCTATAGGTATTAGTCCTAATGCTGTTGGTAAGAAGGTTACACAACGTATTCTTAGTGGCGCGTTTAAAGGTGGTGGAACCGAAGCTCTTACCGAGACGTTTCAAACCGCTGCTGAACGGTTACAGTCCGGTGCGCCTATAGATCAAGTGTTTGATGAAGAGGGCATAGATCAGCTAAAGAACGCTTTTGTCGGCGGTGCATTGCTTGGTACTGGAATAGGTGGCGCTGCTGGCGGTATTCGCGGTCCAAGACCCGAACCTATAGTAAATGTAGACCCCGATGCCGTACCCCCTGCAGGAGAGCCACAACTTGATTTAGGTGATCCTGTTCAGGCTAAACTTACAAGTAATGTAGATGACTTAGCTTTTGGGCCAGTATTATCAGACGCCGAAAAGCTGGCCGAGTATGATGCACTTATGGCTCCGTTACGAGAAGTTGTCCTTGATTCAAAGAGTGAAAAAATAAAAGAAGAGAGTCCTTTAGAAAAAGCTAAACGTGAATACGAAGAAGCTAATCCTGTATCTAAACCTGCTGCTAAGGCTCCAAAAGAAACACAACTTGATCTGCTTGATGAAAATAAAGCAAAGTCTCCCACTACTGCTGCAGAACGTGCAGACAATAGAGTTTTTGCTGAAGCAGACAAAGCTAATACTGAATTTGACAGAGACGCATTAGCTGCTGCAAAAACCGCACAAGCAGAAGCTACAAGAGCTAAGAAAGCTCAAGAACGCGCTGATAAAACTAAAGCAGCTAAAGATTTAAAAGAAGCAGAAAAAGCTGCACTAAAAGCTAAGAAAGCTCAAGAACGCGCTGACAAAGCAAAAGCTAAGACTGAGCTACGCACCGCTGGACCTACGGTTGAAGAAGATACTAGCGAGATTGATCTTGCTGCTAACCTTGCTGCTAGTAAGGCTCAAACAGAAACAGATCAAAGCCGTGATGTTGAAGGCGTTGAGACAAGCACAGGCACTGTCGAAGTAGAAGAAACTAACCCTGTTGATCCTGTTACTGTAGACTCTACAAAGCTACGTACTTTTAAAGACTACTTAGTTGATAAAATAGGAGACATAGACGCTAAAGGAGGAGCATTAAAAGCTGCTGAGTTTATGGGGTCTGTAGCTAGTCCTGAAGACATAGCCACCGCTAGAATATTAGGTTTTGATATACCTAATGACAATGCTACATACGCTGACATTGTTAGAGCTATTACACCCAATGCTGAACCTGTTGTTGAGCCGCGCACCGCTGGAGATAAAGTCAAGGCTGATAAGCCTTCTGATAGAGTAATTAGTAATTTTACTACGGCAAGAGGGTCTACGTATACACAGTACGATGATACTACAACAGTACGAGATCGTGCTAGTAGTGGTGATAAAGAAAGTACAGGTATACAGCCACGTAGCGGCAAAACTATATTTATGTCTAAAGAAGATGTAGATAAATGGGGTCCACTATTTCAACAGGGTGATGCTGGACTATATCAACTTTTACCTAACAGTGATGGTACAGCAAACTTAGTTTTTACTGAGGATTATGGCCCTAAAAAAGCTGGGTCTGCGGCTACACCTCCCGTGCCTTTTTCCATAACCCCTAAAGTAGGTATGATACCTGTAGAGATTATGGACTCTAAAAATACAAAACGTAGAAACATACATTTTGGCAGTAAAATAACTGAAGTTTCTGATAGTAATCGCACCGCTGGAAATAAAGTCGAGGCCGCGCCTGTCGTAGAGCCTGTTGTACCTGATACTGTAGAAGCAAGCCTTGACCGAAATGCTTCAGGTGTAGGAGCAGCGGGTAGGGGGTTAAAACCAGAAAATGTACCTGCGGGTATAGAAGGTGTAGATAGAACTCCTAAACCTGTAGACCCTACTACAGAGACTATAGCTGATGTTGAAGCGAGAGATAACGCCACTAAAGCCGAGAACAAAACTCTACAAGAACGTATACGTAGTATTATAATTAACAAATACATACCCAAAACGTATAAGTCTGCAGCCGTTGACCGTAAAACGTATGGCAAACTCCTTATCGCTGCCGCATATGTTATAGACCCTGAAACAGGTAATCGTAGCTTAAACTATATGGACCCAACAAGTATTGCGGACAAAGAACAAATTATATTTTTGTTAGAAGCCACGCCTAAAGAATTAA
>Ga0222716_10004036_pt1 | contig 11593 bp, 4 predicted proteins | sample C33_13DmetaG_FD_165044 | JGI IMG/M metagenome (GOLD analysis project Ga0222716, IMG submission 165044) | Estuarine water microbial communities from San Francisco Bay, California, United States - C33_13D | ecosystem: Environmental > Aquatic > Marine > Unclassified | place: USA: California... | reverse complement strand
ATGCAAGAGCTTAATCAAAAAGTAGCTCGTAATGTTCGTCAAGCTGAACTTGATCAGCGTATGGAAGAAGTAAATCTTGATTCTAAATTAAAAATAGAACTGTCTGAGTTAGCTGAAAAGAATACAACTTCTAGAGCTAACATGACTGCTGAACAGCAAACAAAATTAGCTAACTTGAATGTTTTAGTAGACTTTAGAAAGACTAATGCTGCTATGGCCCAACAGATGGACATGGCTAATTTAGGTAATGATCAACAGATGGAGCTTGCTAACCTAGCTGAAAAAGCTGCTACAGATTCAGCTAATATGACTGAAGAAAACAGGTTTAGGTTCCAAGAGCTTAATAATGCTACAAGAGTCTTATCTGAAAATGCACAGCTACTTCAGCAAGCAGATCTTGCTAAACTTTCTATGGAAGAAAAGATCTCGTTAGCTAATCTCAGTGAACAGAATAAAGCTGCTTCAGAAAGTATGTCTGCTGAGAATATTGCAGAGCTTCAGGTTTATGAAAAAAAGATGGGAGCCGCTACAGTTAATGCTCAGTTAGCCCAACAAATGGGATTAGCTAATCTTTCTAACAAGCAAGATGCTGCTATGTTTAATGCTCAGGTCGATGCTAACTTAGATATGAAACAGTTTGACGCTAATCAACAGACAGCAATAGCTAATAGCCAGTTTATGCAAACAATGACTGTTAAAGATTTGGACAACAGGCAGCAAGCCATGATGCAGAATGCTACGGCTAACGCTACTATGGATTTAGCTAATGCTGATGCAGTAACTAAGGTAAACATTGAAAACTCTAAAAGCTTTTTAGCGATGGATATGGCTAATCTAAGTAACGAGCAACAAGCTAATATGATGAATGCTCAGATGGATCAACAAACTTTGTTGTCTAATCAATCTGCTGCTAACGCTTCTAAGCAGTTTAATGCTACGTCTGAAAATCAAACAAATCAGTTTATGGCTACACTAGGTCAGAATGCAAATCAATTTAATACTTCACAACAAAATGCTATGACTCAGTTTAATGCAGCAGAAAAAAACAGGATGGCTGCAATGGACGCTGGTAACGCTTTAGAGGCTGAAAAGTTTAATACTCAGATTGCTACGCAAGTCGAGCAGTTTAACTCTGATCAAGACTTTAAAGCTGAACAGTGGAACGCAGCTAATGCACAAGCAGTAGAGCAATCTAATGTTACATGGAGACGTAATATTAATACCGCTGAAACAGCCGCTCAGAATGCAGCTAACCAGCAGTCAGCGTCTTTTCAGTTTGATATGGATAAAACTACGCAGACTCAAATGTGGCAGAATTTAAGAGACGACGCAGCTTTTAATTTTCAAGCTGGGCAGTCTACCATTGATCGTAAAGTTCAGGTACTTAATTCAGCCCTTTCAAATGCGGAATTTATGACAAGTAAAAACGCTGATGCTATAAATAAACGTAATAGGCTTTTTGAATTGTTAGGTGATATTGAAGGTGTTAGTGAGGTTTTTGGTTCTGGGACTGGGACTGCTGCCGGCGGTGGTAGATAATTAAAGGAGAAGTATAGATGGGATTTTTTAGCAGAGTTTGGAAAGGCGTTAAAAAAGGTTTTAAAACGCTTTTTAAACCGATTAAAGAAGTATTTAAAACTGTTGGTAAATTCATGAATAAAATTGGCATTGTAGGTCAGATAGCTATGATGTTTATTCCTATTCCGGGTTTAGGAGCTTTAATGTCTTCGATGGGTGGAGCACTTCAAACGGCAGCAGGTACGTTAGGAGCGAGCAGCAATATCATTGCTCAAGGAGCTGGTAAGCTTCTTTCAGGTGCTCTTAAGGTCGGTACTAAAATTGGGCAAGGCTTTAAGACTATTACTGAAGGTGTTAAGACCTTTGTAGGTAATACTGGTAAATACTTAGCTAATAAGATTCCCGGCGTAAACATTGCAGGTGCTCCTAAGTCTTTCTTTGGTCCCGGATCTGAAAGTGTTTTAGGCAGTACTAGCGCCAGTATAAGCAAAAACATGGATACTCTTTTTGGTAAAACACCCGTTGATCCTTTTGCTACTAAAGTAAAACCAATTGAATCTAAAGAAGTATTTAATCAAGGAGCTACAGATAATGTATACGAAGGGTATAACTCAGAAGGGATGACAACTACTCCCGATACTGATTTGAAATTACCTGATTCCGGTATCGGTGTAGAGGGGAGCGTTCAAAAATCTTATGAGTTTCAATCGTCTGGTGGAAGTAGTATACCTACAAAAGATACTTTAAATATTAGCAGTCCTGTTGGTGTAGAAGCAGAAGGCCTCCAAATGTATGAAGCTAAGACAGATTTTGGGCCTACTATGTCTGGCTCTCCTAAGCAAAGTATTTTAGGAAGAGTAGGAGATGCAATTAAAGGTGCTCCGGGCAAGGTTAGTGATTTTGTTACGAATACAGGAGAAGGTGGGTTACTTGATTACAGCTATAAAAAAGCAGCAGCAGTTCCCGGTCAAATAATAGACCAAGGTATTAGAGGATTAATAGCTGGTAAACCAGACGCTCAGAAGGAATATTCACAAGGTTTTGGACCTATACAGACCGACAGCTACGCATCAGCTCAATTAGCCGGTGGTATGAGAAGCCTAGATGTCTATAGTCAGTTTGGAGGGTTTACTGACTACATGACTCCTATAATGGGTACAGGCGCAAGTGATAAAGGTCTTTGGGCAATGAACTTACAGCAGAGGACAGGATAATATGTCAGCAGAATCAGAAGAATCTTTTGCAAGAATAGGTACGTCTTTTAACAGGGCTATACCGGGACAATCGTTAACAAGTGATCCTGATAAGCCCATGCCTTTTGAGCAGCCTCCGCAGTATACAGAAGTCAATGAAGCTATTGAACATTACTTTGAAATGTTTACACAAGAAAAAATTTACGAAGGTATTTTAAACGCGCTTATTGATGATGTTTCAATTATGGAAATTGTAAAGCCTTTATTGTTTCAAGGCTTTCAAGAAGGTTTATTTAATCCTGACATGATGTTACTGCTTGCAGAACCTCTTACTTATATTATTGCTGCCTTAGCTGAACAAGCTGACATAGACTTTACTATTATGGGCGATGCTGATGAGTACCCTGAAACAGAACAAGATAAGCTTCCTGAAATGGATAAGGCTCTTAAAAAAGTTGATGGGACTGAAGAGCCTGAGAATTTCCCTGATGAAATTGCAGAAAAATTAAAGAACGTAACGCCGCCACAGCGGTCATTGCTTGGAGAGAGATAATGGCGAAGGGAGATTTAGGAGAATATTATTCTATCTTAGGTACTGCACAGCAGACACGTTTCAGCGCTCAACAGAAGCAACGTGACGAGGAAAGAAGAAAAGCTAGAAGAGACAGATATATAGGGTACTTTGCCAAGCCTTTGTTAGGCGCTATCGGTGAAGAAGTTACTGACATTATAAAAAGTCCTTTTGAAGAAAAGTATGCCGACTTTAAAAATAGTAAGTTTGCTGTAGAGCAACGCGTTAAAGATCAGTCAGCAGAAAGGTCGGCAACTCTTTTTGACGATGTAGATAAGCAAGCTAGAAAAGCGGGAGAGCTAGATAAATATAATACTTATTTTACACAGGGCCTTAGAGATAAAGTTGTGTCGGGCATGATTTCTAAGGGTATAGATAAAGCAGCTATTGATGGTGGTTTTTACAATACTGATATTGAAGAACAAGTAAGTCTTTTAGCGCAAGACGAAGTAGATAGGCATATTGCAAAAGGTAAAGCTGTTGCAACATATAGAGCAACTGGTAGTTTTTCAAGTGTTCAAAGCGACTTTAATCGTAGGCCAAAAGGAGTATTGGGTACAGTTGTAAACTGGGCAAGAGGCAGAAGTGCTGAAGAGATTGATGCTGAAGCTGAGGAAAAATGGAAGAAAAGCGATGCAAGGGCAAACAGAGAAGCTCTTTTACTTTTTGAAGAAGCTAAAGCAGGTGGTGTTTCTAGAAGTGAAGCCTATAATCTTGCTATAGAAGCTGCTTCTGATAAAGATAATCTTTATTATAGAGATACTGAACTTGAAATAACAAGTTCAAAAAGAAATGACATGACTGGTGAGTATGTTATATCGACAAAAACAGAGATTTATAATCCTTCTACCCCTCAAGGGAAATTAGGAAAGCCTGTATCAAGTAAAATAACTGAGGTTGTACAATCAACTGAAAAGGCTCAAAAGTTTTTAGAAGATAAACTTGTTAAAGAATCTTTAACTATTTTTAATTACGGTTTACAAGCACAGACACGTTTAAATACAGAAGGTTTAAAAGAATGGCAAAGACTAGCTAAAGAAAAAGGTATAAGTACTGTACGGCCTAAAACTATGGAAGAACTAGAAGCACTAGAGACTATATGGCAGTCGTTACAGCAAGATGCTGATAAGTATTTTAAAGCTACAAGAACCCCTCAAGAAATAAAACAAGACAGGGAGTTTGAAATAACTGCTGGTTTAGTTTCTAGGGATGAAAGCTATGCGTTAGCTGTAAGTCAACGGGCTGCGGCTCAAGAAAAGTATGATAAAGACCGTACTAATGCAGACAATAAAAAAATACTTGATGAAGCAAATATTTTGGTTACAGATAATCTTAACAGGATTTTAAACGCAATACAGACTGTTAAAGAAGAAATATATGGGAAAGCAATTAGTTCTGCTACTCCTCCTGCTACTACCGCTGTGCCTCCTGCTAGTTCTGGCGGCATTCGTGGTGCTGGTGGTGGTACTCCCGGCGCTACTGTGTCTCCTGCCGGTACTACTCCTCCTCCTAAACTAACTCCAGCAGATGAAGCATTAATACAGGCCACAAAGCCCGGAGAATCTGGGACTTTATCTAATGGGCAAACTTTTACTAGGAAGCCTGACGGAACATTTGATATTGATTTATGAGGAATAATTAATGCCTAATTATACTATAGAAGAACTTCTTGGTAAAAAAGAAGAAGAAAACAAATCTACTAATTATACTATGGAGGAGCTTCTTGGTAAAAAAGAAGAGCAGCCTATAGAGCAGCCCAAGCCTTCTATGCAGCAACTAGACGATACTGCTTCTGATAGGGAAACACCTTCTTTCTTTGAAGGCCCTGCATCTATGTATCCTGCTAAACTTGCATTTAATTTATTGCGTGACAAAACTCCAGAAGAAAAAAGCGATTTAGCTAGAGTAGCTATTAATGTTCCTGTTGGGACAGCTAGTTTAATATACGATATTGTAGACGCTGCTCAGTCTCAGTTTACTGACAAAGAGTGGGGCGATGCGCCGTTTGATAATTTTGTTAGAAAAACTGCACTAGCCTCTGGCATATCTACAGAAACAGTTAATCGTGTTTTAGATGATGATGGGAAAATTAAGCCTGTTGAAACAACTCTAGGTACTGCTGCTGAAGTAGGTTCTTGGATTTCAGGCTATGCAGGAATTAAAAAGCTACTAGGTCAAAGTGATAATGTATTTAAAGAAGGTTTAAAAACTACAGGAGCCTCTCTTGTTACTGCACAGGTTTTGTCTGACCCTTCTTATAACTCAGGAAATGTCCTTGAAGAACTCTTGAACGATTCTGAAAGCTATAAAGACGGGAATCTTATGACTGTTGCACAGGCTCTATCAGCAGATGATGATGACAGCGTTGCTATGCAGCGGCTAAAGCTTATGGGGGAAGAACCTCTTTTTATAGCTTTAGGGTTTACAGGTACGAAAAGTTTTCAGGCGCTAGGATGGGCGAGCACACAAAGCAAGAAACTTTTTAATAAAAAATTAAGTGAGTTAACTCCTAAAGAACGTGAAAAATTAACTGTAAGTTTCTTAGAAGATGCTAAAACAAGAATTAAACTTACAGAAGACACGCCCTTACGCATAAGAACTAATCGTGTAGAAGAAGAAACTGTTTCAGTTCCTCTGGAGCCTCAAGGCACATGGGCTAAAGGTGCAGCCTACATAGCCCAACAAGGCAAAAGATACTTTACATCTAAGGGCCAGTTTACTGATAATGCTTTTGTAGCTTCTAAAGCTGCTGAAGTAGGCCAACGTCAAGCGGCTTCTAGGGCAGAGTTTGTGGCTTCAAGCCTACAAAGATCCTTAGACGATATTACAGATGCGACAGCATCAGAAGAGGTTTCTAGGCGAGTAATGGATTCTTTAAATTCTGATACATCTTTTTTAGAAGGTGTAGCAAACGAAGATCGTGTAAAAACTTTTGCAAACCAGTTTGACTTACCTGAAGAAGTAGCCGCGCCTACTTTACAGGCTAGAGAATTGATTGATGAAATGACGGGTAAATTTGATAACGTCCGTATGGATAAAAGTCTTAAAGAAGCTTTAGGAAATAACATAGGTCAGTATTTACGACGATCTTATAGGATGTATGAAGACCCTGCCTATGAGCCAGATAATGTTTTAATAAACAACGCGATTGATTATTTTACTAATGTTAAGATTTCTGAAGGTATTGAAAGCCCTGAAGCAGCTAGGAAGGCAGCTAGGGAAGTAGTTTCTGAAATTACAGAGATGAATTGGGGCGATAGTGCTAATCATTTTACTAATATCAGAAGTCTAAATAGAAAAATATTTACTAAAAGAAAAGACGACGAAGAGCTTCCAAAAGTTGTACGAGAACTTTTAGGAGAAATTGAAGAGCCTGCGGAATCAGTTTTGTTAAGCATTACAAAGGCTTCAAAATTCTACGAGAATTTAAAATTTTATAATACGTTTGAAAACTTAGGGATGAAAGGTAATTATGTTTTTACTAATAAAAGCTTACCTACTCCGTTTGCCGACGACGCTGCTAATTTAAAATTCCGGCAGGAAAACTTTATCAAAATTACTGGAACTAATTCTAGTTTAGATGGTAAGTATACGACTCCTCAAATGAACAGTGCCTTAATGCAAAGAGAAGAGCACTTTTCTCGCTTGGCAGATATCCCTCTTTATAAAGTTTTCTTAGCTGGTAAAGGTGCAACACAGGCTGCTAAAACTGTTTATAGCTGGACTACGCATATTCGTAACATATCTGGCGGCGCTCAGTTTGCTTTAGCTAACGGCATGATGCCTATTAATCTTGAAGTTGACGCAGTGGGTACTATCCTTGCAGGGGTACGTAAAAAAGGTGACGAAGCCTTAGTAGAAAAATACGATGAATATCTAGGTTTAGGTATCATCAATACAAGTGTAAAAATAAATGAATTTAGAAAGTTGCTTGACACTGGTTTTCAAGGATACGGGAAAGGCGGCTCTAAAGTAGTCAAGGCTGCTGCGGAAAGTCTTCCGGGTAAAGCTCTTAAAAAAGTACAGTCAGTTGCTGAAGAAGTATACATGGGCGTTGATGACATGTACAAAATACACGGCTACGAAACAGAGCTGGCACTTTTAAAAGAAGCTTTTCCAAATACCTCTGAAAAAATACTAAGAGAAGAAGCGGCAGATATTATTAAGAACACGTTCCCTACTTATGACAGGGTTCCTCCGGGCGTTAAAGCCTTACGAGAGCTTCCTCTTGGTAACTTTATTTCTTTTCCTAGTGAGATTATAAGAACTAGCGGGAACATACTACGAAGAGCTTCTAGAGAAATTACTTCTGGTAATGATGTTTTAAAAACCAGAGGACTAAAAAGGCTTGCAGGGTTTACGGCTTCTATGACAGGTTGGTCGGCTGCTTCTTATGGAAGTGCTTATGCTCTTGGCTGGACAGACGATCAGAAAGAAGGTGCAGAGGTTTTAGCAGAAACTCCTTGGTCTAAGTATTCTAATAGAGTTTTTACAACTATTGATGATGAATTTGTTTCGATGGATACGCAGTTTTTAGATTCTTACAGCATGATAAAAGAACCTTTAAATGCTTTTGTATCTGAAATTCAAGACGGATCTTTAAAGGGTAAGGATCTTGATGATAAAATTTTAGGGGCTTCTCAAGAAACTTTAAAGACTATTATGAGTCCTTATGTAAGCGAGTCTATGTTAACGGATTTACTATTAGACATAGGTGTTGCGGCAGTAACAGACGGTACTACAAGAGAAGGTAAGCCTTATTTTACAGAGGCACAAACTAAAACTGATAGTGCTAAAGCTGTTTTAACAGATGCTATAGGCACGTTTGCTCCGGGTGTTCTTGATACTATATTTAACCTTAAAGACGCTATTAATGAAACCCCTTTAAGAGGTGGTGAAACAAAGCGAACTAAGGATACTCAGCTAGAACTGTTAAAAGTTTCATTAGGCGTTAACTTTACAAAGTTTGATCCTGAAAATAATTTATATTTTGCTGGTAGATCTTATAAGTCTACTGATAGGAAGGTTGGTAATTTATATAGCGATTGGACTAAGCCTTCAGAGCAGCTTTTAAAAGAGCATTTTAATATTGAAAAAGCTAGGTTTGAAAATCAACAGGAGCTATATCGTAAATACCAAGCTGCTGTAAAATTTTATGGCCCTTCAAATATGTCAATACCTATAAAGGCTTTAAGAAGAGGCGGTGTTTCTAGGTCAGAAATGATGCACATTCAGTCAGGTATTTTTATGCCACGTAACCTTACTAAAAACAGCTTAGTAAACGCGTTTAAAAAAACCCCCTATGCTTCAGGCGAAGATCTTATTTCTAAAAGGCTACAGGAACAAATGCGTAGGATGTCTTACTCACGTTTAGATGAGCCTTTAGAGGAGCAAGTAGAAGCACGTTTACGTAAAAATAAAGGCGGTGTAGTTGAAGATGTGCCTAATACTTCTAAAGAACCTGATCAGCGCGTAGATAAAATGACTGGCAGGCCTTACGACCAACAAGCTGGTACAGCCTTTACAGATCAAGAAGATCGTCAAGATCCTTTACAGCGTATGGGCTTTGGTATGGGCGGTAAAGCCTCTAAAGATCCTAGAAAAGAAGCTTTTATAAGACGGTTACAACTTAACGTGGGCGGATATTTAATTGAAAGAGGTGATACTCTATCAGGTATTGCTAGAAAAACAGGATCTACACTCGAAGAGTTGCAAGAGCTTAACAAGATTGAAGACGTTGACAAGATCTACGCAGGAAAAACTCTAAAGGTTCCTGAGTATTTAAAACCAAAAGAAGAAGTATCTCTTGACGAAGAAGATCAGCAGCAGTTTTCAGATGATGTGGCTGTTGCTCTTGTAGAAAAAGTATTTAGTCCTGATGATTTAGAAACAGAACTTTTAGAAACAAGGGAACGTGCTGCTACTGTTGTTAAGTCTAAGATACCTAAGAAGCCTTCTGAAGATTTTGTTCCTGTTGGCAAAGCTAGGCAATATGATTTCTCAGGGCTTTCAAGATACGGTAATAATTCTAGGGCGACAACGGCTTCTGAAGAGTCTCGTAAAATGACTTTTTATGAAAAACTAGATGCAGCAAGAGCACCGGCAGATTACGTAATGGGGCTTGCTAAAGACTGGTACGACACTAGGCAAGATGTTAATAGAAGGTACGAAGCTGGTGAGATTACAGAAATTGAAAGAGGTGTATGGAATGTTGCGGGTCATATTGAAACCGCCACCACACCCCTTGTAGATCTTTTAGGAGCTGTTGCCGGTGGTACAACTAGGTTCTTAGGTGTTGATGATGAGCTTGCAGCGGCTGGTAAAGCCGTTAGTGAAACAGAAGCTGCTAAATCTTTAATAGAACTTATGCAAGAAAACCCAAGATCGGCTAGGAACATTGAATCTGTTGCTCAGATAATCGGTGTCGGTGCTTCTCTTAAAGTTTTTGAAAGAGGCTTTAATAGGATTGCTGAAGGTGTAACAACTAAGCAGGAAGGGTTTTATGATTCAGGACGAACAGCTCTTGGTAAAATGTTTATTGTTGGAAAAGACTTTGTTAAAAAGGTTCCCAGCGCTGGATTAGATGCTGTTGTTCCTTGGAGAAGCAGGGCTAGAAATACAGCAGGAGCGTCAACAATTAAAATAGCTGATGAACTTAACGAAGCTATAGGGAGCGCAGATCGCTTTGCTTCAATGCTTACGGCTAGGTACATACGTTGGCAGTCCCGTGAAAAAAATACAGGCATTTTAGATGATGTCAATTCTCCTGTTGCTTTAGCTAACGAATATAAATTTTTAGATTCTTGGAATGAAGCTGAAGTCCGTAAACAAATCTTTGAAGATATTTCTAACGGCGGGAACTTGGGGTTACGTGTGCCCGACGCAATACAGGACATAGCTTCTGCACACATTAAAAAGGTGTGGGGTACAGGTAATAAAGGAATTAAAGAGTCTAACACAGGGGTTGTTATCAAGCGTCCTGACGGCCCTCAAAGCTTAGGTAACGAGGCCTTGAACAACGGCTCTAGGAATACGTCATCTGTAATCAGGGAAATTTTAGGTAAAGGTGGTACAGGTAAAAGCATTATAGGCGAGGACGGTGTAGAAATAAAAGGTACGACCTACACAAGTTCTACAGATAGGATGCTTAAGTTTTTAAACGATAGAAGCCGTAAAGCTATCGAAGACAAAGCTGTTGCAGCCTATAAAGCTATTAGTACTAAAGGCACTGACGGATATTTAATACCTTCTAAAAGACCTTTTAAGAATCAGACACAAGCCAAAGAAGCTGCGCTTAAAGATGTTGGATATAAGCCTATGCGGTCTGCAGATGAAATAAGTTCGCAAGACTTTAAAGACTATTTGACTTTTAAAAAGATTGATTTTGAAGAAGGCCCTGATGACTTTGTAATTATTCGTGGGAGCCATGTGTCAGAGTCTAAAGAAATTGGAGGTGTTAATGACTTTATTGCCATAGACACTAAGAAGGGCGATGTCTTTAGCATGATTTCTGATAAGCATGACATAGGAAAAGACATTGATCCTATTGGAGGAAGATCTTTATTAACAGTCCAGCCTATGGTAAGCAGAAACTTTAAGACTTTAGAAATTCCAGAATATCGTCCTAGAGATATTGCAGCAGAAAGAGCAGCAGCCCGTAAACTTGCAGGAGAAACAAGTGTCCCCTTAAGAGCTACTCAAGAAAGTTCTTTAGGCTATATTAAAAATACAAGTACTCCTAGAAATGCTCAAGGAGGACGTAATAAGCCTGTTGAGTATATGGAAGATGTGTTAAGAGGTGTTTCAAATTCTAAAAAGTTTACTGGTAAAGACGTTAAAGACTCTATAAGACGTACAAGTCTTTTAGCTTCTAGTCAGAATGTTTATAGAGATACATCAGAAAATGCACCTGAAGTTTATCGGGATAAGATAAATGTGTTAACCGCTTTAAGGGACTTAACTATTTATAAAGACGAGGAGAGGATAAGTGGAATATAAATATTTTAGCATGGATGAACTTAAATGTCAACACTGTGGCGAGCACGGAATGGACGAAGAGTTTATGGTTAAGGTAGAAGCCTTACGACATGAACTAAAGTTTCCTTTTACTGTTACATCTGCTTATCGCTGTAAAGACCACATCATAGAGCGCAAAAAGAAGACACCCGGAGCACATGAATCTGGACACGCCATAGATATTGCTGTTACAGGCAATCAGGCTCACAGGCTTTTAGAAGCTGCACTAAGCATGGGCATGACAGGTATAGGTGTTAATCAGAAAGGCCCTAACAGGTTCATCCATCTTGATGAC
>Ga0222716_10004033_pt1 | contig 11597 bp, 10 predicted proteins | sample C33_13DmetaG_FD_165044 | JGI IMG/M metagenome (GOLD analysis project Ga0222716, IMG submission 165044) | Estuarine water microbial communities from San Francisco Bay, California, United States - C33_13D | ecosystem: Environmental > Aquatic > Marine > Unclassified | place: USA: California... | reverse complement strand
AAGGGCTGGTGGACGAGCTCAACGAGCGGAACGACCTGGCTTGGTTTTTGTGCGGCGTGCGGGCTGCGCTGGTGGAGAATGCGCTGTGAATTGTCTGTGAAACACACCGGGGACTGACCAAATTGAAGCTCTCAACCACCTTGAATTCTCTCGATTCTCTCGTCTATCGTCTCGACGCTTGACGCTTGACGCTCGACGCGTCCGGGTACGTTCGAAAGACAGAAACTGGCGCGGTCGGAAGCGAGCGAAGCGTGGTACGTGGTACGTGGTACGTGGTGCGCATGCGGGGCGGAACGACCGCCACGACCACCACGGTTCCTCGGCTCCTTCTCCTCGCCACGAGCGTCCTCCTCTTCCTGCCTGCCATCGTCGGCCAACGGATCTGGCTGTATGCGTTCGTGCCGGCGGATGCATCGGGAGAGCGGCTGCTGCCGCACTTTATCAACCACTATCACCAGCTGGGGGTGACGTACCGACGGATGCTCCTGTTGGTGCATCACGATCCCGAGTCGTCGAGTCGGGAGTCGCTGGAGCGCATCTCGGCGATCTGTCACAGCTATAACCTGGAGTGTCGGTTCTGGGAGGAGACATTTAGCGTGGACGGGCAGTACCGGGAGTACTTGAAGTTACTGCAGGAGTTTGTGTACGATCCGTACGACTGGGTGTTGCACTCGGAGGTGCACGAGTTCCAGGACTGGGAGGGCCACGTGAAGTACACGGTGGAGAAGGCGAATCGGATGCGGGCGTATTACATCACCGGGCCGGTGGTGGAGCGGTTCGCGGGGGACTTTCGGAGCAAGCCGGTACCAGACGTGCGCCGGTGGGCGGGCGCCGGCGGGGACGCCAGGTACCACAGGCAGGATATCTTCGAGGCGTTTCCGATGCGGTGTCCGCCGCCGGATGTCATCGATGAGTATACGAATCCGGAGCTGCCGCATGCGACGAATCCGTACGGGAAGCCGTACGGGCACCACCCCGGCTCGAAAGTGGTGGCGTACCGGAACTCGTTGCGGCCGACGCGGATGCGGGATGCGATCTTGAAGCCGGACGATGCGATGGGGTACCTCGGGGACTGCAAAGAGATGTATGAATCGATTGGATCGGGTGGATCGGGTGGGTCGATCGACGCGCTGGCGTTGTGTCCGAGGGTGTCGGCAGACGGTCGGCCGCCGGAGGATCTGTACAACCTGACGCCGTACGCGGCGTTCCCGAGTCAGTATCGGTACTCGTTTACGCCGGAAGGGAAGGATATCACCGTGAATATTACGCTGTGGCGGCCGGTGGAGTGGGGCGGGATGCAGGTGCCGATTCACCGGGTGAGCTGGGTGGACGAGGCGCTGCCGCGGCACAGGGCATGGTTGGAGCGGTTCAAGGGAACGTGCGAGGTGGAGGGTCTGGAGGACGGGAACGGGGAGAATGCTGAGTGCGTGCCGCTGTTGGCGTCGTGGTGGGGCCGGGCGGAGATGTATCGGGCTGCGAGTCGCGGCGGCGCCGTCGAGCCGTTGGAGCGGTGCGATAGCGGCCGGCTGCTGGGTCTGCAGACGAATACGACCGAGTTTGGGCTCGCGTGGGAGGAGTTCGAGACAAGGTTGAACGTCGTGGGGCGGGTCAGGAACACGGCCAAGGGGGATAGCCGGACGAGGCTGGACGCCCTGGCGGCCAATCTCCATTCGTCCGGGAAGGGGAAGGGGGAGGGGAAGGGCTGATGGACGACCGACCAGGGGAGCGAAGCGACCAGGGGAGCGACCCGTTGTGGCCGTAGCCACCCGACTCGGCGAGTCCCAACCTATTCGAAAAGTGGGGAAAGGCCACAGCAGCGGCGATTGATATTGGATAGGCGCTGTCGTTCGCGTGTGTGTAAAGGTTGCCTATGTCTGGATACGGAAACGGTGGGTACGGTGGATACGGTGGCCGCGGCGGTCGAGGCGGGGGGCGAGGAGGAGGACACGGTCGAGGAGGAGGACACGGTGGTGGCGGGGGTCGCCACGGTGGGGGATACGGTCGCCACGGTGGGCGGGGAGGGGGGCGACAGGGTGCGACCCAGCCGGATGACGAGCAGCAGCAGCAGCAGCAGCAGCAGGCAGCAGGGTACCAAGGAGACCGCAGAGCGCTCGAGCAGACGCTCCGCCGGATCGACGGCCGGCCGTATGGCGCGTTCAAAGACCTCCTCGGTGAGTGGGACATGGGCCCGTTCACACTATTTTGGGACCATATACAAGGAGACGCGTACGCCGCGCCCTCCAGGGCCCGGGTGCGCGTGAAGGCTCCCGGGATCCCCGCGGACCTCTTCGAGACGCGCATCCGACGTACGGCCCTGTGTGACTATCTCCTCCGCGTGCTGAAAAACACGGTCTGCATGTCCAAAGGCGACGTCAAGAAGCAGGGACACGGGTGGAAAGGGGAAAAGGGGGGAGATATGGGAATCCAGGAGCCAGGCCAGTTTGTGATGCAGAGGTCCTCGGTCTCGATCGACCCGTCGACTGGCGTCGTCGAAGCGCGCTTCACCGTCGGACTGCCGGCGGCGGGACGCACGTGCCTCGGTGCGTTTGCGGCTGATATTCTGCTCAATAACCTGCCTCGGTACGTGCAAAGCGCGCTGCTCTGGCAGAGTCTTGACGCGGACGCCGTCTACAACCACGTGCGGGTCGTGGAGGACACGGCGTCCCTCCGCGACCAGCTCGACGATCACGACCTCATCGCCTTTGTCGGCAACGGCGCAATCCTCCCGAGGAAGAGCGGGGCCAGCCAAGAGCCGCTGGAGGCATCCAAGGCGGTGCCGTTCGAGACCCCGCCTGCGTACGCCGTCCAGTTGATGCGGCCAAACGCGGGACCGATCGTCGGGATGGGGATCCCAAAGGGAATATCGCTCATTGTCGGCGGCGGCTTCCACGGCAAGTCGACGCTGTTGGAAGGCCTGCAGACGGGAATCTACGACAAAATCCCAGGGGATGGGCGAGAGAACGTCGTTGTCCTGCCGACGACGGCCAAGATCCGCAGCGAGGACGGACGGGCCGTGAGCTGCGTCGACGTGTCGCCGTTCATCGGCAACCTTCCGACGATTCAGGACGAGAACGAGTCCAATATCGACGGCGACTTTTCCGAGGACGAGGAGGAGCGGTTTGGCACGGAATACCAGTCGACCCCTGCGCCGACGTCGATGCCGTCGGAGGTGCCGATGCCGTCGATGGTGCCGACCATGATTGGACCCGACGGCTCGGTGTACACCCCGCGCGAGGGCCGACCGCTGGTGCTCTTTGATCTGAACGGCGTCCTCGCGCATCACCTGAGGCGCCCGGCCGACGACGACCACTCCTGGTATCACACGCACGTGTTGCGCCCAGGCACCGCCAGGATTGCGGAGCTCAAGCACCACTTTGACCTGGGCATCTACTCGAGCGCGACGCTCAAGACGGTCAAGCTGGCAATCGCGAGCATCGAGCTGCACCTCGGCTGGACGGACCGCAACAGCAGCTTGTTCGACGTCGTGATGCACCGCGAGCACTGCGTGCTGGCCAAGTCGGTCGGCCTGCAGCGGCCAGGCGCGAACCACTGGGATACGATCAAGCCGCTGGAGAAGTACCTCGCGGGCCACCCCGGCGGCTACTGTCTGGTCGACGACTCGCCGCACAAGTCCATGCCGGCCGAGACGTCGTCCATGATCGTGGTGCCAGAGTGGCAACAGGAGAACGAGACGTGCGATGTCCTCGACACGCTGATATCGGGCCTCCTACGTGTCGCGGGCCAGGCCAAAGCTAACTTCCTCCAGACCGTCGCAGGCCTTCGGGAGCATTTCTCCAAGGCGATTCTCGCACGCCGGGATGCCTCTCCCGACACGCGTTGCTTCAGCACGACCAACGCGTCTGGCTCGACCTCGCAGGCGGCCAACATCCAGGAGGCGCTCGAACAGGGAGCCCGCGTCTTGCTCCTCGACGAGGATACCAGCGCGACGAACTTCATGTTGCGCGACGCGCGCATGCAGGAGCTCATTAGCGGCGACCTGGAGCCCATCACGCCGCTGCTGCACCGGATCCGCGCGCTCTCTGCAGACCGCGGCGTCAGCACCGTGGTCGTCGTGGGAGGTACGGGAGAGTTTTTTGGCGTGTGCGACCGGGTCATTGCCATGAAGAACTGGCGTGCGAGCGACGTCACCCAGAATGCCAAGGCCATCGCGGCAAAGTACGGCGACGACGGCCTGGCCGGCGAGGCCGACGGCGTGTCGGCCTCGCGCTACCCGCCGCTCAGAAAGCGCGCCTACGACGCCAGTCCGTCGAACGCGCGCCACAAAGTCGCATCCCTTCACTCCATCCTCGTCGACGAGACGAACCTGGATCTATCGTTTGTCGACCAGCTCGTCGAGCTCGGGCAGACCAACGCGATCAGCCTCGCAGTCGAGGCGGTCGCGAAACGGATGAAGCACGTCGCGAGATATCGATATGCCTCGTTCGATGAGGCCTTGCGGCTGCTGGACGAGGAGATCGACCGGGAGGGACTGGACGCCCTCGGCTCGAACAAGCACGGCTCGCTCTCCCGGCCGCGGATCATGGAGATCGCCTGTGCGTTGAACCGCTACAGGAACGGACGCTTCGTCCAGAAGGCTTGATAGTTCGTTTCAGGTAAGCGTTACGTAGTAGTAGTGCTAGTACATCCCACCATCCATCATCATCCCTGCAACACGCCGACATCCTCGTCGGGGCAAGGCACCCCGAGGTTGGTCCCGTGGTAGTTGAAACCGTGCGCGTAGCGCACCCCCAATGGCACCATACCACACAGTCGCGCATTGTTGTTCACGCCGATGTTCGCAAACTGGTGGTCCTTGAGCGCGTACAGGTTCCCCTCGAGCTCGTTCTCGTCCATCGTCATCTGCTGCAGGAAGCGCGCCGTGTTGCTCATCGACTCGGGGATCTTCCCGCTCAACCTATTATCGTGCAAACGCATCCACCTCAGCGACGTCATTCCGCCAATCGATTCCGGGATCGGGCCCCCAACGCCTTGCTCCATCGTCGTGTCGTCCCTGGCCTGGCTCTCGATCTTGAACTCGTGCAGCTTGGTCAGGTTGCCAATCTCCGGCGGGATGACCCCCGTCAGATTGTTGAACGACAGATCCAACTCGAGCAGATCCGGGTAGCACTGCGCGAACTCGGACGGAATCTGCCCCGTCATCCAACCGCCGTCCATGTCAAACTGCCTGAGGTGCGAAAACGGACACATGTACTCCAGCGGGACCTGAAGGGAGAGCGAAGAAGCGCGTGGCACGAGCGAGCGCGAGTGAGCGCGAGCGAGCGCGAGCGCGAGCGCGAGCGTCGAGTCTGGGCTTTTGGGCTGGGCGCGCGACGGTCGAGGTCAACACCCACCGATCCCGTCACCTTGTAGTCTGTTATGTGAAAGTCAGTCACCCAGCCGTCTCCCGGGGAATAGAAGAGCCAGGGAGTCTCCGGAATGGAATCCCCACGGCACCCGACATGCTTCCAGTAACCCCAGGCTTCGTTCCCACACGGATTGCACGACGCGAGTTGGTACGGGTCAGTCTCGTTCCCGCACGTCCAATTATCGGTCGCCTCTTGCCAGTAGAGCCCCCTCTCGCGCATGGCGTCACGGAATATGATCAGGTTGGCCAACTCCTCTGGGCGCGTGTAGCCCTGCCTGGCGGGCTCATTCCAGCCGCGAGAGGGGGGCGAGTTCTGGTTGGAGTCGCCCCCTCCGCCGCCGCCGCCGTCGCCGCCTCCGACCCTCCACCATTGCGCATCCGCGCCCACGGCCAGGGAGACGGCAGTCGCCGCGCAGGCGACGCCAACGCGGCGACGGGACGACGACGCAGTGGCCTTCATGGAAAAAGCTTCGTTTGCGGTGGTTAGTGCGACGCGGATCGAGCGATCGAGGGGGAACGGACGACGCGCGTGATCTACAATTACGTATGTAATGTTGTGAACGTGGACAGGTGGCCAAGGGCGCAGACAGTGGTCGTCGAGCCTTCTTGGGTACCCCACCAGGTCGCGACCTCTTGGAATCGTACAGCTCACAGGCCTGGGTTTCTGGGTCGCGACCGATCGGTCGCATACAAATCAATCAGCGCAGAAAGCGCCCGCGCGTCTCTCGCATCTCATGGACCTCGTTGACCCGGACGCCGAATATGACACGGCCACGGCGAGCAGCACAACCCAACACGGACCGCAATCGCTTCAGCTCCACTGCCTGTGTGCCATCGTCTCGGCCACCCACGTGCTCACCGTCGACGCGCTGCAGTACGTGCCCGAGTCGATCGTCATCACCCTCTTCGAAGCTTGCTACCAAACGGGCAGGCTGACGCCTCGGATCGTCGAGACGTTCTTGGCCCTCGACCTGGCCGACGTCGCCTCGCTCGTCGAAGAGCGCCACATCGAGATGGTCGACGGCAAGCCATGGACGCCGCCCTTGAACACGCGTGATGGTTACAAAAGGAGACATCCGTTTTGACGCTGATGGCTCGCTGCATCACTGCGTCACCGCGTCACTGCATCGGGATAGCCCACGCAACGACGCCCGCCGCGCCCCCGCCGGCGACGATGAAAGGCGCGGGCACGCCGAGCACCTCGGAGAACCCGAAGCAGGCGATGCCGATACAGATGAACGTGACTGGGAAAGGCGAGGAGACGTAGGCATTGGTGCCCAGCTGGAACACGGATGCGATGATGAGTCCGACGGCTGCAGAGTTCAGGCCCGGAAGGGCGGTTCGATACAGCTTGAATGACCGGAAGACGCCCCAGTACGGAAGGATGGCGAATATGATCAAGAGCCCCGGGGCGAAGAGCCCGACCCAGCACAGGGCAATGCCGGCGATGGCAAAGACCCCAGCGTTCTGGGCGATGACGGCGCCCAGATACGCGGAGAAGTTGAACAGCGGTCCCGGGCATGCCTGTGCCAGCGACAACCCGAAATAGAATTGAGAAGCACTCATCCAGCTGCACTTGCACTCTGAACGAGCGTCGCGCGTAGCGCGAGTGTGAGAGGGCGAGGGCGTGAGAGAGCGGGAGAGAGCGGGAGAGCCTGATTCAAAAACGCCTACCGTCCGCGTACAGCGCCGTGGAATAGTCGCTGCACAAGTCGATGAGCGTCTGATTGAGGAACACCGCGTCGGGTCTGGAGTCCGTCGACGTCGTCGACGTCGTCGAGTTGTTGAACGGGCCGGAGACCGGGTCGGCGATCTGGCTGATGTCTTTCGGACAGCAGATGGCGTCCTGTTGCGGGCAGTCGGCGGCGACGACGTCGTTGTACAGCATCGGCAGCACCACCTGCCCGCCGCCAAAGATGATCGATCCCGTCCTGTAGAATGCAGCAAACCAATGCAACTCTTTCTGATCGACGTAACTCGTCTGTCCGGCCGCCACGAGCACCGCGATCAGCACGGCGATCCACACCGCCAGCAGGATGCCGCCGCCGAGCTTGTTGAAGCCGAGGTGCCCCACGCCCGCGGCCATGTTCTTCTGGCTCGGCGTGCTACCCTGCCGCTTGAGGACCTGGGATAGAACCATCGTGGTGAGCCCGCCCAGGAGGATGAGGCAGGGGAACGTCCACGGCTGAGGCCAGTAGAAGGCGATGACTGCCGACGTGGTCGAGATGACCAGGAGCTCCCGGGTCGAGTTGATCTTCTTGTTGAGGTTGACCGCGGCCCCTGCGACCAGCGAGATGCCCGCTGCGGCCAGACCAGACACCAGACCGTTGAGCCAGTCGATGTTCTTCGCGAGGGTGTTGGCGAGGGCCCAGCCCAGAGCCGAGAGAATCAAGAGGCCTGGACCCTGGAAGAGGGCGCCGCTGACCAGGCCACCGGGAAGACCCTTCTTGAGGATTCCCTGCGCGAAGCCCATCTGCGTGCTCGTAGGTCCAGGCATGCACTGGCCGAGCATGAACAGCTCGGTAAAGACGAGGTCACTACACCAATGCAGTCTCTCGACGAAGAGCTTGTGGAACTGGATTTTTTTCGAGCGGAGCGCGAGTGAGCGGGTCGGGGCGTTCGAGCGGAGCGCGGTCGAGCCCGATACCCACCATGCCGACGTGCGCCGCCGGTCCTCCGAACGCCGTCCAGCCGAGTATGAACCAGTGGTAGACGAGCTGACTCCACGTCGCCTCGACAATGTCGACAGGCTCGTCGTCTGCGTCCGTCGTCGAGTCTTCGACGGCAGCTGCCTCCATGTCGTCGGCCTTTTCCGTCTCATCGCCCGCCCCGCCGCGCTTTCTAAGGGTGTCTGACTCCTTCGTGACTGCCATGGCGCCAACAGGGGTTAAATCGCCCACATTGAGGTGCTTTCGACCTTTTTTCGAATGGAATATTCAAAGTCGGGGAGCATGCAGCACGGCCGTTGACCACCCCACCACGACGATGTACGCGTCCAAGCCGCGCCTGGTCGAGCAAGCGCTCGCCGACGTCTTGGAGGAACGTGCGGGACGGTACTGGACGGAATTCTACAGTCTACACGCCAACAAGTTCTACAAGGACCGCCACTGGTTTGAGCACGAGTTCGGTGGGCACCTCGTGGGCAAGACCACGTTCCTCGAGGCGGGCTGCGGCACGGGCTCGACGATCTATCCGCTGCTCGACATCACGGGTCCGAAGTCCCACGTGTATGCCTGTGACTTCGCATCGACCGCCGTCGACCTGGTCCGCCGGCACGAGCAGTTCTCCCCTCAGCGGGTGACTGCGTTTGAGGCCGACCTGACCCAGTCGGACGCGTTGTTGGGCCATGTGCCGCCTGCCAGCGTCGACGCTGCGTTGATGGTGTTTGTCCTTAGCGCAATCAGCCCACGCAAGATGCGGCACGCGCTGGAAAACGTGCGGCACGCGCTGAAGGACGACGTCGGGGTGGTTTGCTTCCGGGACTATGCGCAGGGCGACCTCTGTGAATCGCGGATGCGTGGAGAGGGGCGGCAACGGCTGCTTGAGGACGGGTTTTACGTGCGAGGGGATGTAGGTATCGGATTTCGATGACGGCGGGCGGCCGTCGGATCCGGCTCGGCCGCATCCGCGCCCACGCACTCACTCGATGCACCGCCTTTGGATCTCCAGGGCACGCGTTGCTACTATTTCTCCACGCAGGTGCTGAACCGTCTGTTTGCAAGCGCTGGTTTTTTGCCTGTCGAACGGATGGAGGCGGGCGTCTTGGAGAAGAACGAGCTGAATCGAAAGACGGGTGCGGCACGCGTCCGGCGGTGGGCATTGACCTCGGCGTGTGCTCGCTTTTCGCGGGTGCGGCACGGAGAATCTCTCACTCGCGTGATGCGCTTCGCTCGTTCGCCAGGTATGTCCAAGGCGTGTGGCGAAAGGCGAGTGCGAGCGATATTGGCGTTGACGGTGTGGGGACTGCGATTGGGGGAGAATCCGCGGAGGACAGCGCGCTCGACTCGTGTGAAGAACGGAATACGCAAGCCACGACGGATGAATCGTGCGAGTCGGTGGGATACCTGCGCGTCACCCTTCCCTCGGTTCGCCCCGTCGACCGATTCCTGGCGGAAGACCTGTGCACGTCCAGCGAGTCCAGGTCGTTGAGCCACACAGTCGAGGTGGTCACGTCCAGGTCGTCGGGAATACTCTCCGTCGCACTGCTCTCGACGTGGGGCGTGCGGCGCGTCATCGCGTGCCCTGCCGGCGGCTCGCGCGTGATGTCTCGAATGCAGCGGCTCTTGAACGCAAACTCGAGTCGGATGCTCTGGGAACGGATACGCGTCGGCTGCCCCGACGACGTCGATCGAGCGCAGCTCATCGTCTTCGAGTGGCCCTCGGATGACGGGGACGGGGACGGGGACGGGGACGGTGAAGACGTGCTGCGGATTGCGGCAGACATGGCCAGGAGAACCGGGGCTCGGATCGTTACAGCGTGCACGCAGGATGATCTGGCAGGTCTCCTGGCGCGCTGCAACGGGTGTGGGCTCGAGGTTTCCTCCTCCGATTCGAGGCCGCTCCAGCCCGATTGCTGGCGAATCGGGCTGCTGCCACGAATGGACCGATAGCCCTCGTTCGCCGCCGACACACATTTTTAACTCAAAACGTAACTCAAAACGCGACACGGCGCGCCAGGAGAGGAGTTCCAGTTTCAGCAATTCCGTTTGGGCGAGGCAGATCCCCGCATCCGCGTCGGAAGGCTTCGCGTGCGAACAGACAGACGCGCCGCTGCCCTCGCGTGCTCAAGTATGCGTCTTTACAGGGATTCAGTGCCGGCCATGGCATTGCTCGTCGTCTTGGTGGCGTCGCTGGTCGCGACGGTCAACAGTCAGGTAGGTAGGAGGAACTGCCGGTGGGCACGTATCGACGACTCGCTCGCTCGCTCGCTCGCTCACTCGTGCATTGCGTTCGGTTGCTTTCCAGGGAGTCTGCAAGTCGGACAGTCACTTGGTGACGAGTGATATTGGGGAGTGCACGTCATTTTGCAATCTGAAGATTGTCGGTGTAGAGGACAAGGCGAGCGTGGAGCCCAAGCTGTACGAGCTCGACGGTGTGAGCTGCTGCAAGTGCAACTACAACAGGTTTGCGAAGGACGAGGAAGACACCGGAGATGGGGCGTACGAGGCGTACGAGGCGTACGAGGCGCCAGACGCTGGAGGTGGAGCATACGAGGCGTACGAGGCACCAGTCGCTGATGGTGGAGAGGACGAGACGTACGAGGCATATGAGGCATACGAGGCACCATCGGAAGCCGATTTGGTCTTGCCTACCCCGGAGCCCGAACCCGAGCCCGAGCCAGAGCCAGAGCCCGAGCCCGAGCCACCCAAAAAGGACTCCCCACCAGCGCCGCCACCGCCCATGCTGGATCCGAGGGCTTTCCGCCCTCCCTTCGGACCCCAGCTTCGTGATGCGGCCGATCCCAACCACCGGATTGACCCGAGGAATAACGAGGAGGAGAACTACGTCGTTTTACAGGTGATTGGCGTGCCTTGGGAGCTTCCGTTGTCGCAACAGCAGATTGAGGCGTTCGTCTACGCAATGAGCAACGTGACGGGTGCGGTCTGGCAGTACAGGGGAGCGCAGCCGGCCGTGCCAGGGCTTGTGCCTTCCTCTCCCGTGGGTATCCCGCCGCTGACGGACGTGAATTCGCCGACGGCAATGGCCCCGCCACCGCCCGTGTTCCCCCCGCCGCCACCGCCGGAGCCCGTGGCCGTGCCAGAGCCATTTGTCGACCCCAACCTGCCGACGCTGACTCCCGATCCGGTCGTCGAGCCCGTCACGACTGATGATCCAGCAGCGACGGCCGTGTCGCCCGTCGTGGAGCCAGTGTCAGAGCCAGTGTCAGAGCCAGTGTCAGAGCCAGTGGAGCCGGCGGTCCCCGCGGCCCCGGCGGTCCCGGGAGAACCGACGACAACTGCAGACGGTCTCAAGATTGACACGTCGCTCTTCGGCAGGCGCATGCTGCGCTCGAGTGGGGTGCGAACCGCGTCCCGCCGCCGGCAGCTGCAAAACCACGATCCGTACCGCGGGGACTACCAGGATGACTGCAACTGCTACGGGGACTACGACAACTGCTGGTGCAACGGCACTGCGAACAACGGCAACTACGGCTACAATTCGCCGGACCCGTACGGCTACAATTCGCCGGACCCGTACGGCTACAATTCGCCGGACCCGTACGGCTACAACT
>Ga0222716_10004028_pt1 | contig 11610 bp, 5 predicted proteins | sample C33_13DmetaG_FD_165044 | JGI IMG/M metagenome (GOLD analysis project Ga0222716, IMG submission 165044) | Estuarine water microbial communities from San Francisco Bay, California, United States - C33_13D | ecosystem: Environmental > Aquatic > Marine > Unclassified | place: USA: California... | reverse complement strand
CGCGTCGCGTCCGCGCGCGCGCGCGCGCGCCTCGACGCCGACGGTGACCTCGGCGACGACGCCCGCGTCGTCGGCGGCGCGTTCGACGGCGAGCGCGACGCGCTCGAGGCCGTGACGGCGTCGAAAAGCGCGATTTCTGGCGGCGCGGTGATTTCGCTGCGGCGATTTCGCGTCGGCGACGGCGCGGAGATCGACCGCGCGCGCGCGTTGGGGACGCGGACCGGCGGCGCGGACGACGTCGCGTGCGTCGGCGCGGCGTGCGCGCGAGAGACGGACGAGATCGTCGCGGCGTTGGCGTCGGGGGAAATCGCGGCGGCGCCGCGGGCTCGAGACGCGGGCGACGACGCGTGCGACGTCGTCGGTGAGATGCCGTGCGGGATGCGCGCGTTCGCGTGGAGCCCGGACGGCGAGGGATGCGCGGTGCTGAGCGCGGAGGGACGCGTGGTGATCATGACGAGGGACTTTTATCCGGAGAGCGAGACGCGCGCGGACGGGGCGGCGGACGACGACGAAGACGCGGAGGACGGGACGACGAGCGGAGGGACGATCTCGTGGAGGGGAGACGGACGGTACTTCGCGTGCAGCTCGACGAGCGCGAAGACGGGAGAAACGACGATGCGGGTGTGGGAACGCGAGGGCGGGCGCGTGGAGAGCGTGGGGGAGACGAGGACGGCGTCGAGCGGGACGCCGGCGACGCTCGCGGCGGGCGACGGGACGCCGGCGTTGGCTTGGCAGCCGCGAGGGGCGTTGATCGCGGCGGCGGCGCGATCGGAGGGTGATGTGAGCGATCGCGTGGTGTTTTACGAGCGAAACGGGTTGCGACGGGGGGAATTCGTGCTTCCAGGGGAAGGCGCGGAGATTACGAGTCTGGCGTGGAGCGCGGATTCGGCGTGCTTAGCGGCGGCGACGCGGTATCGCGACGGCGCGCACGCGGTGCAGATTTGGACGCGATCAAACATGCACTGGTACTTGAAACACGAAACGCGGTATCCCGCGCGCGAGGGCGTCGTGCGCATGGAGTGGGACGCCGAACGCGGCGACGTGCTGCGCGCGTACACGGAACGCGGAGCGATCCATCGTTACGACTTGTTTTGGGAAACCACGGTGAGCGATCGAGGGACGTGCGCGGTGATCGACGGCGACTGTCTCATGCTTACACCCATGTTTCGCACGCCCGTGCCGCCGCCGATGTGCGCGGCCAAGGTGGTGTTTAGCGCCCCCGTGATCGCCGCGGCGTTTCAACCGGCTCGAGCTTCGCGAAATGAAACAGTCGTCGCGCTGTTATCGACCGGCGAACTCGCGTACGCGACGAGCGACAGCGGCACGGATTGGGTGTTGACGGCAGATAATTTCGCCGATAGTGAACGAGCGGCGAGCTGGGCGCGGTGGTGCGACAACGAAATACCCGCGACGCCGTACTCGAGCGTCGCCGTCGCCGACGCCGCCGTTGAACATTTGGCTTGGGTGCGCGATGACCACTTGGTCGTCGCCGCGGCGCGCGAAAACGAGACCGAGTTATTGATATTGCCTTTCGACGAAACGAAAGCGCCCGGCGAAGGCGCAATGAGTCGACGAATCGTGCCGGTGGCCGTCGGAGCGTTGACGAGCGCCAATGGCGTCGCGTTCGCCGTGGCTCGGGATTCCGCCGACCTATACCAAGTGGACGCGTCGGACACCATCGCGGCGGGCGGTAACGCATTTGACGACGCGTGGCTCGTGCGCTCGCACGGCGTGCCGAGCGCGGACGGCGAGACTCTGAAAATAATCTCCTCGCGAGGATTGGACGTTGGCGATCGCTACGCCTCGGCGCTCGGAACGTCCGCGGATCGACCGAGCGGGGCGCTAGTCACGCTCGACGATCGAGGAAATCTCAGAATCGGAAACATACTCGTTGCGCCCAGAGTCACGTCGTTCGCGACGCACGTTTTCGGTGCCGACGGATGCGCGGTGAAGACGCCCGAGGAGAGTGCAGAGGTGGCGGCGGCGGCGCGCGATTCTTCGCGTTGGCTTCCGGACGCCGTGCCGTCGGCGCGCGTGTGCTACATCACCCGAGACAATCAGCTCTTCGTCGCTGAAGTTGACGACGTGATAGCCAACGGCGGAGGACGCACCCGAGTCGTGGGTGAAGTCGCCGCGGACGACGCGCACATTGGAAATTGGCTCGCCGAGCGTTCTGCGGCGGATGGCGCACGCATGGGCGAGCTCGCGTTTAGCGACTTGCACACACGCATGCGCCGTGCGATGCGCCCCGAAGCGGCCAAAGTTGCCGCGGACGCGACGACACGACAAGTCGAAGAGGGCGCTCGCATCGTCGCGTGCGCGCCGGGAACGACGAGCGTGGTTTTACAAATGCCGCGCGGGAATTTAGAGACGGTGGCGCCGAAGGCTTTGGTGCTACCCGCGACGGCGTGTGCGCTACGCGCAGGTAGATATGGCGACGCCTACGCGCTCGCAGCTAGGCAGCGCGTGGACTTGAATCTCATCGTCGATTACGGATGGCCAAATTTCTTACACGCCGCAGACGCCTTCGTGCGAGACGTCAACAGCGCGGACGCGGTGATGGAACTTCTCGAAGCGCTCGATGATGGCGATGTCACGGCGCCGGGTGGAGTTTACGAAGATCTCGTGCGATTGTATCCGCCTCGCTCGAGCGTTACGGACGCAGGCGCGAACGAGCGGCCGAACAAAGAATCCAAGGTACAAGCCGTGTGCGCGGCTATCAGAGCGGCGATCGAGACGCGTGTCGGCGCCGGTGGCGCCGCGAGTGTCGGTCGTTGGGAATTAGCCGCATTGACATCTTATGCATCCGGTGAGAATCCCGATTTGGCTTCAGCGCTTCGTCGCGTCGCCGTATTACGCGAGCGCGAGTTGGAAGACGCGGCGTCGAACGCGCTCGTCTCGTCGTCGTCGAAGAACGAAGGCGAGCGTGCCGTCGACGCGGCGGCGGCGTTGAAGCATTTACTCTTTTTGGTCGGCGGCAAGACTCTATATTCCGCCGCTTTGGGTACCTGCGATCTGTCGCTGGCGTATTTAGTCGCGCAACACGCGCAGATGGACCCGGGCGAGTACGTGTCCGAGTTGCAAGAACTGCAAGCTATGCGTGAGCACGAGCGCCGCGCCGAAATCGCCAAACGGCTCGGTCGTCACGAGGACGCCATCACGGAATACTTGTTGGACGATAACGTCTCCGCCGCCGGTGGCGTCGCCACTGAACGCAAAATGTTCCCTTGGGCACTCGCGGAAGCGAAACGATTAAACCTCGAGGACGCACGACGCGCGCTTCTGTTGCGGCACGCCGAACATTTGTCGTCGAGCATGCGTTCTGAAGACGCCGCGATTGCTCGCCTCGCCGCTGGCGATCTCACCGGAGCATTAGACGAATACCGCGCCGGACTTTCGTGGCGTCAGGCGCTCGCGCTGGCGAACCGTTTGGAAATGCCCGCGAACGCGGTGCGCGACATCGCTGAAGAGCTATGCGAGTCTCTCACGCTGTCGGATCCTCTCGCCGCCGCGCGCGTGGCGAGCGGGCATCTTCAAGACACCGACCGCGCAGTTGAGTTATTCGTAAACGCTGGCGCGTGGCGAGAGGCGTGCGAGACGGCATACGCGAAGAATCGCGCAGATTTGATGCAAACCACCATCGCGCCCTCGTGCGCTGGTGCGGCCAAGGAACATTACGACACGTTCAAGGAAAACAAGGCGCGCTCGGAAAAGTACGTCGAGCGTCTTCGTGATTTGCGCAAACACCGCGAACGAGCTGAATTAGCGCGTTTAACGCTCGACGATGGCGGATGGTCCGAACTCGGCGGTCGCCCTCGAGCCGGCGTCGGCGCCGACGGATTGGAGGACGACGATGCGATGAGCGAAGCGCCGAGCCTCGCGAGCGACATGAGCGCCTACACCGATCGCACAGGCTTGACGTCTGTCGTAAGCGGCACGTCTGCGGCATCCACCATCGGCGGTCGCAAATCCAAGAAACGAAAAGACAAGAAGAATAAAAACAATCGCAACGGATTACGTGCGGGGTCTCCGACGGAGGAGCGCGACTTGGCGCTTCACGTCATCGCGCTCGCGCCGATGAACAAAACCCTGGAAGAAATCGGCGAGCTGCTCGAGCTTCTGGTGAGTTTAGGACACGAAGATGACGCACGCGCCTTACAACGCGTCGTCAGTGAAGCCGTCGACGCCGCATCTCGCGCGAAAGTGGACGCCGAGACGAGTCTGGGAGAACTCGTCGAGCGAGCGAAAAAGGCGGGCGAAAGCGTCGAGGCGTTTGAAAAGCACGCGAGTGCGTTCGACGCGACGCCCGAGTGGAAGTGGTCGCTCCTTCGCGCGGCGACGGGATCGAACGAATGAACGACCGAAGTAGATGATAGAGAGGATACTTAGATTTGATAGCGCGCGCTTCGCGCATGTGTGAAATTTCAAAAGCCGACGGATGACGTCGACGAGTAATTAAGAAGTTGTCGTTGTGTTGTTATCGTCTCGTAAGTGACGAAAGAAGACTCGCGCTCGCCCGCTCGCGCGTTATCGCACCACATCGACGACGAGCTTGCGCGATTTCAAGTGACTCCATGCCCAGCGCTTGTAGTACACCGCTTGCACCGCGACGAGCGACAGGGCAAAGATCCACTTCGCCCCCATGAGCTTACGATCATCCATCTCCGGCTCCGCCGCCCAGGCCAAAAACGTCGTCACATCTTTCGCCATCTGCGTCTCCGTCGCGGGCGTCCCATCATCGTATTCCACCCCCCCGTCGACTAACATCTTCGGCATCGCGATGAACCCCCCGGGAAAGTACGGATTGTAATACATCCCCCCCGGCACCTCCACTCCCGCCGGCGGTTCTCGATATCCGAGCAACAGCGCGAACACATAATTGATCCCATCGTGTCTCGCCTTCGTCATCAGCGACAAATCCGGCGGATACGCGCCGTTATTCGCGAATCGCGCCCCCTCCTCGTTCGCGTACGGCGCCGGTATCCCGTCGCTCAGCTTCCCCGGTCTATCGAACATCTCCCCCGTATCGTCCGGCCCGTCTCGCACCTCGACCTCCTCCGCCAGCGCCTTCGCTTCCGCCTCCGTGTACGCCACGCCGACCAAATTTCTGTACGCAATCTGATTCAACGAGTGACACGCCGCGCACACCTGCGTGTACACCTGATGCCCTCGTCGCACGCTCGCGTGGTCGTAGCTCGAGAACAGCCCATCGTGCGGCCACGTGTACTGCGGCAGGTGCAGCCCGTGCTCGGCCTCGTCCGCGACCGCGACCGCCGCCGTCGCCCCGATCGCCGCGGCGCCGATCGCCGCGAGCGTCGAGGTTTTATCGCCGCGCGCGCGCGACGCGATCGCGGCCGATCGCCGCGCGAGATCGCGCAGCGACGCGCGCATGGCGCGCTTCGCGCGTCGCCGAGCGGTGCGCGCGCGACGTGCGCGACGCGCTCGCGATCCGTGCGCGTCGCGCGCGTCCGTGCGCGTCGGCGCGCGCGTCGCCGTCTGCCGCGCCGCGCGCGCGCGGTCGCGATCGGTCGCGGGTCGTCTCAACCCTAATCGACGCGTCGCGACCCATCACGTGGGGAGGGTCGTACGTATTGAAGAAGGCAAACGCCCGTGTTTTGAATTTTACGCGCGCCGACGCGATTCCCCGCCGCGATCGACGACGCGCGCGACGGCGCGGACGGCGCTCGAGCGCGCGCGAGACGGCGACGCGCGACGCGCGACGATCGGCGCGCGGAAGACGGACGCGATCGGCGCGCGGACGACGCGGGAAAGACGCGGAAGACGCGGACGCGCGGCGACGAGACCCGGTCGAAGCGCGCGGGCGTCGCGACGAAACGACGCGCGCGATGGCGCGCGGCGCGGACGAGCGCGAGCGCACGCAGGCGATCATCGTCGGCACGATCGCGCATTACCTCGGGAAGAAGGCGGACGAGTATCACAGCCATCGATGGACGGTGTACGTCAGAGGGCTGGACGGGGAGGATTTGTCGCACTGCGTGGAGAGCGTGGAGTTCGCGCTGCACCCGTCGTTCGACGAACCGACGCGGACGCTGACGCAGGCGCCGTACGAGGTGACGGAGACGGGATGGGGGGAATTCGATATCGGGGTGAAGATCACGTTCTCGAGCGATTGCGGAGAGGCGAGGACGGTGACGACGACGACGCCGTTGAAGCTGTTTCCGAGCGCGGAGGAAATCGCGAGGCACGGACCGCAGACGACGAAGAAACCGTTGATCAAGGAGCGGTACGAGGAGATCGTGTTTCACGAGTGTGATAGTGGGTTTTATAAGCGGATGAAGTCGCACGCGTGGAAGAGGGCGCCGAAGAGCGCGCACGACGACGCGTGGTCGTCGTTCAAGGACAAGCCCGAGCTCGTCGCGATTTACGCCGCGCGGGAGGTGACGAAGGAGCGGATCAAGGTTTTGGAGCAACAACTCGAAGTCTTGGAGAGCATCGACGCCAACGCGTGACGGGATGTGGTCGGGAGTGGTTCGTAGTTTGGAGATCGCGCGTCGCACCGCGCGGTAGATGGCGTCGCGTCGGTTGTAAGGATATAGACTTTTTCATCGAACGTCGTGACCGAGACGAAAAACGATGCGTGCGTCACACGACGCCGCGTCGCGCGTCGCGGGTTTTCTCGCGAGGTTTCGAGCGCGACGCGCGTTAAAAAATGCAATCGAGCCAAGTCGAGGACGGATGCGCGGCGCGCGCGCGCGCGCTCGACGCCGTGATCGAATCTTTAGAACGTAACGCCGTAAAAACGGCTGCGACGGCCGAGAAAAAGCTCGACGATAAGCGAATCAAAGTGTTCGCGACGAGCGATTTACACACCGACATGACGAAAAACATGCAAGTGATGGAAGACTACGTCGAGCGCGAGGTGGCGTCGCGTCGCGCGCGATCGCAGACGCACGAAGCGTCGGTCATCGTCGTCGCGGGTGACGTCGGCACGAATCTGGAGTGCATCGAACTCACCTTGCGGTTGTTGAGCAAAGCCCACGACTTGGTTTGCTACATCCCCGCGGGAAATCACGAGCTGTGGTGTGCGACGACGGAACGTTGGACCCGAGACAACGGACGAGAGTATTCCTGCGACTCGATCGGAAAGATGCGGCGTTTGATTGATTTGTGCACCGACATCGGCGTGTGTTGTTCGCCGCTTCGCGTCTCCGGCGTGCGAATAGTGCCCATCTACGGATGGTACGACGATCTCTTCGCCCCCCGCGGCGAGATTCCAGCGACATATTCCGACTTGGAGCGCAGGTTCGATTGCGCGTGCTCGTGGCCGTCGTTCATCAATCCGCCGAGCGAGGCTCGCAACTCGCATTCGCCCGCCATCGGAGCGTTCATGCGGGCGGTCAACGATCGCGTCCTCGATCGCTTTCAGGACGCCGCGCTCGATCGAAAGTCGCCGATAAAACACGTCATCACGTACTCTCATTTCGTTCCGCGATCGGAGCTGTATAGAGGGAACTCTGCCCTGTGGCACGTCATGGGGAGCCACCGCATCGACGACGACGCGCGAAAATGGAAATCAACCGTTCACGTCTTCGGCCACTCGCATTTAAACGTCGACCGCTGCGTCGACGGTGTGCGATACATTCAGTGCGCGCTCGGGTATCCGCACGAGCGTTGGTTCGGCGTCAACCACCCGAAATTAGTGTTTGACGCCTCGCTGGAGTGACCGCCGGCGCCGTCGCGAACCGTAGACCGCGACTCGCCACGCCTCCGTCGTCCATCCGCGCGCGACGTGAGTCTGCCGGAGTCGATGTCGCGCGACTTCTCGCGTCGCGCACCGCGCGACCGCGACGGTCGTCGTCGTCGTCTCGTCGCGTTCGCCGTCGCGGCGGTTGGATTAATCTGCGGCGTCGTCCCGGTCGCCGCCAAGCTCGCGCAAGGCACGGTGATGCTCAACAGCGAGGTGACGGAGAAAGTGCTCACGAAGTTTAGCGTCTCCAAAGTCGGCGGGTCGCTGAAATTGAAGCTGAGCACGGCGAAGACGGGGTGGGAACGCGGCGCGCATCAGCTGGAACTTTTGGTGTTGAACGACGACGAATACTTCAAATGGCGAGCGATGATGAAGAAAGGGTCTCTGTGTCGCGATCGGAACGCTCTGGCGTCGCGAAGGCACGAGGTCGCGCTGCCGCATCCCGGGGCGACGCATCAAGCGTTGGGGTACGAATTTTTCACCGACCCGGAGAGCGGCGATAGTTATCGTTTGGATTTGTCTACTGGGAACACGACGTGGATGCACCCGGATGCGCACCACGAGAAGGCGTTCGAGATCGTGCATCGAGAGACGTCGTTGTCGGTGGAGCTGAAGGAGACGAAAACGACCAATTCGCGGGCGAAAGTGGTGGAATACGGCGTGGCGAGTAATTGGTTCGTCGTGTTGAGCGACTGCGCGTTGGAGTTTTACCAAGCCAAGCCCCCGGCGTTGCATTACGAGTTGGTATTGAAGAGCAATAACAAACATTTACCGGAAGAACTCAGAGGGCTCGGGGTGATTTACGCGATCGCGTGGCTCGGAATGGCAGGCGCGCTGGCGGTGTTTTCAATTTTAGCGTTCAAAGAATACTCGAAAGCAAAGAGCGTGCACGCGCTCGTGCTCGTCGTCATGCTCGCGCACGTGTGTCAGCTGACATCGCTTGGGTTAGAATTCATGCATATCACCGTGTTCGCGATCAACGGGAAAGGTTTACGTTGGCGATACTCGTGGTTTGCCGCGGATTTTGCGGCGGAGATGTTGCAAGGCGCGAGCGAGTTCGTCGTCGAGTTCGTGTTATTGTTCCTCGTGTGCGGCTGGACCACGCTTTCGATGACGGTGAGTGGACTTGGGGGGAGTCTGTTCGCGTCGCTCGAGTCAGGTGGAGGCGGTACCGGCGTGCGACCGCATCCGCCGTCCGGTGCCGATGGTAGACAATCGACTCGAGCGATGTTGACGAGCGTGTTGAAATCCTTCTTCAAAGTAAACGCTGACGATCCAGCGGTGAAATACCGGGTCGATCTCGTCGCCGGTGCGTTACGTTCGCCCGTGAACATGCTCAAACGCGGCGCGGAGACTACGATTGGCGTCGTCATCTTGGTCTTCTTTGCCTTGGTGCACTTGACGCTCGAATTGATGTCGCGCAAGTATCACGAGGATTTCGAGGCATTCCACGATCACGATCACTGGCCCGGGTACGCGTTGGTGTTGATGCGCGTCGCGTTTGCCGTATTGTTCATCGTCGCCGGCGGATCGACGTACGCGACGGCGAAATCGCAAGATCAGGCTCTGGCGCAGTTTATTAGAAACTTGCTCGTCATCGGCGCCGCGTGGTTGCTCGCGTTTCCATTCGTGATTTTCACCGCGCAAGGGGTTCCGTTGATTTGGCGCGAGCGATACGTCGCCGGAGGGTGTGCGCTTTTGCAATGCACCGCGCTCGCGGCGCTCGGAATCTTGGTTCTCGTGGACGGATCGTTTAAAAAGCTCAGCTCCGTCGCTGGCGGCGGCGTCGACGTCGCGGCTCGCGCCAAGCTTGGTCGTCGCGGATTTAGGGCGAAAGTGGCGATCGATTAGCGCGCGCGATGTAAAGAACACAAAATTTGGCTTTGATTAATTGTCATTACAGCGTCAGTTTTAGTGCTTCGCGCGCGCGCTTCTGTACTCTTCGTCGTGCGCCCAGCGTTGATAGTCTTGCGCCAAACCCCCGACGAAGACGGATTGAAGCACTCGCAAAGTCGTCCCGAGCACGGCGTCGCCCACGCGCTGGGACACACCTTTCGGAACCTTTGCAAACGGTCCAGGGGGATCGACACCGACGCCGATATCGGTCCATCCCATGATGCACGCGCCCTCGCTCTCCTTTTCGCTCGCCGCGTCTTCGTCGTCGACGAACCCGGTTCGCGTCAACGCCGGTCCATCCAAACTCCCGTCCCCCATCGATCGCCACCTAAACGCCGTCGTCCCGCGATTAACGAACATATCATTCAACCCCAAGCTCTCCACGAGCTTCCCCTCGACCTTGGCGCTCATAATCTCGATCAACACGCACGGCCCTCGCATCGCCGCTCGCCGCGTCTCCGGTCTCCGTCCCGCCTTCATCTCCGCCTCTCCGTCCACGTCCTCGTCCCACGCCCGTCCGTGCCACGTCTCCACCGTTTCCTCGTCCCCCAAGCACCGCACGCGCACCGTGATCACCGGCGCCACCTCCAACGAAAAAAACTTTAGTCCCGGTATCGTCAGCTCGAACGTCTCGTCCCGCGTCTCGCTCGCCGTCGCCATCCTCGCCCCATCCTCGCCCACGCGCGCCATCGTCGCCCCCAGCGGCAGCGGCACGTCCACGTACTGCGACACCGGCAGGCGCATGTAATCGCTCAGCGTCAGCCCCGGTTCGTCGCGCTCGTCCGTCGCCGCGCGCACGCGCGTGTGCGCTCGCAGATTCACCGCGTACGCGCAGCAGTCCCGGTCGTCGCCCGCGTCGAGCGCGCACTCCACCGACGACGCCTCGCGCGTCGTCGCGCTCGGCGCCGCCGTCTCCGCGGGCGTCGCGCGTCGCGTCGCGTCGCGGTCCGCGCGCGTTCGCGACGCCCGCGGATAAGGCGCTTCGCGCCTTCGCGCCGCGCGCGCGCCGCGCGGCGTCGACGCCGCGCCTCCGGACCGCGCCGCCGCGCGCGGGCGAATCGCGCCGCCGCGCGCCCGGCTCGGCGTCGAGCGCATCGCGCGCGCGTCGACGCGGAGTGGCGCCATCGTCGGACGCGCGAAAAAGCGTCCCGACGATGTCCCGAGGCGACGACGACGCGCGCGCGGCGACGTCGTGCGCGATATGCTACGAGAGCGTCGACGACGCGTCGCTCGCGCGGTTGCCGTGCTGCGGCGCGCGTTCCGCGGCGTCGACGACGCAGTTTTGCGTCGAATGCGTGGAGATTTTGATTCGAATCGATTCCGACGGCGTCGGCGCGTGTCCGCGGTGTCGCGCGGCGATCGTCCGCGACGACCGCGCGGGAGCGTTCGCGTCGGCGCCGCTTCGCGCGTGTCGCGTGTGCCGACGGACGCGGGCGACGAGGGAGACGTGCGAGGCGTGCGCGCTGGGCGGACGCGCGGCTTTACGATACAGGTGCGAGCGGTGCGGCGAGGCGCAGCGCATACCGCACCCGATGTGGCGGTACATGGAATCGCCGACGGCCATTTCGAGCGAGACGTGGGCGTGTCACGGGACGTGCGGGGATTACACGCGGTGGAGGATCGATTCGCGGGACCGAGCGAGCGTTCCCGTACGCGACGCGCCGGCGAGTTGGGGATCGAGCGAGGAGTGGCTCACGGCGGCGCGGGAAGAGGTCGAGCGCGCGCGGGCGAACGAGGCGCGGGTAGAGGGGGCGCGGCCGACGCGTTGGGGGGATGGGGTGAAGGCGGCGGTGATGGTGGCGCTGTGGGCGGTCGCGGCGGCGATGATGGCGTTCGTCGACGGACCGTTTGAAGACGACGGCGGCGGCGGCGACGCGCTGTCGTCGTCGTCGTCGTCGTCGTTCTTTTCGTCGTCGTCGTCGTCGTCGTCGTCGTCGTCGTCGGCGGCGGCGTCGGGTGGCGCGTTGCGACGCGCGATTTCTAGATCGTTCGGCTCGTCGGTGGGC
>Ga0222716_10004026_pt1 | contig 11610 bp, 20 predicted proteins | sample C33_13DmetaG_FD_165044 | JGI IMG/M metagenome (GOLD analysis project Ga0222716, IMG submission 165044) | Estuarine water microbial communities from San Francisco Bay, California, United States - C33_13D | ecosystem: Environmental > Aquatic > Marine > Unclassified | place: USA: California... | reverse complement strand
GTCTGGCTCAAGTATGTGTGAGGCTCAGAAATGACATTCCACGTTAAAGACGGTGGTACTTGGCGAGAAATCGTAGACGGACCGGCTGTCAAAGTTTCTGGCACATGGCGCAACATTGACTTCGGTTATGTCAAGGTCAGTAATGATTGGAAAGAATTTTATGTCCGTGACCAGACTGGTCCGGTTGCTGTTACAAGCGCGACTGTGACTTGGAATAACGGTGACGCTGTTGTTGCTTGGACAAATTCATCTGATGCCGATTTCGACCATGTAGTAATTAGTAGGATTCGTAATCCGTATGCTGGCTCCTCCGCGTATTTAGACGGGAATGTTGCCACTGTTTCTGGTTCTTCAAGTCAAGCAAAAAGTTGGACAGATACAAATATCTTAGACAACTACATGGTTTATCGGTATCGAATTACCCCATACGATGCTCGCGGTAACGCTGGAACCCCATTAAATGTTGACAGCATGGCATGGACTGGTACTGCCCGTGGACGCACCCCCAGCCCAATCACTATCGGACCGACTGATTCTGGAACGTGGCGTGGAACTGGCTGGAGAAGCGATTCTTATGTGCAAAGTGCGACTGGCACATACACGCAGGTGTATCAGGGTTCCACAAGCAGTGGAGAAAATTACGGTTTTTATTTTTATGGGACACAGATTTATGACCTTTTGGCTGGTACAACCGTTTCATTGTTCCAACTCAATTTAAAGAGGGATGAGCAAACAACTGGATATTCTGGCGGTTCGTTAAGTCCAGCAATTAACTGGCATTCATGTACTGCTCGCGCAAGTAGTTGTCCTCCTTCAGAGGGGTTTCTTTCAGGCATGGGTTGGTGTGTCAACGGCGACTGCCCTCAGGAGCGATGGGAAACGTTACCCACTAGTTGGTATGACAACTTTTTCAGTCCAAGCGCGTCTACTCGCGCAAGGGGCGTGACACTTCAAGGAACTTCTACAATTACGGCTTACTACTCTGGTTGGAAAAGTTATGACGAATCAGACTCTGGTGACCTGAAGATTTACCATTCGGGATGATCTAATATGTTTATTTCTTACGTTCAGCAGATTGTTGACCAGAATATACAAAACGATGTTTTTAATTGGTCTGAGATAATGATCGTTGCTATTCCAAACATCGCCTTAATCAGTGTTGCAATAATCAAGAACAACAGGCAACATAAGTTGGTTGAAGAAAAGTTGGAGTCAAAAATTGGCACCCCAAATGGTCACGGGACTTTGATTCAGCAGGTGACAGACATGTATGAGAATCAGATGAAAGTGTCTGGTTCTGTTTCTGACATTCAACTTCGGTTAACTTCTCACATGCAACAAGAGATGGATCAGAGAGAAGTGACAAACAAAAAGATTGACAAACTCGGAGAGCGCATTGACGCTCAGGGTGAGAGAATAGATCGCTTGGTCAGCGAAAGGGAGATTAGTAAGTGAAAGTAGTAGTTGGTAACCCATTCGCATTGGAAGGGTTTCGTGACGAGAACTCGGACGAGCCAGAGCGCGTCAGGTATCGGACAATCGAAGGGGAACGTGAAACATCGTTCTTCTTCCCAGAAGGCATGCCCCTCACAGAAATGGCATCAGCAGTAATCGAATCAATCCCACTTCACATGGATTTATCTTTAGGTAATCCACCTTGGATTGAAGCAGACGACACACTGCTCAAAAAGATTCTCTGTCAGCACTACGGCATTAGCGACAGGAAGAAGCGTCCTGCACGATGGGGCGACGGAACAAACGGTCCTTACACAACGGGAGATTAAGACAATGGCAAGAACAGACGCAGGCAGAGACTGGCAGGCTCGCATCATGGGAGACACAGGCTCAGATGGTACTGGTGACTATGCATCAGCGACCTACATTGGGCTGTCCGCAAATACAGACTCCCCAGTCGCGTCCAATACGACGTTGCCGGGAGAGATCACATCTGGAACACTCGCTCGGACTCAGGCTGTCTATGCACACACCAATGGGACATCTTCCTACACGTTGACCAAGACTTTCACTAGCGACCAGACCGTCAACATTGCAAAGACCGGCGTGTTCAATGCATTGACTGGTGGGACATTGGTGTTTGAAACGTTGCTTGGCTCAACGGCAAACCTCAAGTCGGGTGACACAGTTCAAATCGTGTTCACTGGAACCCTCTGAGCATTAAACAACGTCTCGCCTCATGGCAGGTTACATTTCTCTACTAATTGACAAAGACCCCCCAGCAGGGGTTAGTTTGCGTACGGTCGGGAACTCAACAGAAGTCGACACGCTGAAAGTAGAACTGATTCTTGAAGCCGAGGATTACCTCAACGGGCAACAAGACATAACACACATGAAGGTGTATGGGTCGGGAGTTCTGCCATCCACCTTCGGTTACAACACCATCGTTCCGTACAGGAAGAACATCACCATCTATTTGTATCCCGGTGAAGGGAGCAAGGAAATCAATGCGGTGGTGTATGACTCCCACGGCAATGAGAGTGATGAACAAACACTTACTCTCAACTACACGCTGGCATCAGTTAACCGTGTACATATCCTCAACCAGACACACGTTCACTACACAGGTAGCAGTGGTCAAAACAAGTATCCCGGCATCTGGTGGATGGCAGAACAAGACTTTGATGAATATCAAGTATGTTTAGTATCCAATATCAATGATTCTTATGAGGACGCTACCCCACTAACCACCAGTATGGGGACAAACATTTATGACCATCTTCTTTTCCCCCAATTCCCCACACAAGCGATAGGGTCGTCGATTAACATTCCAGCCATGCTCGCTAGTTCGACCTTCTCATCCCTGATATCAGGCGCACACATCTTCAAGGTGTTTGTTCGCAATCAGGGTGGAGAGTGGTACTCCTAACAAAGATGCTTGCGTTGGGTAACACCCGTGGGATACAATCGATTGAGTAACCCATAACCACCGTTCTCAAGGAGAGAAGAAATGGCATTTATGCAATACGTTTGGATTACCTGCGACACAGGTTGCGGTGCGAAATTTAACACTCATACAAACAGTGACGGAATGAGTCGTACACGAAGCCCTCGCGACAATCGCCATGAAGCGACACAAATCGGGTGGACACATTCACGCAAGTTCGGTGACCGTTGCCCAATGTGTTCAAGAACCATTCGCGCAGTCAAGCAGTGGAACGAATCCAAAGCAAAGCAATCAGTTCAAGAATAGAAATTATTAATGGAGGCGCAACATGAGCAGGACTACTGCTGAGTGGAGAAATATTTACAAGGCTCGCAATGAGCGTCGTCGTTCGTTCAGTAAGTCTGAGCGCGCATTCAACAAGAAGTTCGGCAGAGCATTGTCTCAGCGCAAGTGGGACAAAAACAAGAATCGTCGTACTGACGAAGACTAATATCTGGGCATGGACACTTCACACGACAATGCTACTGACATAGTCTGTTCAGGCTCAGGAACATCTGGCTTTGTTAACCTTTCATTGGGAGAGAATGGTAAATCGTTCCGCTACTACAGATGCAGTGTGTGCGGTGCTTACCTGTCCTCTACTCCGTTGAAGGAACACCAGCCGATTGCGAGAAACAGTGGCAATCGGTAGCGAAGGTGAGATCGGTGTAGAGTTCCGCACCGGCACCAAAGACATCAACTACCCGTGGGTTGTCAACGGTGTACGACATCAGTTGATGCACGGGGATAGCAAGGTTGTGTACATCTGTGGTCGACCATCAAATCTGTATTCAAGGTTTGAGTGGGAGTGCCACCGAGGGTGCTGTGTCAGCAAACCTGACCCCAACGACGAGATCACTGATGAGATTCCAATCGTTGGTTTAAGCATCACGGGGACAGACGGAAAAAGTTATCTAGTTCAGAAGGGGAGTGGACAGTGATGGGTTGCTTGGTTGCCATTGTGGTGAATACCTTCCTTGCTCTTGGCTTTGCATTTCTGATTGCGACAGCCATGCGAGGGAAGAGGTGACATCTTTAATACTTGACTTGGTCAGCAGACTTCGATATTGTTCTATCTATCAGAAAGACATAGGGCATCTCTTGGAAGAGGCCGCGAGTGAAATCGAACGACTCAATGAGATCATTGAGCAATCGAATTCGGGAGGGAAACAGCATGAAGACAATGCAGTACAAAGTTAAGGAGTTGCCATCGTGCGACTTCTGTGCAGGTGATACAACTGCCAAGTATCGGGGCAAGGTCATCTTTCCCGACAAGTGGGCGAACATGTGCAAGGAACATTTTGAGGATTACGGGGTTCGCTCCGGCAAGGGCAAAGCGAAAGAGTTAATTCTCAAGTGAGTGTCAATCAAATGATTGAAATTGTTTGTGATGCTTGCGGAGAGGCAGAGAGTGAGTGGGGAACCACCGCAACGTCTTTTCGTAAGTCACTTCAGGACTATGGGTGGAAGTCAACATCAAACACTGACTTGTGCCCACACTGCATTAAGGAGGCAGGGAAATGAGTAGGCGTTTTAGGCTTTTACTGGCGACATTCGTAGCGACTGCGTTTGTCTATTTCTTTTGGACGATGCCTTGGTTGCCAAGGGATTATGTCCAGACTGTTAACCAAACACCGGCAATGAAGTTCGCTTCGATTGCTTGTTGGGTGTACGTTTGGGCAGTGTCACTTCGTCTGCTCCACATCTTCAACACTGGTCATCGGGTGTTGAGCATTCGGGAAAGCCGGTCATAAACAATGGTCGTGGTCGGGAAGACTGGAGTCACGGGAGAGCCGTGGACACCGCTCATTAGGTTGTCGCGGGTCATCGAACACTTCCCGACCACTCAACTTTCAAAGCGACGGGTCGGATTATGAAGAGCGTCATTATGATGTCGGGCTTTATTGGCTTTGTTGTTATCATGCTGGCTGTTCTCCTTGACTCAATGTTCAACAGCAAGAAGTAGAGATGTCAGACAAATACACACTGGATACCGAACTACTAGCGCGCTCCATCGACATGTTTGTTGAGCGAGCGATTGAAGACGGCGACTCAATAGAGAACATCTTGCAAACCATCCGTGACGATGCGTGGAGTACAAGGTATGTTGTCGCCGCGGTTCTTGGTTGCTATCAAAGCATGATGACTGAAACTGTCGATTGGTCTACGATTGGTGGCTTGACGTTGTTTGAGCAACTGTGGACATCAATATCAAAGCGGATTCACGATATTGAATCCATGATTATGGAGGGTATGCCAAGTGTTGACACCGAAGCAGTCTCGGAAACTCAGGGAGGAAGTTCTTGAGGAAGCAAAATCTGCGGTAACTGTTGACCGCAACCGTGATTACTCTGAGCCAGAGAACAACTTTGAGAACATCGCTCGGTTGTGGACGGCTTACATTCCTGACTATCAGTTCACTCGCAAAGATGTAGCAGTCATGTTCATGCTGACCAAGATTGCCCGTTCGTATGCGACACCAACGCTGAAGGATCATTGGGTGGATATTGCTGGCTATGCCGCGTGCGCCCAGCCCTGTGCAGTTGTTGACTCTGAAGAACCACTAGGTAAGTAAACCTACTTAATTGCACTTGGAGGTGCGTGTGTCTCAGTTTGAGATTCTTGTTGGTGATGCCATTGAATCAATGAAGGGGCTGGAAGATCAGTCAGTCAGGTGTGTCATCACCTCTCCCCCGTATTGGGGTCTTCGTGATTACGGGCATGATGGGCAGTTGGGGTTGGAGCAGACTCCAGAAGAATATGTCGAAGCAATGGTGGAAGTGTTTCGTGAGGTGCGTCGTGTTCTTTCCGACGACGGCACTATCTGGTTGAACATTGGTGACTCATACATCGGCGGTGGTCGCGGGGGGCAGTCATCTAAGAAGCGTTCAGATAACTGGCAACCCACCTATTCTCTTCAGAACCACGTTCCCAAGAACTACAAGGCAAAAGACCTTGCTGGGATTCCGTGGAGGCTGGCATTCGCCCTGCAAGCAGACGGGTGGTATCTGAGGCAAGACATTATTTGGCATAAGCCAAACACGATGCCTGAGCCGGTGAAGGACAGGTGCGTGAAGTCTCACGAATACGTTTTCTTATTGAGCAAGAAACCAAAGTATTACTTTGACTACTTGGCGATTAAGGAGCCTGCTGTTGGAGAGAGGTGGGGTGGCAACAAGCCAATCAACTTAGACAACAGCAAGGATGTAGATAACCAGTTCTCTGGTCTTACCCGTGAACGACAGATGCTGTACGAGACTCGTAACAAGCGTTCCGTGTGGTCTATCATTACTCGCCCATTCAAGGGCGCACACTTTGCCGTCATGCCAGAAGAGTTGGTAACCCCATGTGTGCTGGCTGGTTCGGAAGAGGGAGACTTGATTCTTGATCCATTCGCTGGCTCAGGAACAGTTGGTGTTGTTGCTCTCCGACATGGGAGAAGGTTCGTTGGGGTTGAGTTAAACCCTGATTATGCAGAGTTGGCGAATGAGCGGATTCGTTCTGTTCACCCAACATTATTTTAGAAGGAGAATTTAGTGCCAGTTCAAGTTGGAATACTTGTCAAGTTGAAGCCCGGTGTAAGGCGGGGGAGGAATGGTGAGGTACTGAGTGATGGTAACGACATGTTCGATTACGCACTCAGTGTCCTCAAGCGTACTTCTGTTGTAGCAGACGAGGATTACTCTCCAGAGTGGATTAAGGACTGCATCGAATTGATGGGGAGCGGTGAATGGCTTGATCGCCGCGATGTCCGTGAGTGCGAAGATGCGATGATTTCACTAAGAATGTTGCACAAGAAATTTATGAGCGACATGAAGATCGAATGGTCAGAGCATGAAACTATCTTCAGTAGGAACAGGACTCAGCACGACAAGACAATGAACAGCATTGTTGGAATGTTGAAGACTGGCTCACGGTTCGCTTCGGAGACTGATAGCCCGTATGGACTGAATGCGTATTTCGACAAGGAAGCCGCGAAAGCATCCAAGTGGAAAGACGAAGAGCAGGTCTTTGAATACGATGACTGAGATTTACGCGTTTGGCACAAGGTCGAATAACGCACAACTTGTTGCTGACCTAGTCGAACTCGGTTACATCGATCTTTCTCAACCAATCCTTGATCCGACGTATGGGTACGGAAGATGGTGGAAGGATGTTCAGCCAGAAGCATTGACTGGGTGTGACATTCAGCCTGAACTTTCTCCGTACGGTCGCTCAGTAGATTTCACTGACATGCCATTTGAGGACGGGGAGTTTGATGCAGTGCTGTTTGACCCACCGTACAAGTTGAATGGTTCGTCGCATGGCTTTGCTAACGATGCGTCGTATGGCGTGGGCAATAAAAAGCCAGTGAGCATTCAGAACAGATACCAACTGATCTTCGATGGCATGTCAGAGTGTGCGCGTGTGAGTTCTCGCTCGCTCATTGTGAAGTGCCAAGATCAGGTGTCGTCTGGCAAGGTGCAGTGGCAAAGTCGAACCTTCGCTGATTACGGAGAGTCACTTGGCTTCAGGCTTGCTGACATGCTGTTTGTTTCTGGTAGCAGGAAGCAACCGGCTGGTCGCAGGCAGATTCATGCTCGTCGTGATTATTCGACCGCCCTTGTCTTCCTTCGTTAGCAGTTGTTGACACACGCTTGAGTCTTGATGTAGTGTTCAATTTGTTGTTGTGCTTGCTAATACAACAGTCAATGAAAGACCCTCGCTCCGGTGCTACTAACACCGGAACCAGCGGGGGTCTTTTTATAAATGGCTAACGCTCAAGTGCGTAGCGTGCGTATCGGATGAGGTCGTGGTCATCTGGGATGCGTTCACATCGCAGGACTTCTTCTGCCAGTGTCTTGATAACCATCCGCAGTTCAGAAAGTTTGTCGTCCTTCTCTTCACTGATTCGTTGCATCTCATAGAACTTTGCCCAACCGACTTTTCGGCTGGCTTCGATGAGTGCGATGGGTTGCTGTGGACATTTCATTTTGGTTCCTTTCGGTGGGGTACGAAGGGGCTGACGTTAGATGGGCATCTTTTGCACGGTTATTTTTGAAGTTTTTTATTCTTGACTCGGATGTTGGTTTCAGGTAACATAGAAGTATGACGAAGACACCAGCCCCGCAAATCGTTCTCCCCGACTGCCCCGTGTGCAACGGCACTGGTCGGGATGAAGACTTCAACTCGCCTTGCAACTGCGCCACGATTCAAGGTGCGTTCGTTCGCCCTGCATTCCGCATGACACTCAACGAGGTGACTACGGCTACTCGCTCGGGCAACGGCAACGGCACTGGATCAAGCACCCGTCCTGAGCGTGTCTCAGGCGACGAAGTGAAGGCTCTCGCTGAATGGCTTGCTACTCAGACTTGGTCAGACTTCGCAGTGTCGATCTCCAACTTCTACTTCGACCGTGGCTACCTCAGCCAGAAGCAGTTCGATTCGGCATCAAAGATGAAGGCGAAGTGTGATGCTCGCAAGCCTGCTCCCGTCGTTGAAGAGCCAAAGGAAGTTGCTGTCGACGGAATTCCTACGGCACCTTGCGCCATCGGAACATTTACTCTTACCACCGAGTACGGTCACCGCACTTTCCGTACGGCAGTCCAGCCTGCTGATGCAAAGTTTGCTCCGGGCGAAACGATCATCTCTTACCTCGCAGGTTCAGACAACGAGTCTGACTATGTCGGGTTCGGGTTTGTCAAGCAGGGTGGTGTTGTCAAGGTGTGGAAGCGGTTCAGCGAGAATGCAGAACTTCTCCGTGAGGCAGAGGTTGCGCTCGCTGGTGGCGACGACGTTCAGTTCGCACAGCGGTGTTTGATGTGCAACCGAATGCTGACCACTCCATCAAGCATTTCTAACCTCATCGGTCCCGAGTGCGCCAAGAAGTTGTAGTTGGTTGGCCGACACTGTCGATAGCAAAGATATTGCAGTAAAGAAGAGATCAATGGGAGATTTCTGTGGCTAGAGAAGACGGAAAAATTAGATGCAACTGGTGCAAGAAGTACAAGCCTGCTGATGAAACCCATCCAGTTTCGGTATCTGGTGGTGCGAACTACAAGAGAAGCGGTCGTCCTTACGAATCTAACGTTTGCCGTCAATGCTGTATTGATGTTGCCGATTCCACTCGCGCATCTAGATACGCTAACCCACACGGTGTCCGAGACGATGAAGTAGTCGTTTATGGGGAACGTCTTGGTGGGATCAAAGAGGCTTGCGAATATTTTGGTGTTCCAGTCGATGATTTACCTAACGAAGACAGCGACGACGGATATGCAAATCAGGATAAGTATTCAAAACCAAAACATCCGATTGATTTTTCTATCTTTGCTAAACAATACCAGCCCGGTGATGTTGAGAAAATTAAGGCGTACTGGCGTTCAATAGGAGCAGTTGCAAGCATGAACAAGTCATCAAAGTTCAAACCAGAAAAGTTCAATCCAGACCCTGACAGCAAGACCGAGCAGTGGATTAGCGATTGGCTTCGCAGTAACCGGATTGGTCAGACTGGTGCGAGAGCAATCCGAAATTACCAAACGTACATTTACAACTACGAAAAGGCAAAGGCTGAGGGCGACTACGAAAGTGCAGAAGTGTTGCGTGGTGAGGCAATGAGAATTAGACCGCCATATTTCAGCGAGTATGAGTGGACTCAGTTTCGTGAGGATGTTCTTCGCCAAGTTCTCAAAACAGCAAAGAAGGCAAGCATGAACGAACAAAATACGCTTTCGGACGTTGAAGTCGTTGAAATTGCAGAAGAGATGGGGATTAAGTACGAAGGACGAATCGATAAGTTGGAATACTGGTCTATCCTTGGCTACGAAATCGTGCGTAACTACCAGACCGGCGATTATCAGATCAAAAACAGTGGCGATGTCCTTGCTGAAGGTAAAGGTGCCTCAATTAAAAATGCGCTCCGTGACTTCATCAATAATTTTGGATATTCGACAGCAAAGAATGCAAGCATGAACAAGTCACCCAATTTCAGTTTCTTTGGTTCGGTAGATGTAGACAAGGTCAGCCTGTTTGATGAGCCAATTTCATCGACGGCATCATTGGACGAGTTCGACCCAGATGAGCCTCTGTTTGACCAACACGGTTGGCTAAATCGTCCTTGGGCGGTTGACGGGAATGACACTGATGGGTATGGGGAATCAAGGGGGCAAGCGTTGGACGATGGGTACTACCATTGCAGTGCATGTGGTTTAAAACCAGTGCCACTGGATGGCTCTGCTTATGCGTATGTGGGAGACTCTTACCCACAAACACAGACAGAAGATTATGCAGACGTTATTCTTTGCGAGAAGTGTAACAACGACGATCAGATTGTTAGTTGGGCGATCAAACAAGCGTCCAATATCAACGGATATCATGGGTTTGCAGTTGAAGCGTGAGTAAGTCCGTTTGAAGCGTTTGATGTGTAATATTGTTCTATCTGGTTAACTGGGAGGGAAAATGAATAGAAAACTGACAGAAGAAGAGTTTCAGGCTCTTGGGGTTGATCGGGTAGAGGTCAATCGGATTCTTGCAAGCCCACACATCGTTTCTTGCTACCGAGGTAGCAGTATTGCCTACTATGGTCCTTTCAATAATTACAATGAAGCGATCAGGTGGACTGAGAAGCGGATGGGCGAGTTCGCTATCTTGCCTTTGCGTGACCCACACAAAGAGCCACCGAGATCAATCGCTGGCGAAGTTTTACTGGGAGAGTAAATATGTCAAACAAAACCAAACAGAAGGCTCGCGTTAAGGGCGAGTGCCTGCACATTGATATTCTGGGCAACAACGTTAAGGCTTGGGTGGCTTCTCCAACGGGAGACTCAACAGATTCTTTAATCTTCGATATCCCATGTCTGGATAGTGTTCAGGCAGAGTTTGTTGCCAACATTTGGAAGGACGCGTGGGAGTTGAATGAGAACAACGAAGAAGAGGATTCTTCATCCGAATAAAATTATCTGAGAAAATACTTGCAAAATAGTTTTATCTCAAGTTAAAATACGAGTAGCCCCAGCAACCAAGACCAAGGAGGTCACAAATGGGTTACATGCTTTCAACAAAGCACAAGTATGAGGATGGCATCAACGCCATCGACGCGGCTCTTGATGCCAATGCTCTTTTTGAGCCACAGAGGGTGGGCACCATCCTCCCCAACAGGACGGAAGATGATGAAACTTTCACCATTTACCGTGAGTACGCTGACGGCAGTCAGGTTGTCCTCAACTCTGGTGTGAGCAAGAACTATTACTCTGGCTCATACAAGTCGCTTCTCAACACTGCCGAGGCGATGTTCCCAGAGAGCGTCACCAACATGCAGACTTGGAATCACGGTGCGGTTCTTGTCTTCACACAAGACATTGACGAGCCTTACACCTTCGCTGATGGTGACGAGGTCACTCGCTCAATCATGTACACCGCCAGCATGAACAGTGCATTCCCCACCCGTGCAATCGGGTTCACCTTCCGTGCTTTCTGCACCAACCAAGAAGGTCAGGGCGAACTTCAGTTGTCTCAGAGGCGTTCAAAGAATCACGACGAGATGCTGTTCAGCAAGTCACAGATTCTTGCCGAGGCCGCGAATCGGTTCAGCCTGTTCGTGTCGAACGCAACGATGCTCAAGGGTCTTGAGATGACTCCTTCGCTCTACCGTCGAATCTTGGACGAAGTTGCTTCGAATGTAACTGCCCCCACCG
>Ga0222716_10004022_pt1 | contig 11612 bp, 14 predicted proteins | sample C33_13DmetaG_FD_165044 | JGI IMG/M metagenome (GOLD analysis project Ga0222716, IMG submission 165044) | Estuarine water microbial communities from San Francisco Bay, California, United States - C33_13D | ecosystem: Environmental > Aquatic > Marine > Unclassified | place: USA: California... | reverse complement strand
CGAGTCGCTTCAACCGGACACCCGCGTCACGGTAATACTTATTAGCGGCCTGCACCTGGAACAACTGCGTGCCGGTTTCTCCCGCGAACCTCGCGGCGGCAGCAGCGGCAGCGTCGGTCTGACCACGCAGGACACTTAGGCTCGATGACAGGTGATCGGCTGGCTTGACTGAGCCACGCATGACCCGAGCCATGGCCTCAGTCGCCGCTTCAGAGCGACGAGCAGCCTCGGCCTGCGCCTGGAAAGCAGTTATCAGGATGCCGATACTGGAACCAGAACCGCCTTCTGTTGCCGAACGAACAGCCTCGGCAAACCCAAACACGCCGCCGCCAGCGTCCTCAAACGCATCAGCCGCGCTATCAATCCCTTTCTCAGCAGAACCTAAGTCAAACGAGAACGTGCCTGTCTCTTTCCCAGCCAGGGCTACGCCCTCAACGAACAAGCCGATCTGATAGCCAAGAGAGCGAATCGAGTCGGCTGCGCCTTGCGGCCCACCAGCAGCATCCGTGACAGCGAGGATCGCGTTGACGAACCCAACACCGATGCTCGCCTTAGCGTCATCAACAGCGGCCTTCAACGTCCGCGTCGTGTTCGCCAGCCCATCACTCGTCCGAGCGAAGTCACCCTGCGCCGTAGCCGTGTCATCCATTATCAGGTTGAACGCCGCTTGCGCTTTCGCCGCAGCGTCAATCTGACCCTTGGTTTCCGCAAGCCCACTCGACAACGCCTCCGCGTTGATGCGTGCCGCGCTCAAGTTCACGCCCAGGCGACGCAACGGTTCAGTCTCACCGACCAGGCCGCTGCGGAGAGCGATGATCGCTTCCTCAACCTCAATATTGTTGAATGAGGCGAGATCGGCAGCGAGCTGCACAATCTCTTGCGACAGGGCAGACGCTTTGCCAGCGTTGATGCCCATGGCGGTGAACAGGTTTCCGAACGTGCTCGTCGCCTCAAGCGCAGCCTGCTCACTCAAGCCCAAGTTCGTGGCGGCGTCCTGCGCGAACTTCTCAACAGCGTCACTCGCGTCACCGAACACGGTGCGAGTCTTAGACAACGACTCATCCAGGTCGCTGGCAGCGCCAACGCTCTGCGCGGCGAAACGAGTCACGCCAACGGCAGCGCCAGCAGCGGCGGCAGCTATGGCGACGCCCGCGAGTTTCATCCCGCGAGACATAGCGCCAAACTTGCCTTGCGTTTCTTTCGATTCTGTTTTCAGTCGCTCAAGGTCACGGATAGCCCGCTTGATATCAGCGTTGTTGTAGTCGCCGTCAATCTTGACGTTGATTGCGCCTTTTGCCACGACTAACTCCTAACTGACATTTCGGTTTGCTTTCGCGATGCCACGTTCAACAGCGCGAGCAATATCCCGACGGGCTTGTTCCAGGTTCTTGTTTCTTGCGGGGCCGAGAGCACGAGGCCACATACCCTTGCCGCGACTGCCGAACGTGCCGCCGCGTTTCCTGTTCAAGTTCCGATTGAAGACCTCAAACTGATTGCGACTGCCTGCAAGACCATAGACAGAACCAGCCGCGTTCCTGTTGAAGATGAGAGCGACAATCGTCCTGAAGTTTCTACCTTGACGCCTTGACCTGATGGATGATCGGACACCAGCGCGAACCGCTGATCCGCTGTAAGACAGGTCACGACTTCCCTGCGAAGTGATCCATCCACCCCAGTTGCTCAACCCATCATCTGGGTAGGCGTTCCTGGCGTCAGAGATCGTGTCCTTAGTTGCTTCCCTGACGCCTTTCTGTATTTCCTTGAACAGCGTCTTGTCAAACATGAAGATCTGATCGAGTTTGCGAGCGTCACCAACGACCTCAAGTTTCATACCAACGGTCACTTGCTCGCCGCCTTCCGGTACTCACTCGCACGCCAACGCAAGTACCTGCTCATGGTCGTCAACATTCTTGGAGACTCGTCAACCAGCTGGCTGGGCGCGACCTTCCACTCGTAGGACAGGTGCGCGATCAACCAGTGGGCTGACTGCTCTCCAAAGGGGGCGGGTCTGCTACCGCCTTCACCGTCACGCCGTCCACGGTTTCAGTCCACGGATCAAACTCAACGCTGACTTGCGTGGTGCGCTTCAATGCGTGCCACGCCAGCCAAACGATGTATTCCAACCGCAGATCATCCGCGAACGCAGCGAACGACTTGTCAAACTTACGCTCGAAGGCGATCAGGTCAGGCGTGGTCGCTTCAACGTCCACGCCCGACCCGTCGCTCAAGTCAACGTGCAAGGCAACCTTATTCATCGCAGGAACCTGACTCTCTTACGATTCAGCGCGAGAAATGTCGCCCGTAACCGGCCAGGTGACACTCAAGGTCGCCAGGTCGCCGACACTAGAAGCAAACGGCGAGTATTGCGTGACGAGGCAGTTGAACGAGTAGGTCGGGTTTGTTGCAGCAGTAGCCGCGCTCGTCGGCTTGATGACGATAGCCACGCTCGTGCCGATCAGCGGCTCAAGCGTCGCGTCAACACCGGAAGCACCGAAATCCTGATGGAAGTCCAGCGTGAGTGTTCCAGTCTGCAATCCACCCACGCGAGTGCGGGAGGAATCACCAAACGCCGTCGTTTCAACGTCATCAACCTCAATGCTGAGCTCAGCAGATGCGATGGATGAACTGAAATCGGTGCCGCCGATGGTGATGTTGTAATCCGTGGCGACGAACTTTGCCATGAGAGTTGCCTTCTTTCTTAGGTTGCGTAAACGGTGACCGCGAACTCAGCAGCCAGGTAAGTCAGTTCACCTACCGGAAGGCTGCTGTAGTTTCGCATCTCTGTGCATCGCAGGTTTTGTGCTTCCCCGCCGAGAGTCTTGTCACTCTCTAGCGCGGTCTTGATACTTGACGACCCTGTTGGGTTACAGAAACCGTCAAGCCTGTTTTGGGCGCTGCGCTCATCAACTCGACCAACGATCACGAGAACGTTGAACTCGTAAGTGTCAAGGCCGCGAGCGAACGAAGTGTCGAACGTGATCCCTTGGGGAGCGACCACGGCGATAGGAGGATTCACGTCATCGGGAACTGTTGCGGACGTGCGAAGCCCGCTGATGGTTGCAAGGTTCGTGGCGATGCCAGATCGCAACGCGCTGAGCGTTGTCATGCCACACCGACGTGGCGAACGTAAGGCGCGACGAGTTGAGCAACGTCGGGGTCGAGTCCTTTGCTCACTCGCATCGCCCCGAAGTCACCGAAGCCGGCAACGCCGAGAGGCGAGTCAAGCCTCTTGAAGATCCTCATGGACTGGATCACCGCTGCCTGATTCACCTGACTAGGAACCGCTGAGAACCCCCAGGTGCCGACAATCTTCACGTCCGCTTCAAGCCCACCAATCGTGCTCGATGCGGGCCACAGGTAGCGGTCAATGGCTCTGATGCGCGTCGTGGGGAAACTCAACCCGTCCGCGTAACCGTTCAACGGTTCAAGCTGGTAGTCGGTGGCGGCCCAGGTCACGTCATACGTTCCATTCGACTGGCTGCTGGTGGCGATGCTCGTGACGCTCACCAAGTCATCAATCTGAAGGACGTAAGCGTTGTCAGCGGTGAAATACCTGGTCGCGCTCTCACTGTCGAACCGCCTGCCGCAGAACCCCTCAATGAGTGCGCTCGCGCTCGTGGCGGCCATTGTTATGAGGGAGTCATCTACCGTGTCGGTGATGTGCAGCGCGGCTTTCACTTCCGCCACGGATGCGTAAAGCGTCATGCGTTCTCCCTCAGTGTTTGTGGGGTGTGATGGGGGGGCGAGTCCTGCGATGCCCGCCCCCCCATCACGCTTGTGTTCTCCTGACTAGGAGGCGCCGCCCGTGAACTTCTTGACGTGCGAGGTTTGCGGCAGATCGCCGTCAACCCGCAGCGAGCAGCGGAACGTGACCAGCCCGTTCGCGAAGGCGTAGTCATCCGAACGCTCCATGCGGATGCCACCGGCCTGCCGCACGTAGTAGGACGGGAAGTGACCCGCGAGGGCGCTAACAGCGCCGAGGCCGACAGCGGCCATAGCGTTGTTCTCGATCAGCGGGAACCCGAGCAGGGTGTCCGGTGTCGCGTCCGACGCGGAAGGCGCGAAGATGTACTGGCTCGCACCATCCTGAAGCAACCGAGCATCCACCACAGCGGAAGTCGCAAGCATCAAGCCGAACCCTGGCAGCGCACGCGCAGCAGGGTCAGCAGCGTAAACGAGATCCACCAGGTTCTCGTAAGTGAACGCACCCGTCACGCCGGTGCCGCCGGTCACGCCAGCGGACGCAGCCGTAACGATGCCGTTGGGCTTGGAGGAACCGTCGCCGACAGTCAGTTCGCTGTTCACCTTCACGCCGATTGCCTGGCCGCAGTTCGTGGCGAGCAGATCGGTCATGTTGACGTGAGCGTCCTCAAGGAGCTCGCTGGAAACCTGAACCAAGAAGGCGTACTTGTAAGCGCCCAGGGTCGTGGTCGCCAGGGTCGGATCAGACTCGCCAATCGAGCCGGCCTCCGCGACAAGCGCGGCGGTGGAGTAGGCGGTCATCGCTGGGATCTCCAGATCTTCACCACTCTGCGTGTTGAGGATGGTGGAGGTGCGGAGCATCGGGCCGACCGATGTGGCGACGTTCACGACCTGATCGAAGAACGAGGTCGGGACGGGTGCGCCAGTCGAACCCTTAGTGATATCACGACGCTCGAACACGATGCTGCGGCGCTCGCCACGGGCGAGGCTGCGGATCAGTTCATTGTCGTCCATCGGCTCTTCCACGACGGGAGCAGAAACGGTGCGAGCCTCAACGTGAGCCTCGGTCGCCGCCTCAATCTCTTCCTCGCGGTCTTGAAGGCTGCGGAAGTCAGTCTCACGGGCCTTCAGGTCGTCCATGTGCGCGAACGCACGATCAACGCTCTGGCGTTCTTCAGCGTCAAGGTTACGTGACTCGGAGCCTGCGCGGTCAAGGATCTCCTTGGCCTTCTCGTAGGCAGCCACGCGCTCTTCACGCAGATGCTTGATGTAGTCCATGTGTGGACTCCTAACTTGATTGGATTGAATCGCAGGACTAACACCGACGCGGCTCCGCAATCGGAAACACCGAGCGCGGCTCCGCAACTCAGCATCGTGGAGGTGGTCGGAATCGAACCGACGTGCTGCGCGTTTCCCTCGTGGGGCCTTACGCGCAGGCGCACCAATGCACCCCCGAACTAACTAGAACTTCCCAAGCAACTCCAACTTGTCACGCAGAAGATCCAGCGAGTCTGTCTCCGGTTCAGGCGCGTTTACGCGCTGACGCTCAACCACGTCAACCAGCAACTCAGCCTGATCGTCATTCAACTCTTTCCCAGCCTCAAGCGCGGTCAGCGCGTCAGCCAACGCCTCCGCGTCTGTCTGCGTCCGCTGCGCGAGGATCTGCGCCTTGCGAACTGTCGCGCTAGTCGCCTCATACGCTGGGAATCCAGTCACGACGCTGACCTCATGGAGGGCGATCTCGTTGAGATAGCGGCGTTGCCCATCGGCGCTCCACTCATCCGTTCCCGACGGAACATGGAAACCGAAACTCATCGAGTCCACGTCACCGCGCTTCATCAACACGGCAAGATCCTTGCTGTAAGTCGTGTCAGGCATATCAGCCTCAACGCTCAGGCCGCGATCATCTTCCATCAACCTCAACGTGCCAGCCCTCGTCGTAGCGAGCACCATCGTGTCGTCATGATTGACGAACATCTTGATCTGATTCCTGCTCTCAAGGGTGCGCTTGAACGCTCCTGGCCGAATCTGCTCAATGAAAGGCAACGGCTCGCTGTCGCTGTTGAACACAGCCGCGTAACCCTTGAACGTGCTGCTTGATCCTTTTTGACGCAGTTCCAGGTCGTGAACCTGCATCTGCCGAGTCTCAACGGTCGTCATCGTTCCTCTTTCATCTTTGATCTTCTCTGCCTGCGATTCGTAGAACCTGCGGGCAGGCTCAGGGTCTAGGGGGTTGATCCCCCACAAGTAGTGCGCGACAGCACCAGCACCAGGCCAGTCAGGATGTTCGGGGTCGCTGTTCTTGGGGGCTTCTAAGTCAACCGCGTGACGAGCTGCCCAAGCGTTCGCCCGAACCGCCTTATCGTCACTCATCTCTCCACGGGCCATGAGTCGAGCCTCACGGATAGTGCCCTCAGTCAGTCCATCGCCGCCGAAACCTTGACGACGCAACTCCAAGCCACGACTCGCCGCATCTTGAACGTACTGCGGAACCGTGACTGCTCGCACGCTGCGCCCGCCGCTGTAACGCGGATGGTCAGGGTGGAGCAGATCATTGTCGCTGGTGTACGCCTTGTTTTGTGGCCTACCCGTCCGCGCTAAGTAAAGAAAAGCGTTGACGCGAGCCATGCTCCACGCGGCCCGACTCACCCCAGGGCGGTGACTAGTCGAGTACGCGCCAGATCCGCGACGGTAAACCGAACGCAAAGCACCAAGCCTCACGCGAGTCCACTCAGGCCGATCATCCTCGCGCATCTTCTCGTTGTGCTCGTCGGCCTTGGTTTTGAGCGCCTTGTTCGTGCTGTCGCTCAGTTTGATGCCGCCGGACTTGCCGCTTGCGCTGCCAGGCTCATTCGTATCGCTGCCCTTGACCTGATCTTTCTTGGGGGCCGGCGTGCTCGCTCCATAGTTCCGTTCACCGCCTGGCTCAATATCTTCAGCCATAGACAACGCAACCATCTGGTCAATCGCTGCCTGCTTGGTCGCGTGACAGCCGAGAACCTCACCATCATCCTTGATGGTCGCCCAACCGCTGCAACCGTAAGCATCGTCCGTAATGAAATAAGGCATTAGTTTTGCTTCTGCACTAGAACACCAACATCAAGCCCATCAGGGTCGCTCATGGCGTGCAGGCTCTCACCGCTGAGCAAGGTCAACGCTAAAGTCTCGCCAGGGTCCAAGTGCGGCGAGTTGAGCAGGGTGACGCTGGCGTTGCCGTAGTGGACGTATTCGTTGCTGCTTTTGGTCATGTTGTGCAGCGTCACGAACTGAGGCTCAACAGACGGCGAGACAATCTCAGTCGCCGACGTATTGCTCAAAGTGTAAACCGCCTGCGTCATAGTCATGTCTTTGCTCCCTACCAAGCACCAATCAACTCAAGCTCACGCTCATCCTTCATCTGACGTTTCTGCGCGTCAGACAGGTCACCGTTCACGAACCCTTCAGCGTGGAACGCGACGGGCTTGACGATCAGCCTCGCGTGACCATCACCAGATCCAAACGCGACACCGACCCCGCGAACCTCACCACCGAACTCCACGCGCCCCAACACGCTGCCGCTGCTCGTGCTCGACCCCGCGACCGATCCAGAGAACGCCGGCGCTTTCTGACGCTTCCGGTACGGGTAGCCACGCGGCTCGTTACCGCTGCTGCTCGTGCCCGTGACGGTGCCGCTGCTAGAGCTGAACCCCGCGACAGATCCAGAATGACCGAGCGTTCCCGTGACGCTGCCGCTGCTCGTAGTCGAGCCCGTAACGAACCCTGTGCCCAAGCCACCCAGCACGTTCGTGTCAAGAACACCCAGGGACTCGCTGTCAAGCGTGAACAGGCCAGCCATCAGGACACAGTTTCAGTCAAGTTCCCTGACGCGATTGTGTAAGTCCCTGCGGACGAGAAAGTCTGCGATGCGTTCAACGCACGCCAGCCGTAGAAGGTGCCGCCAGACGAGGCAGACCAGTAGCCGAGGTGAGTGATCGTCGTCCCCGACGGAACGTCAAACACGATGCTCGCGTTCGTCGCCACGCTACCGCCAGACGCCGCAGCCCAACTCGTCGCCTTACGCGCATACGAGCCACCTGACACCTCGTTGCTGCCGTCACTCCCAGGGCTCGCGGTGTGAAGGCTCACATGACTCGCCGCGCTCGTCAAACCAGCGACCTGCAAGTTCAAGCCCGCCGTTGATAAACCCATGACCTAACCCTCCACGATCTCTGTGATGTTGCCGTCCTCGTCACGCTTGATCTTCCGTGACCGCGCCTGCGGCTCAGGCACCTGCACGTTCACAACGGGCGGCTGCATCGAACCAATCGCCGAGCTCACCGCGTCAGCGAACTCCTGCGGCCCCACATCGGCCCGCACCGGATAAGCCTCTTCGGGATCTTCAGGATTCAACGTCGCGGGCTGCTGCAACTGAACACTCGGCAAGCCCGTGTGTTCAATAGGCGGCAACCCAACAGCATCAAGCGACTCCGCTGGATCAAAGCCCATCTGCACCAGGCGAGCCAACATCATTACGCGAGTGTTCGTTTCCGTGATGTTCGCCGCCTCCACGTTCACGTTCGCCAACGGAACCCGATACGAGTCACCACCATCAACCTGCCGGAAATCCTCCAACCGGCGCACATCGTTGATGCTCATAAAACCAGACTGAAGCGCGGTCGAGTAGGCGCTGTAACGACTCCCGAGATCGCCACGCAGCAGGCCGTCCATGTTGAACTTCATGAACGCCTCACCAGGCAGCAGCGACGAGTAGGCCGCCTCAAGTTTTGCCAGGTACGGACGCAAAGTGTAAACAGCGAACTGAATCGCGTTTTCTTCGTTGCTCGCGTAGGACTGGACGCCAGGGGCAGCCACTTGAAGCATGTGCTGGGGGACACGGAACGCCCGAGCTACTTCCTCAACCGCGAACCTGCGCGACTCCAACATTTGCGCCTTCTCAGGCTCAACCTGAGTGCTCACGAACTTCGCGCCACCACCGAGGACGCCGACCTTGTGCGACTTATGAACACCCTTGTGGCTCGCCTCGAAAGTGTCCTTCAACTGGAGCGCCTGCTCTTTGGTGAGCATGGAACTCAACTCAAGGATGCCGGACGCTGTTGATCCTTGACCAAAGAACCTGGCGCTGAACTCATCCAGCGCGGCAGCAATCCCCAGGGTGTCCTTGACCTGATCTATGCGAGACATTCCACGCAGCTCGCCAGGTTTCTTCAACTCGGTGATGTGCAGCATCTCTGACCGCTGCAACGTCACTTTGTCCTCAAAGACGTAAACAACGTCACCGTCAGCGGCCCGCTTCACCTCAATCTTCTTCGGATCGAGGACGACCAGCGCGGTCGGCAAGCCCGCGTTGCGGCCCGACTCCGAGCGATAAACACGCACGAAAGCGTTACCATCCAGCAGCAGCGAGATCATCACCTGCGCGACGTGATCCTCACGAGTCGTCCCCGCGTCAGGGTTATTCACCCACGCCGGCTTAGGTCGGAAAGGCCGCCGCTGACCATCCTGCCGAACGAACGTGTCAGCAGGCAGCGTGCTTATCGTATCCGACAACAACCGGACAGCAGCGTAAACAGCACCGATCTTCAACGCAGTCGTGTCGTTGATGACCTTCCCGCTAGGGGTCGTCGTCTGAAAGTCAGCGCCACTAGCGAACAAGGTCTGGTAAGAAATGGCACGCTGCTCACCACCGATACCAAGCAAACGACCAATCATTCCTGCTCCCTAAGCAAACCGATCTCCAACAAGAACCCCATCAGGGCGCAGGACAACCAAGCAACAATCAAGCCCGCAGGCCAGTAGATGAAAGTGACACCCACGACAATCGCAACGAGCCCGATGATCTGCAAAATGCTGGGCATGTTTCTCCTATGAGATAAAGAAAGGGTCAACCGCTTGCGGCTGCTCAACGTGCGTCATGGCACGCTGCAAAGCCATGATCGAGGCAACAGCAGCGTCAATCTTCCTGTCGCTGTTCCTGTGCTCTTTGTAAATCCTGACGCCGCGAGCGTCACTCTTCAAGACAGCGTTGCTGACGTGGCGCGTCAACGCGGGATTCCCGTCGTGGGTCATCTGACGCTCAAGCACCATCGTCGTGAACCGTTGCGTCGCCGGCGTCATCCGGCTCGCGCTCTGCGGGAACTCAGTCACCGGCAAGCCCTCACTCGCCAGCAACTCCAACGAACGCGCCCACAAGTGCGGGTCAGCCGTGATCTCCCGAACCGCCCAACGCACACAAGCAGTCCTCACCGCTTCCTCGACATCGAGGATCGGGACAGTCCACTCAGGCTGCCCAGGCGGGCGCTCCCACAATCCCACAACCGCGAGATGCGGGAACTCACCCATCTGCACCGCGACCAGCGCAGTCGCGTCACGAGAATAAGAACCATCAAGACCTAGAACCACGTCGGCACCATCAGGGATAGGCCGACCGTCGTGGCACTCATCCCACGCTGCCTGCGGCAACCATTGACCCTGCAAAGACACCGGCTGGTTGAACCAGTAGCGCAGCCACTCAGCCTCACTGGTCTGCGGGTCATCAAACGATTCAGCGATCGCCTCAAGATCCATCCACCCAGCGGCAGGGCCATAAACCTCACGCAACCCAGCAAGCCGGTCCTTCTTGTTCTTCACACTCCACTTCGCCGCCGCCTGCCTATGGTCGAACAACAGAGCCGAATCCTTGGTGCGACCTTCAGCGACCATCTGCGCGTAAGCGTGCGTACCCTCCGCGACACTCTCTTCACCTGGCGCGTACATCGTCGTCGTCTCAATACACCAGCCAGCGGCGGTCTTACGTTTCAGCAAGTTCCTCAACACGACCTGATGCAGCCGCTTCAACCTCGGCAACACCCACAGGTGCGTTTCATCGAACACCACGAACGTGGACTTGCCACCATCCTTACTGGAGTCCGCTGCCGACTCAGGAGTGATCTGCCCGCCATGCGGCAGCACGATCCTCGTCAAACCAACGTCAATCCCAGGGTGCGCCTCGCGTAGCGGTTCACTCGTCGCACAGATGTAACGCACAGCGTCATAAGTGTTTCCGGCCTGCCCGTACTCGGTGGCGAAACACAACACCTCGGGCCGCTTCACCGGCTGGCCCACCGGCTCACCCTCCTGGTACTGATAACCCCACGGGCTCACCTCACCAGCCGTGGCGAAATGCGAAAACCTGACAGGGGCGAACGCTTCAGCCACCGCGAGGAAAGCAGCGAGCTCGCTCTTGGCTCGACCCTTCGGGCGAGACAAGACTGCCCGACGGACGCGACGCTTCCCAGCCTCGTTGACCTCATACGACTTCAGAATGAACGCAGCGAACTCATCATCGAGCAGGACACGCTCACCCTCAATATCGCCAGGGCCATGGCACAGGTGAGTTTCGATCCAGTCAATGACGCTCAGGCCGAGGCTAATCATTGGCTATGGCAACCAGGCGGGCGCGACGATCATCGTTCATCGCCCTAGGCGCTGCCGCCTCTTTCGCCTCAGTCTCCACCTGCATCCGCAGGCGCAACCGATCCTCTGGCGTGCCGGCGAGCTTGCCGACGCGCAACCTGATCTCAGCCGCCAAGCCAGGGTTGCCGTTCCACATCTCCGTGTGCAGCATCGCCGTGTCAATCAAAAAGTCCCAATCAGCAGCGATGAACGTCTGCGCCATAGGCGACCGCTGCCAAGTCGAATACCAATCCACGGTTCGAGCGTGCCAGTCAAAGTCTGGCAGGTCTGGCCCACGAACCACGCCGTCCTCGCTCACCTTTGTGAACTCGGCCTGACGGCGGGCCGTGTCATTGGGTCGGGATCTCTCCGACTTCGGCGCAGGGCCACGTCCAGCCACGGTTGTCTCCATTCGCAGGTTTCTCACTTGCCAGCCACATCAGGCGGCGTCGTCTGACTCACACACGCAAAAACAAGCC
>Ga0222716_10004020_pt1 | contig 11613 bp, 10 predicted proteins | sample C33_13DmetaG_FD_165044 | JGI IMG/M metagenome (GOLD analysis project Ga0222716, IMG submission 165044) | Estuarine water microbial communities from San Francisco Bay, California, United States - C33_13D | ecosystem: Environmental > Aquatic > Marine > Unclassified | place: USA: California... | reverse complement strand
TCCCAGTCGCAACATGCACAGGGTGCAAATACAGGCGTCGTAAATACCTCATACTGACAAATGGGTTCAAGTATTCTCTTCCCAGTCGCAACATGCACAGGGTGCAGAGGGTCAAAAAGGGGCGGGTCGGCGTACAGGAAAGCGTACGTTATACACGAAGTCGTTTAATTATTTTCCGCGTGAATCGCGGTTCGGGTGAGTCCTATGGAGATTATTAAGTAGGTCTTTAGTATTAGCATAACGCAACTAATGTGCATTAAAGTATTATCTTAGAGGTGCCATTAAGGTGGTCTCAGAGACCCTAAAATTTATTTAATTAATGCGTTTATTTTAAAGTCTACACCCATATGGTAGATAACTCACCTAATGTAAAGGAGTTATGGATATTAAAGGTTTTGGAGCAGTAACTCGCATTAATTAAATACCTCGCGTCAGGTAAAGTTTATATATGTAATATATTTCTACAGGGTATATATAAACTTCTTCTAGAATTCATTATTTAATTAATGTTATTTAGTTATGCAGATGACGTCCCCCGCTAGTTACCCCGCCCCCGCCACCTCCGCTAACTTAAAGTTTTCTCTTTCCATGCTGTGTAATCTGTGATAGGTTCCCCGAAACAACACTTCGATACTATGTCTGACTCACCTACACCTGAACCATACCCGTTACCCGCCAATTGGCGCGACAACTGTGGAGGCAGTAGTTGCGCCTGTGGCGCCTACGATCAGTGTGAGTGTGGTTGCTTCGACGTGGACTGGACTCCGTTTGAGGTATATGCCTATCGGGAACTACTCAATATGATCTACAAGGAAACAGTTTCAGGGGACTCCCCAGAGACATCCTTGAGCGTGATACAAAACCACACCCTCTCCCTCATTGACCCTGAACCCTTTATCATTAACCCTGCATTAGGGTAAGTGAACAGGAATCAGGGATCAGGAATCAGGGTTAAACCAACACCAATGAACTACTACAAAATACCACAATCAGAAAAGCATTATGTCACCGAGAGCCACAAACTATTTGAGCAGGTAGGAGAATCCCCTGACCCCCTCAAGGACAAGGAGGTCGCAACCTACTCAAACTCAGGTAAGTTCCGCGCGACCATCAAGGGTCATGACGGGAAGCGATACACCATCACACCTGAAAATATTATCCTCAATCACGGGGACCCGTTCCACGCGGAACCCTTAACCCTCGAGGAGATCCTACATAAGGAGCACGCCGTCCCCATCGAGCCCCTCTTCCCTGACTACGCCATCACAGAGGACGGAATGCTATACTGCATAACCCCACCCCAGCGAGGTAAGTGGGCTGGTCGGCTATACGCGAAGGCATCATCTGTTGGCGACGACGGGGTGGAGCGGGTATCTCTGAAACGCTTCGACGGGAAGTACACCACCGCAACTATCGCCGCCCTTGTGAAAGCCGCGTGGGGTAGCCCAATGCTATCATCTGTGTAGCTCAACAAAAACCTTGACCCCTGAACCCTTTACCTCTATCCTGCACCACATAATTATTATGGCGACCAAACCAAGTTCATTCGCCGTCATTGATGGCCTCGGGTTACAAAACACCGAGCAAGACGGAACCCTAGCTAAAACCCGCATCAAAGATGTTAAGTCCGCGCTTGCGATCTACACAACGCTTCATCAGGCGGATCGGGAAAGCTCACTCCAGCGTGCGCGGCTCGACGCCATGTTCGATGGGGCCGCGCCTTATGACCAAGCAAAGCTTCGGGCTAGTGGTCAGAACATGAAGACCAACTTAAACTTCGGGGAGGCACAACGCCAACTCGACATTGCATTATCGGCATACGTCGATCTGTATTCATCCCTTGAACGCTTCGTAGATGTTCGGGGGACGGAAGGTGAATCCAACCAGCGACTTGAGCGTGAGGAGATTGTTGCCGATGAGATCTCACACATGCTCCGCTCGTGGCCTGAGTTCCACTCATCTTACCTACGCTTATGTACGACCTTCATCAAGCACGGTGTGGGCGTGGCTTACTTTGATTCCCCAACAGGTTGGAGATTCAGGGTCGGATCCTTTGAGGACATCTTGATCCCTCGGCAATCCCCCGCGACGGAGGAGGCGGTTGATGTATCAGTCATTCGACGGTCCTATCGGATAAGCGAGCTAAACCATTTCATTAAGAATGAGAAGACCGCCAAAAAAATAGGCTGGAATGTCAGCGAGGTTAAGCGGGTCATGGCGAAGAATGTTAAGACCACTGGTCGCGGTTCCTATGGCGGCGGTGTGGTATCAGACTTCGAGGCAATGCAAGCCGAGCTCAAGAACAACGATTTATACATGGGGGTGCAGAACCCCACAGTAGACGTCCTTCACTTTTTAGTCCGCGAAGCGAGCGGCGGGATTTCTCATTACACTTGCGCTGAGTCTAGCCCCGAAGCATTTATGTTTCAGAAGGTTGACCGATATCAGTCAGCCGAAGACGCCTTTGTCATGTTCTCGTATGGTGTTGGTTCCAACGGGACATACCATTCAGTCAGGGGTCTAGGCCAGCGCATCTTTGCCCACATCCAGACATCCAATAGACTTCGTTGCCAAATGGTTGATGGGGCTATGCTCGGGTCTGCGGTGATGATCCAACCAGATTCACAGCGAGCCCTTGAGGAGCTCGACTTCACTTTCTACGGTGCTTACGCCGTCCTGTCCCCTAACGTAAACATTATCCCGCGCCCATCCCCGAATCTCGGGACGGCGGTCATGCCCGCGCTAGAGGACATGAATCAGCAGTTGATGCGTAACACTGATGTCGTCAGTAGCTACGGCCCTGACAAGGGTTCACCTTACCGCAACGAGATGCAGGTGGTGTCCGATATGGATGTTGCCACACGTTTGAGCGGGGCTTCACTTAATCTGTTTTACGCTTCATGGAACCGCCTAATGCGTAGTGTGGTTAAGCGTATTGTCTCAGAAAAGAACGACCCAGCCATTAAAGAGCTCATTGGTCGGTGCGCTGAAAGAGGTGTCCCAGAAAGTTTCATACGATCCCTTGATGTCGATAAGACCAAAGCTGTCCGATCAATCGGTGGTGGGTCACAAGCCAACCGCATGGTTGCTCTTCGTGAGCTACAAGGTATTTCAGGACAGTTCCCTGAATCAGGTCGCCGCAACTTAACACGCGACATCGTTAGCACGAGGGTGGGGCATGACCTCGCTGACCGCTACACCCCACGTGAGCAAGGAGCCCCTGAGACCAGCGCATCGAAGATCGCCTTCTTTGAGAACAGAGACTTGATGGGTGGCAGACCAGTTCCTGTGCTGTCGAGCGAATACCACGGAGCGCACTTGGAAGTTCACCTACCGGAAGTAGAAGGGATCATCGAGGGTCTCGACTCGGGTGAAGTAGACCCAGTTCAGGCACTACCCGCACTGCAAGCGTTCTACCAGCACCTAGGTGAAACAGTTCAGTTCGCCGCGGGAGACCCTGCACTAGAGGGTCAAGTTGGCTACACGAAGCAGGTAATGCAATACGCCGAGGAAGCCATTAACAACACGTCTAAGCATCTCGAGAAATTACAACGGGAGCAGGCAAGCCAAGAGCAACCAGAGCAACCAGAGCAACCAGAGCAACCAGACCCCGCCCAACTCGCTAAGATGGAAACTCATCAGCAGGACATGATGATGAAGAGGCAAAAAGCTGAGTTGGAAATGGAGTTGAAAAAACGTAAATTTGATGAAGAACAAGCTTTACGTGATGCCGAAACTGCGCTAAAGTTCCGCGAAGAGAATACTTAACGGCACACCAACAGCCGCATCACTTGGTCTATACCAAGGAACCAACCAACGCGAATCCTAATGTTCAGGAAGACCCCACCAAAACCAATGCCTGTTAAACAGGTAAACCCAATCGACTTGCCATTATGGCATCAAAACCCCGCTAACGGATCCGCTCTTCGGGAGCTTATTACGTCGGATACTTTTGTATTGGCCGCAGTTTCCTTGAAAGAGGCAGGTAGACCATCACGCACATCCTTAGCTACGGAACATGAAAATGCTGTTAGCCACACATGGTATGCAGGCTACTGCGACGCTTTTCGAGATCTCCAGAGACTAACCTTACCCACAGGACAACCTGAAACCAACCCCGCACTCTCAGAGTGGAACTACATCCAAGATAACATATAACCATCAAAAACCATGACCAACCCTGAATCCCCTACCGCAGACCCTACCCCCGCACCTGAGTCCACAGATGTAGCCCAAACACCAAACCCCGTTGATAGTATCCCAGCCACAGAAGATATGGGCTTCGGGGAGTTTTCATTTGATCAGGCTTTAGAGAACGCATTAAATGGTGGCGACAGCACACCAGCACCCGAAGGCGACAGCACACCAGCACCCGAAGGCGACAGCACACCAGCACCCGAAGTCGACAGCACACCAGCACCTGATCTACTCGAGTCCCTTGAGGGGGATGCCCCAGAAGACTGGACACCAAAGGCCGCCTCAGCTTTCCAGCGATTGAAAGGTGAATTAAAGGGCCACGTAGAAGAAAGGGATGGACTCATCCAACGAGCCACTGTTGCTGAGGCAAGGATTAAAGAACTCGAGGGCGTCGTGGGCGACGACACAGTTGATTCTTTAAAGCAACGCATTGCAACTTTTGACCAAGAGCGAATGCTCACTGATCTGGAATCTACAGACGCATATAAATCCGCGGTCCTTGACCCCCTCGACGAGATATTCACAGGGGTCAGTAGTTTAGCGGAGCGTTATGAAGTAGACCCTGAGGCTTTAGCTGAAGCCCTTTCCATTGAGGACGAGGCCACACAAGAGGAGAGAGTATCAGAACTCTTGCCCGAGGCATCTGATCGTGACAAGGCTATTTTCTACCGCCTAGCCGCAGAGGTAGACCCGATTCTAGCTAGACGAGATAGCCTCCACGATAACGCCGAAAAAGCGCTCCAAGAGGCTAAACTCGTTACAGAACAGCGAGAGAAGATGGCCGCCGCTGAGAGGGCGACTAATCGAGGTAATGCTACACGGAATGTTGTTGGTAGAATTAGCGAGAAGCTACCATTTCTAAGCGGGTTTTCAGATCTCGATTTAGATGCTGTGCAAGAGAGCGCGGCGTCAGTAGACCCTTCCGTTGTTCACCCAGTTGATTTTGCATACCAAGCAGTAGCCGCACAGTTACTCCCGCGTATCGTTCAGGAGCTCATGGTTTCCCAAAAAGAAAATGATGCCCTCACAGGTCAACTGGCGGAATACGCTGACGCGGAACCTAACTTATCGGGAACCCCGAGTAATGCCACCCCCGCCGCGAGTTCCCCTAAAGGTTCATTCGCAGAGGCATTGGAGAGGCAAATCGGATTGGTTTAAAATAGGTGTTGACCCACAGGATTTTATCCATTAGTATGCGTTTGTAGATTACAAGGGTTTCAACTTCTGGTTGCTCTCGCCATTAACGAGTTCTAAGAAGTAAAGCCCAACCAATCCACAGATGGCTATTGCCACAAAAGACATAGGATACCTCGTATGGTTGCTCTTGCCCCACAACAAGTTCTAAAGAAGTAGGTATTCGCCCGATACAAACAATCCATACATCAGCCTGAATCGCAGGCTATGTGACTTACTTTAACACCATACTACTACAATATCATGTCATTCGCATCTTCTTCAGATACTGGTTTGTCCGCTATTGATGCCGCACTCGTCCAAGAGGCTGGTCGCATCGGTTCCGACATCCACAAAACGACCCTCCACACTTCACCGTGGATGGACCTTATTAAACAAACTCCGTTCCCTGAGGGAATGGGCTACACACAGCAGACACTTATTTATGACCGTGCCCTGCCTACTACCGCTTCCGCTGGTAACACCGCGGGCGTTAACTGGCATGACATCGCTATCACTGAGTCTTCTGACACTCTCAACAGTTCTGTGGTTACTGGAACCCAGCCATTGGCTAAGGCTTCCAAGCAACACGCAGGTGCCGCTGGTGGTGATCTAGACGGCGACGGGGATCTCACGGATCAGGATACTCGTTCTTACATCAACTTCAGTAAGAAGATTAAGTCTTACAACCTACGCCGTGCATCGGTCGAGTCTCCTAAGCTTTCGCTTGAGGACCTCCGCTTCGCCGCACATCGTCAGGATCAAATCCGTGCCATCATGGATCTGATGACCGAGGCTACTGCTTACACTTGGGAAAACCGCTACCGCGACGAGTATGAGCGCGTTTCTGAAAACTTAGTTTCTTGCCTTGCCTCTGGCACTGCAATCCTATCTACAGTTGACGGAGACGGAGACGGTACCGCTGATGATTCTTTCGAGGGTGTTTCCCTTGATAACTCCATCGACGGACTCGACCTCTCAACATCGGGAGCAAGCAACTCAGACGTTAGCCCTGCGGCTAATATCTCGAACGCTATCCTCGACAAGGTTTACTTCAACAGTGTCCGTAAAGGTGCTGGACGTAACGCCTACGGTCGGGAGAATGGCCGCCCTGTGTTTGGTCTCATCTGTTCTTCGGAAGCTTCGTATCAGCTACAAACTGAAGCTGAGTTCCGCGACGACGTAAGATACAATCAGTCCGCAGTGAGTGACCTCATCGCACCTCTCGGTGTTGAGAAGTCCTTCCGCGGATTCTACCACTTGGTAGACGATCTTGCCCCACGCTTTACAATTAGCTCTGGAGCACTTACTCGCGTTCTTCCTTACACCACCGCAAGTGGAATCGTAGCAGACAACCCTGCTTACGACGCCGCACCGATCGAGGCCGCATTCGTGTGTCACTCAGAGGTAATGGAGTCTCAGATTCCTAACCCCTTCGGTGGATCAAACGGTATTACTTTTGATCCTGTTGATTACAAAGGTAAGTTCAACTGGTTGAACATCCCACATGCCACTACTAACCCAGATGGAACCGTTGGTTTCTTCCGCGGTGTCCTAGCATCAGCTTCCAAGCCGATCAAGACCCAGTATGGCTTCGTGATCCTATTCAAGCGCGACTCGTCTACACCAGCCGCCTAAGTTAACCTTCACCACTTCACCCCTTCGGGGGTGGGGTGGTGTTTAACTATTAAAATATTATGACATTTAATGACCTGCAAAAAATGGCAAGTTTAGCCATGGATGACCTAAGCGATGTTACACCACAAGATGTAGTCAAAATGATTATGGTTGGGGGTGGAAAGGTCGAAGACGCTGGTAAAGCAATGGCAGACGGCGCTAGGATTACTGCTAACCAAGCTGGAAAAGCAATGGTAGACAGTGGAAAAGCAATGGCAAACAGCGTTAATAATGCTGGTAAAGCAGTAGCAGACGCCGCTGACTATGCCCTATCAGGCATGGGCAAGGTGACTCCTTCTGACGTTGGCAAGGCTTACACGGAACCTAGAGAAAAAAGACTCAACCGCGCAGGGCAAGTTGTTGACGGGTTAGTACGTTCTGCTAAAGTTGGACTTCAAGATCTCGGTGACGTCTCATTCGACGATGTTGGTAACTTACTCGGGGCTAAAACCAAAGATGTATTTACAGCCATTGCGGGACCCTCAGATGAAGATAGCTTTCCTGACGCACTAGAGGCCGCCGTAAAAAGCGGTATGATGGAAAAAGCCACTACAGGGGGGATTCCATTAACTAAGATTGAGGCGGAGACTAAGGCGGCTAAGGCGGCTAAGGCGGCTAAGGCCCAACCCGAAGCCCAACCTGAACCCGAAGCCCAACCTGAACCCGAAGCCCAACCTGAACCCGAAGCCCAACCTGAACCCGAAGCCCAACCTGAACCAGCAGAAGCTGATTCTCAGAAGGCCATTGAATTATTCAAGACGGTCCATGGAGGTGAGTTTGACCCTAAGTCATCTATGGATAAGAGGAAGCTGGCGGAGATCAGTGAAATGCTCGCTGACAAAGAGAACGCAGGTTTGTCCCCCAACCAGTTTGCCCTTAAACTGTATCGAACAAAGGGGTATGTATAGCATATGCCTTCCACAACTAACCACCCGCTAACTATCGAAAGGGACACGAACTTCTCGTTCGTGTCCACTTTCGCGTTGGCGAATGGGGATCCAGTTAGTGATATTTCCGCACTGGCTTCCGACATACGGTTGGTAGAGGGCGGTAAGGTTATCACATCTTTTACTACATCTGAGACCTCTTCTGGTTCAGGTGTTTTTGAGTTAAGTTTAAGCCCATCGGATACCAAGACCCTCCGTTCTGGATTAGACTATAAATACGACGTCATAATGACACGACCCAGTGGCACAACTCGAGTGTTGCGTGGGGATATAAACATCGAGAAAGAAAGGACCTCCTTGTAATCATGAGTGATAACATAACTGTAATAATATCGGATGTTGCCACGGCAGGCACAATGGGGGTTCAAAACTCCGACAACGTAGATGTCTCGGGAGGTTCTATCAATGGGGTTTCTTTCGGTTCGGGTAACACCCACGCATCCCCTACTATAACAGGAGGGTCCGTCGATTTGACTGCGGGGGCGATTGATGTCCCTACTCTTACAAAATCAAATGATTCCACATCAGCGGCTAGCACCGCCTTTGTTCAGGATGTCTTAGCTGATTTTACCCCCTTAGCAGATGGGACGCTAACAGGCACCCCCTCAGCACCCACCCCATCAGGAGGCGATGACTCCACACTTATTGCTACTACAGCTTACGTTCAAGGGGAGCTACTTTCTTTTGCACCCCTTGCATCCCCTACCTTTACAGGGACACCTGTTGCCCCAACCCCAGCCGCCTCAGACAACACAACTAAGGTGGCTACGACTGAGTTCGTCCAGAATGAGATGGGGTCATTTGCGCCCCTCGCATCCCCTACCTTTACAGGAACCCCAGCGGCACCAACCCCATCCTCTTCGGATAGCACAACTAAGGTAGCCACCACAGCTTTCGTACAGGGGGAGATTGGGTCCCTCGCACCTCTTGCGTCCCCTTCATTAACAGGCAACCCTACAGCCCCCACACAAGCTTCTACCGACGACTCTACAAAGTTGGCTACCACAGCTTTCGTCAAGGACGTAGTGGATACCCAATATGGCGCACTCTACACTACAGCAAATACTATCGCAGAGGCATCAGTGGACGCTACTCCTAGGGCTATAATATCTTGGGACACAAACGGCCTTAGCGCAACCCTGAACCCTAACCATGCGACACTCAACGGGATCGGGGTTTCTGATTCAACAGGCGTTTACCAAGTGAGTGCTTCCGTTACCGCGGAAGGTGACCATAACAAAACTTACCGATTCGAGCTCTACCAGTATGATAACTCAGCCTCCACTTTTGTTGCTACGGGGATCGCCGCAGAGGCAGAAGTAGGATCAGCAAATGATTCGACAAACGTATCCCTTCACGGTATTCTTTCCTTAGACGCTAATGATGTTGTGGTTGTGTATCAATCGTCCACGGACGGGGGAACATCTCTGACAATATCTGAAGCCCAACTTATCATCACTAAACTATAATATACCATGCCTAGCACTATCGAAAAACAATCTTTCGGGCAGAGTGGAGCCATCATCGCAACCCCTTCGACAGGGGCAGTAGCTGGCGATTTCTGTGCCATATCTTTCATTGAAGAGTCTACTCTTTCTGCACTAACGTGGGCTGAGTTAAGTTCTTCTGGAGACAACGGAACCACACCTACATACCCCGCAGGTTACGTCCTTTACGGGCAGATCACGGGATTCACTTTGGCTACAGGTTCTGCTGTTGCCTACAACCAAGCTTAACAGATATGCTGGGTATAGGTTTAAGTATCGTTCGGATTGGGGCTCGGACACTTGTGTCCACTATATCCACTGTCAGCCGTTTCTATCGGTCTCCTTCTGGTACCCGTTATACCCAACCCGACGGCACCACTTACTATAAGCAACCTTAATCCTAACACCACTAAAAATTATGCCTGACGTAACTGTAACATCCGATATAGATACTTTTTTAAAGAGTTCAAATAATTCAACCGCCAGAACAAACCTTGGAGCAGAATCTGCACCCACCTCTATCGCCAACAAAGAAGCCGCCTATGCCCTGACAGGTGTAGCCGCTGGCACGGTTTACAAGACCACCGACACGGGGCAGATTCTTGAACGGGCAGCAAAGCTCGATCTCGCTTCCGACTTCGTTATCGTCGGAAATGCCGCAGGCATGATGGGAGTGACTTTGGCGGGGACTTATTCTGCCGATACGGTTGGGCAGAATAGTCCACCCTCATCCGATGTAGGCTATCTAGGGTTTTACTGCAATGAGAACAGTGGCGGTAACAATATGTCAGTCACTTACGAATCTGGCAAGTGGATCATTAAGGGGTCTATGCAAGCCTTTGAGTCTGCTGGGGGTGAAGCTCACCCCGCAGATGTTACAGCGTGGACTGCCCTTAGTGGAGCGACAGGAACGATTGATTCAGTCACACGTAATGAACCCCGCAACTGGAAGCATGACGGCACAATCCTAGTCTATGACAACGACGAGAAAATCCTCCTAACCAACCTACCAGACGATCAGCAGGTTAAGATCGTTGGCGAGGGTGGACGCATTGAGCAACTACCACCATCACCACTACCAGACATTAAACGTGGCTTTATTATCTCTGATGCTGGCAATCCAAGAAGTTCTACTTCCGATGGAGGCAACTCTGTTTCTGGTGCTTTTTTCTGGAATGAAGCCGATAGTATGTTTGTCAGGGATGATGTGAGTTTTACTCCTTGGAGTTATTATAATGCTTTTATACACCATGATGGCTCTAGGTGGTACATAGGCTACCAGATGGGCTACTTTTTTCAATCAGACCTGTGTGCCTCTACTGTTCACCCTGCTGACGCTACGGGATGGACTGCCTACGATTCAGGTTCAGGCATTGGTCAAGGAACGATAGCTGATGGTGCATTGGTTAAGACACGCGCATGTGAAGTCTACAATTCACCACAGTATCAATCATCAGGAAATAGCCTGTGGGTCACGATTAAGAACACGGTTTATTTGACTGTGAACGATGCGGCATCCTCTGGTGGGTATGCTGTAAATGGTGTGACAGTGGCTAACGGAGCCGTGCAGGGAATTGGATGGGTTCAAGTGGGTGAGCGTGTCGCAACGACAAAATCCACAATCCTATACAAGCTATCCAAGGTCGATGAGGATACCACATTCACATTCGGTGCAACCGTCATGGACATGGTGACAGTAGGTTATGACTTTATTTTGCCCGATGTATTACCGAACGGTGGAACGGTCGAAATTAAAAACGCCTAACATAACAAAACTTATGAAAACATATCTATTCCAAACAGAAGAACTTGGCGGTTACATGCTCCAAGGGGATCCGCACAAACGGATGCTCAAATTTGAAACTACGATTGACGAGACGGATGAAAGCCCGTTTCCAAATCGCACATCTACACCATTAAACGAGATCCGCTCAAGCGATTTGGAGTTTGATACAGCTACCGAGACTCTACAAATTGTAGATGATGAGATCAAAGTTGTCCCACGCCCTGCGGTTGCACCAGTTGTGCCTGACGTAGTGGACATGTGGAAGCTAAAGGCTGTTTTAGACATTGTAGGTAAAACCGCCATGATCGAAACTGTCATCGCGGGCATTCCCGACGAAGATACGCGA
>Ga0222716_10004013_pt1 | contig 11630 bp, 9 predicted proteins | sample C33_13DmetaG_FD_165044 | JGI IMG/M metagenome (GOLD analysis project Ga0222716, IMG submission 165044) | Estuarine water microbial communities from San Francisco Bay, California, United States - C33_13D | ecosystem: Environmental > Aquatic > Marine > Unclassified | place: USA: California... | reverse complement strand
GCCTGCTGCGGCCGTTCGAGGAGCAGGACTGATTGAATTTTTGAACGCAACAACCCATACTCTCTCTCTCCCTCTCGTACTCTCATCATGGTGACAGCGACGACGAACAAATCTTCTTCGAATGTCGTCGAGCTGGTGGCGTCGAGTTTCGAGAACGAGGCCCGGATTCTGCTCGAAGCTCGCCAACTGAATCACGCCGTTGGCCTCGACGGAAAACTCGACCTCGACTCGCTCGACGCGACACTCTCTTCCCTCGACGCTCGCCTGACGAGCATCGAAAGAGAGCTGCAGACCGACAACGACGAGCTCGACCTCCGTCTCGAGCTGGCCTGGCAGCAGCGCAGGACGATCGAGGCGTCGGCGTCGGCGTCGGCGTCCACATCTGCAAACGCACACGCGAAGCACGAACACAAAGCGATGCCGATGACGGCGATTTCGTCGCCCCCTGACGATGCGATCCCCGCACTCTACCCCAGAAACCCGCCTACCAACACCGAAACCGTCGCCATCACGCCCGACGAGTTCAACGCCGTGTCAACCTACATGCGCGGCCGCTTGACCCTCGACAAGGTGAACAACGCGGCCAAAGAGCTTCTTCGGCACGCCGAAGCGAACCGCGAACTCGTGCTCGCCCTTCGCCGAAACCAGCCGCTCAAGTCGGACAAGAAGCACGCCATCTGGCTCTCCCACAACATCGTCCCCGCCATCAAGCACACCGGCAGCAAGCTCTTCGTGGTCGACACAGACCTGAAGCAGGGCACACACCTCCAAATGGGATCCAACAGCAGTCGGGCAATTCTCACCATATTACGCCACGTCGGCCGCATCGCCGAAACCCGCCTGGTTGTCGACGGCAAGTCCCACACCGTCTACTCCCTGTGCAGTATATAGTTTGATTGCTTAAATAAATAACGAGCCCATCTACTACGTCTACTCGTCCGCAACGCTCTCGATGATGGTGAAGCGGGTGCCCTCGACCCGGGCAGCGACCAGATCCATCTGGCGCTGTCCCTCGGCCGTGATCCTCCTTCCCTTGCCTCCCGGAATCTTCTCAATAATACCCAGATCCTCCAGCGTGTGCATGGCGTGACGAATCACACCTCCAGCGGCCCTCGCATGGTGCTCCGTGCACGTCGAGTTCTTCCCGTTCCTTCCCCCAAACGCCCTACGCAGGTGCCCGACACCCACACCGGCCTTCGTATACACCCGCCTCGCCACAGCAGCAGCCTTCACGTAGTACCAGTCCTCATCCTGCGGACCCAGCTCCTTGAACGATCCGGTCTTGCAGTAGTCCACGTAGGACGGCAGCTGCACCTTTCCGGTCGACTTGAGGTAGGCAGAGAACTCCTTAATGAAGTCGTTCGCAGGAACGTCCTTGACGCCCTTTCCGGTGTACTTGACCTCGACGGCAGCCATTATATCTATCTGGTGATGGTGAGGCGACGACGGCGCAGAGCGTGCGTGAGTGGGCGTGTGGATGCGCGCGTGGGCGCGTGGGCCAGCAGAGGACGACGGGCGACTCGAGGCGTGGCGACGATAGACGGGCGAAGGGCGGCGGGCGGCGGGCGAAGGGCGGCGGACACCGCACAGTCCCCCTGGAGAGGGCAGCAGCCAAGTCGAAATCGAATCGCGTCGTTCCCATCGAACCAGCCGTCCCCTCCACCGACCGCTCCCACCATCATTCAAACACGTCCGAACGCCCATATTCACGCCCTCAACCGACCAGACACGGGCCGCCCGTCCGTCGTCCACACGATTCCATCTCGCCGCAGCCAATTGCCCGAATTCTCGCCAACAACCGCCACACGCGCCGCCCGCTCGCCAGTGAAGCGCCAATACAATCACAAGAACAACGGAACGCACCTGCTATATGAATCAATACGACTGAAGAGAAAGGCCGCGACCAAGGCGTTTCACTGATTCGCACTTCACCGCCGCAGAACGCGGCATTTCCCGCCCATCCGCGCCTCTTCTCCCAGTCTCAGCCTCTTTTAATACCATTTGAAACAGAGTGTACGTCATTGTGTCATCCGCGTGTCCATAAGGCCCCCGTGGTGGCGCCGAGCCGCCGGGATTCGGGCCAACCGGGATTCGGGAGCGCGACTTGCCTCGGCGGTGTCGTCTCTGGGACGTCGCGTCGATGGCGCCGTGAATGGGGGGATATCGTGGTATCTCGACGGATGCGGGGGCGCGAAGGGCGCAGGGGGCGGCGCGAGCGGGCTGGCCCCCGTTTCCCAACGGCATGTGGGGAGGAGCCGAGGCCTCGTAGCTGGGAGCGGTTGGTTGCTCCCGACGAGCGAGTCGCGACTCGCGACTCGCGACTCGCGAGTCGCGAGTCTCCCGTCGCCCGTCGTCGTCGTTGTTGTTGCTGTTGTCGTACTCTCTGCTCGCTCACCTCACCTCGCTCGTACTCGCTGTCTGCAGTCAATTCATCATGTCTGACGACGAGCATCATGACGTGCACTTCGAGTCGACCGACTCTGGAGCCTCGAAGACCTTTCCGATGCAGGCTGGAAACATTCGTAAGAATGGCTACATCGTGATCAAGGGCCGCCCCTGTAAGGTGGTGGATGTTTCGACGTCAAAGACGGGAAAGCACGGGCACGCCAAGTGTAACTTTACGGCGCTGGATATCTTCACGAACAAGAAGTTGGAGGATCTGCAGCCGTCGTCGCATAACTGTGATGTGCCGAACGTGACTCGTACTGAGTTTACGTTGATTGATATCTCTGATGATGGGTTTGTCAGTCTGATGACCGAGTCGGGCGATACCAAGGACGACCTGTCCCTGCCCAAGGGAACGGACGACCTGGAGAAGCTCGCTGCGCAGATTCAGGCCGACTTCGACGAGGGTAAGGAGGTCGTCGTCAGCGTGTTGGCGGTACGTGATGCGCGTCGTGATGTGTTGCCCGTTTTGGTTTCGTCGTTGTCGGTCGGTCGGTCATCCTGAGCGAGGAGGATCAACGAGTACCATCAAATTCATAAGTTCTTTGATGACAGCTTTCAGCCTTGTCTGAGCTCATGGGTGATCGGTGGTCGGTAGTCGGTGGTCGGCGACTGATGGTTGTCGTCGGTGTTGCATGCGCTCGCTCACTTTGTCGCGCGTCCGACACACTGCAGGCCATGGGCGAGGAGATGATCTGTGCCGCCAAGAGCAGCAACCAATAGATTTGATACACTACACTAATTATTCTTCTAACGGCGAGCCGTTAGTCACCACCCGTCGTCGTCGATATAGCCTCGCCGGCTGTCTTTCCCGGCGAGGACCTTGAGTATCGCGAACGACACGTCCGGGAAGTGGTCCTTCATCATGCGGCCGCTGAGCAGGATCCCGTTGTGGACGAGATCCGCTCCCGACGTCCACTCGCACACAAACTCGCGCTGGATGATTGCTCGTCTTGACTTGTCGGAGCGCCGTGCCCCCCGGAACTTGCCCGTAGGCTTGAGGTAGAGAATCTTCCCCGGGGGAATGAAGTCGAGGGCGGGTCGGAGGTGCTCTCGGAGCTCGTCCGGCGCGCGGACGCTCTCCTCGTACTTGCGCAGCCACGCCGCGTTCTCCTCGGGGAGGTTTTCGTCCGAATAGAACACGTCGTCGTCGGCCCACAGGTAGTCGGTGAGCCATGACAGGATCAGCTTGGCCTTGGACATCCTGCAGTGGATGCCGATGTGGACCATCTCGTCTCGCATCTGCTCAATGGTGGCGAGGGTGAGTCGTGGGATCCACTCTTTGCCGCAGGCGGTGGAAATGCACCATTCCGTGGCCTCGGAGGCTGCATTGCGGGAGACGATGCCTCCAGGTGGGCTGAACGAGATGCATCGAAGGGTCGGGTGGGACTGCCTCAGGTAGAGGCCGACCAGGAAGGCGCACCCGGCCCCCAGGCTGTGGCCACAAATGAGGACGTCGTAGTCTCTGTGGAGGCCAGTGCGACGATCTAGGTGCTTTTCGAGGATTCCAGTGCCTTCAATGGAGGCCAACGTGGATTTGGCAGCCTCGAAGATGCCCCGATGAGCCAGGAAGGTTCCCGGGTCGGTGTTGGCGGTGTTGGCGGTGTCCGCGTGCTTGTGTGCATGGACGGGACCGGGCGGCGTCAGAGAGGCGGATGCGTGTCTTGGTGTGTGTGCGCTGGATGAACCGACCGCCGAAGACGCCGAAGCCGCCGAACTCGCGAAAGCCCCACCAGCCCCACCAGGTCGGCCGGCGAGCCAAGCATCGAGGCTGGCGGGTTCAAACTTCAGGTCGCGCACGACGTCGTCAAAGCTCAACGAGCCACGTATGGCGATGATCAACTTCTTCTTCGCGTGGTCGAGGCCGATGAAGTACGGGAGAACGTCCCTGCTGTCGCCTTCCAACTGCACGTGCAGGAGGTCGCCCGGGTGCAGGCGCGACGTCTTGAGAATCGCCTCCCGGTTCATGTATTTGCCGTTTGTGGGGCCGGGCGCACCACTTCTGCAGCGCAGGCAGTCGACACACATCCTGCAAGAGCTCCCACAGCACAAGTTGACGAGTCCGCTGCCCGGATTGTCCAACACGAACAACATCCACCCGTAGGCGGCAAACGCGTACCCTGGCGAACGAGCGAGGCGCGTAGCGTGTAGCGCGAGTGAGTGGGTAGAGGGGCTCCCGAGCGAACTTCAGAGTCCATTCCCGTACGCATGTAGTACGCCACGTCCTCGACGGTGGCCTGGTCGACAGTTTGTGGGCACGTCGCCTTGATCGACTTGACGGGCCTGAGATGCCCCAATCGGCCCTTCTCCAGATCTCCCGCGCCATACACACTCGCATCCGAGCCGTCCGATCCCCCCGATCCCACGTCGGCACCCCTCTCTGCACCGTCATCGACCATCATCGCCTCCTCGAGCCGGAACATGCGCTGCCGGAGCATGGCACAGCCGAAGATGACCACCACATCCGACGGCACCATGTCGATGTGCCCAAACATCATCCCGAACATCTCCCCCAACCGGCGAAAGCTCTCTCGAACCTCCCGGCGAGACCCAGACACGCAACAGAACCAGTTGGACCAGTACTGAAACTGCCGCACCCACGCACTTCGATCGTCAAAGTCCGGAAACCAGTTGTACACGAGGATACAAAAGCACGTCAGCCCCCCGATCATGGCCCACATCGACCATACCATCGCACGGTACGAGTCCTGCAGACTGAACGACAACGACGGCGTGCGGCCGACCTCTGCAAGACACCCGCTCGGGTACGCGTACAGCACGTGCGTGCCGTACCCAGTGATGCACACACGAAACGCGCTCATGAGTAGATCCGCGTAGATACACCATTGCAACACGGGCGACCGCTTCTTCGTCTCGAACATGCCCCCTCTCGAAGCGTACCACGCGATGGCCGGCTCCAGCACGACGCTGGCGGCGCAGGTGCCCAGCATCGAGCCCACCACCCCGACGTAATACGGCTTGCTGGTGCACGAATCCGAGACGAACGCCACCTGAGACAGCCATATCGCGAGGGTTACGAGCCAGGCGACGTGAAACGAGGCCAGCTGGAGGGCCGGGAAGCACAAGTCGTCGCCACTGACGAGCCAGCGACGACGAAAGAGCACGAGCGCCGGCATCCTCCCTCGGCTCAATCGATAGGGGTTGGGTGGTGAGACTCAAACCATGGATGGGACCACCAGGCGACGACGACGAGAAGCGAGAAAGAGGAAGGAAAAACTCGCGAACGGTTGTCAGAAATGATGTCAGAGGTCTCGGTTGCGCCCTCCGAGGACGTCGCACGACGCGTCGAGGCCCAGCCGGCAGCAGATGAAGGGGAGAAGGCAGCGGAAGCAGCGGAAGGAGCCGAAACAGCGCGGAGAGACGGCGTGGCCCGAGCGCCAAAGGCGGAGGCTTTGCCGAGCGCAAGCGATCCTGCCGCCGCGAACAACGACGAATCGGACGAATCGGATCTGCGTTTCTTCGGGGAGTTTCTTCCCCTTTGCACGCTGTCGTCCTTGCTGGAGTGGGAGCCGAAACAGGAGTACGTGTCGAGGGCCCTGTACGTTCCGTACGAGCGCCTGTCGAGCAGGCAGCGGGTGGTCAACGCGGAGACGGCGAAGGACGCAAGCACGAAGATCATCTGCTGTCATGATATGATGGGCGGGTATCTGGAGGATCGTTACGTGATGGGGTGTGGGCGGCCCTCGTATACGTTCCGTCACTGGCAGTGTGTCGACGGGTTTGTGTACTTCAGTCATCGGTTCGTGACGGTGCCGCCTCCGTGTTGGGTGAACGCCGGGCATCGGCACGGGTGTCCGGTGTATGGGACGATTATTACCGAGGGGGAGGCGGGCCGGTCGCTGCTGGAAGCGCTGCTGTCGTCGCGGGCAAAGCTGGAGCGGAGCGTGCAGCAGCTCGTGAACCTGGCGTTGTACTACAGGTTCGACGGGTGGCTGGTGAACGTAGAGAACGAAGTGCGGGAGGATCTCGTGGAGCGTTTGCTCGAGTTCGTCGCGCTGTTGACAGAGGCGATGCATCGGGCCGTGGCCCACGCCAAGGTGCTGTGGTACGACGCTGTGACGGTGGAGGGAACGCTCGAGTGGCAGAATGCCCTGACACCGCTGAACAGGCCGTTTTTCGACCGATGCGATGGGATATGGATCAATTACACGTGGAAGGAGGGAGATCCGAATCGGATCCGGGACGCGGCCGGGGACCGGCGGGGGGACGTGTATCTCGGGGTCGACTGCTTCGGGCGGGGGACGTACGGCGGGGGCGGGCTGAATACGTACGTCGGCGTCGAGGCCGCGAGAAACGCGGCGTTGAACGTGGGGCTTTTCGCGCCGGCGTGGACCTACCAGCATTGGCTCCACGGCGGGAGTGACGACGAGAAGGGCGGCGAGGGCAACGAGGGCGGCGAGGGCGGTCCTCTGAAGGAGATGTACCGGTCGTGGCGAGCGTTTGACGAGGAGTTTTGGTATCGGATCGACCGCGTCAACGGCAGAAGACGCCCGGCCATCACCATGCTGCCATTCTCGACGGACTTCAGCGTGGGCTTGGGGTCGGCATACTACTCAAACGGTGCCCTGGTCGGGCCCGACAGGCCGTGGCACAACGTCAACCTACAGAGTCTCCAGTCGACACCATGGGTGCACGATTCGCACCATAGCAATATCTACACGACGCACATCTCGTCGTCGACAGCGTTCAACCGCGCCAACTGCTTTGTCGTGGAGGGCGGCGTGGGCGATCCGATCCGGGTGAGAATCTACCAGACGCTGATACCCCTCGGCGGGAGGCCAGGGATACCTGGCATCGGCTTCAAGTGCACGGCCGCTCTGTCCAAGGGCATCAACATGCGCATTGCGTTGAAAATTTCCCGTCGCGGCACCAAGGAGTCGATCGTCGTTGAGCTCGACACGGCCATGTCGGGCTCGCCGGGTTCGTCCGCTGCATCGACCGGACCGGCTGCCTCGTCTCCGTCAGGCATGCGACAGCCGAGCTTCTCATCCACCCATCTGGTGAAGCCGCCATCCAAACAGTTGCAGGCGGGCCAGGTGGTCCTCAACGGCGCCGAGCGCGATGTCGAGGACGTCCGGCCGCTCGACGGGTCCCCGTGGATGACTTCCGACTTCGGCGTCCTCGCCGTCGATCTGCCGGCGTGGGTTTGGGAGGATGGGTGGATCACGAGCATCGACATGGTCATTCGTCCGCTCACGAGCGGGTCGATGTGCAAGTGCCACGTCGCCCTCGGCAACCTCGCTGCCTGGTTCCTCACGGAGGAGTTTCCGCCCTGCCAGCCAGTGGCCACGGTGTTCCCTGACTTTGTCGATCTCGTGCCCGTCCGCGACGAGCAGGGCGTCGTCCGTTCCCAGCGGTTGAGTCTGGTGCTCGTGTGGGAGGCCCCGAAACACGTGCGGCGGTTCCAGGTCTGGTACAGGTGCAAGTGCGAGGCACCCGGTGGCTGGGGTGAGGAGACGTTCTTGGCGGCCGTGACTGTCCCCGTGTACGCCATCAGCGAGCTTGCTCTGGAGGCCGACGTCGTGGCCGTTCGGTTCTCCGTGGTGACCGAGGCCGGCCCGGCCGTGCAGCAGAACAGCAGAACTCGAACAAATTTCTGTACGGTGGACTGGACGTCCATGGACGGCAGGTAAGGCAATCGCGTCGTCGTCAACAACAGGTATATAGATAGATAGATAGACGGATAGATGCAGGCGGCGCTCGTCGCGAGGCAATCGCGCGAGGCCATTGGCAGGTTCGCATGGGGCAAGGGCGATGTGTTTGGCAGTCGAACGTTTGCGGCGAAGGTCCCCAAGGGCATGCAGCAGCCAGCCGGGGGTAAGGGTGAGGTGTTTGGCAGCAAGATGATCAAGCCGTCAATGGTGAGCAGCAACATCCTCGCCGAGCCGTACAAGGGCGAGAAGACGAGGCTCCCGTTGTCGGCGTGGCTGACGCCGACCGGTTGGGGGCTGCGGTGGGGGCGCTGGAAAGACTCCTGGAAGTCGATGTATTCGCTGTCGAAGCTCAAGAAGAACATCACGGGGTGGGACCTCCGGCGATTTAAGCTCGAGGCTTTGGACATGTATCGGTCGACGAACGCCGCCCTCGCGGCAGGGGACGTTGGCGCGCTCCGCCACCTGACCACCCCACCGATCTTCAGCGACATGAAGAAGCAGATCAAGCAGCGGGAAAAAACGGGATGGTCGACCGTGGAGTGGGCGTTGGTCGAGGAGCCAGCGCTGCGCGATCTGGAGCTCGTCCAGGTTCGTGTCGTGGCGGCCGATCAGAAGGACGACGACACGGCGTTCGTTCAGGTGGGTATAGGGTATTGACCGACGCGCGCTTCGCGCTCCGTGCGCCGTGACGCTCGCTCTCACTCCGTTTTTCGCTCGTTCGCCAGCTCACGGTCCGGATTCCGTCCAAACAAAGGTTCACCGCATACGATCGAGCTGGCGAGGTGGTCGCCGGCGGCGGGGATCCCGTGTCGGTCATAGACCACTGGGTGCTCGAGATCCCCCTCGCGAAAAAATCCCTGCAGCGATATCGGGTCGCGGCCCGACTCCATGTCGAATGAATAAGTTAAAGGTTGGGAAGTGCAAATGGAATACCGAGAGTTGTCGTTCATCGCTCAAGCCTCAAACGGCTTTCGCTCGATCGTGCAGTTCTTCTTCATCCAGTCCATCACGGCCTGTGTCTCCAAGGACTGCACCACCTGCTCCCTGATACCGTCCTCGTTGATCTCACCCTGCCTCTGGATTCCCCTCACGCCCTCCAAGGCACGCTCAAACTCCTCCTCGATTTCCTGGGCGCTCGGCGCAATCTTCTCCTTGGCCATGATGTCTGCGAACCCGAGCGCCGCCTTCTGCAGGTGCTCAAGCTCGCCCTTCTTGTTTTTGATGTACTGCTCGAGCATCTGCGGCGAGGCGAGCTGCTGTGCCTGCTCGTACGAGATGGTCCCCTTGGAGATGAGCGTGTTGAGCTCGGTCGAGTACTGGTTCTGTCCGGCCTCCTGGATCAACGACGCGGGCAAGTTCACGACAACGCTCTCAGCGACGGCGTCGGTGAATTTATCGGCAATGATGGCATCCAGCTTCTCCTCCTGCTCCGCGACGGTGTTCTCCTCGAGCCTCTTCCTGACGTCCGCCAGAGTCGATCCGGGCCCGAGCTTTGCAGCCGCCCACTCGTCCGTGAGCTCCGGGAGGTCGTACTCAAAGACCTCGGAGAGCTTGACCTTGATGTCGGCCACCTTGCCGCGGAGGGCGGCCGGGGAGAAGTCCTCAGAGGTCGGGAAGGTGACCTTGCTCTCCTTGTCGTCTCCGGTGACCATACCCATGAGCGCCTCGGAGACGCCCGGGAGGAAGTCCTCATCCGCCGTGTCCGTGTCCAGCTGCATGCCCTGCCTCGCGGCGCCCGGGATCTGCTGCCCGTCGACGGCGGCGTCAAAGTCAATGATGACCACGTCGCCCTTCTGGACGCCACGCCCGGCGACGACCCGCATCTGGGCTCCCTCCTTTGAAAGCTGCCTCATCTTCTGGTCGACGATGGCCGCGTTGTTGGCGGCGTTGGTCACCTCTGTGACGGTGATGGACAGGCCCTTGTACGGCTTGGTCCACTTGAGCTCCGGCATCACGTCGTAGGTCACCGAGAACGTCAGATCCTTGGACGGGTCGAAGCGATTCTCGAGCTCGTCTCCAGACTCGAAAATCTTCTCGCTGTCGGCGATGGCGCTGGCGGAGCTCGGGGACTTCTCCAGCGCCGGCCCCATCACGCTCTCGATCAGGTTAGCCAGCACGGTCGCGTACACGCGCTTCTGACCTCCGATATGATCGACCAGAACCTTCTCGGGGGCCTTGCCTTTGCGGTACCCGTCGCACGTCACCTTGGAGTTCCACTCGTCGAGCGTCGACTTGTAGGCGGCCGAGCACAGCTTGGAGGGCACGGTGACGACCAGCTTGATGGAAGTCTCCGAGAGCTGCTCCTCCTTGACGCCGATATCGGCAGCGGCAGACGCCGCGGCCACGACGCCGGCGCGGGACGCCGACGAGGACGCCACGAGTCGAGCCGGGCGACGGCACGAGACGACGGACCGCGCGTTGGAGGTATTGCGGAGGGGCCTCGTTTGGACCTGCATTGTCTCGCGGCGCACGTGAGTGTCGACTCGGAATTCATGTCGATGTATACACGTTGCAAACGGGCCAATCGAGCGAAACAGAACGCGACAATTCCGGAAGGAAACAGGTAGCGCTTACCTTTTTAGCATGGCCGGCCATGCTGGCCCGTCCCGAGCTTCCGACGGCAGAGGAAGGCTTGCAAGACTGTGCAATCATCATTGTAATACGAATGAAGTGACTGAGATCGGTCGATCGGTCGATCGGTCGATCTCCTCGCTCGCTCGCTCCATGCTGAGTTGCTTCACCTCCGGAATCCCGACTACAATCACCAGCCAGACAGAACGACCCACCTAGCCGACGCGCGAAACGTCTCCCAGGCAAAACACCGCAGGCATCGTGACGCCATCGGCCACCTGTCCCTCGAGCACCAGCCACGGCTTGTTCAGAATCAGCCCGGTCCCCTCCTCCACCTCGCCCAGCTCCAGCGTCTGGTTCATGACCACCAGCGCAGTCTCCCCTTCGAAGACACCCATCGCGTGGTCGCAATGACACACGCACTTGACCTTACCGTGCTCTTTCTCTGACCGAAGCACCGTGAGCCTCAGCGTGGATACGCCCCGCGTGTTGCTCGCGTCAAACTGCAGCCGAGGCTCGAGGGTACTCACCTGCTGCGCCAGCGACGTCGGCGCCCGCATACGTATCCGCAACGACGCCTGGTCCGGCGACGGCGCCTGCAGCTGGCTCACAAACGCGTCCAACCCTCCCTTTGGTGGCGTCACGCCGTCTGCGTCGGCTTCTGCAACTGCCGTTTCCCCTTGCGTTTTCGCCAACAGCTTGCTGCTGAGCGAGCGCGAGTTGTGTCCGCCTTTATGTTGATGCGACCGCCCCCCGGCCAAGCCCTCCCGCCGACGAATGGCGCCCACGCCCAAGCCCGCGCCCCGACGTCCGCCCCGACCCCGACCCCGACTCGCGCCTGGCGCCCGCCGCGCCGACGAATTGTGTATCATCTGTAGCATACTCGCGTCGAGCACCAGCGCGTGCCGACCTTCCCCGATCGTCACCGGCCCTTGCGTG
>Ga0222716_10004008_pt1 | contig 11634 bp, 22 predicted proteins | sample C33_13DmetaG_FD_165044 | JGI IMG/M metagenome (GOLD analysis project Ga0222716, IMG submission 165044) | Estuarine water microbial communities from San Francisco Bay, California, United States - C33_13D | ecosystem: Environmental > Aquatic > Marine > Unclassified | place: USA: California... | reverse complement strand
GAATCAGGTTCAAGTGTTTACGCCAGCGATTCCATAGGAATTGTGTTAGGTTGTATGTTTGATCCAGCCAATTGTAAAAAATACAAAAAAGACGCTGACCAAGCCGAAATCACAAAAGAGTTTGAAGAAGTAGACAAAGCAAAAGAATCCGAAGGCAAATAATATGTTCAAAATAATCATAGTGGCATACATCTTTGGCACTATGCCTATTGATACTGTACAAGAATTTGAGATGAGCAAATCATATCAAACCATGGAAGAATGTAAAAGAGAACTCACACTGGAGAAAAAGCCTGGCTATTATGATGTGATCACAGACTTTATTGCTCAATTTGATTACAAATATGATTGGTTGGCGGCAGGTTGCTACAATCCTTCCACACAAGAAGAATACAGAATCTTTCCTGAATACGAGCCCGGTGAAGAACCTAAAGGGCTAGATCAAATAGATATTAAACGCGGAATTAAAGTATAGTTTCGTCGGAAACAATTCCATTACTTTTAACAACCTTTTCACTCATCACAGTGACTGTGGTAGGTTGAAGATGTTCGGAATCTGAACTCATTACACCAGAAAAGTCTTCGCTGACATTTAGAGCAAACTCATCTAGGATTTGTTGTTCTGTGAAAGGTTGTGTATGATCAACTGAAATACGAACAACTGCTTCGATTTCAGTTTTAAATTGTGAAGTTTTCCTTTTGCCTATCATATCACTATAATACAACAAAAGGAAACTTCTGTCAATTGTTATTTGTCTTTATCGTCTTTTTTGACTTCTTCAAACTCAGCATCTACCACTTTTTCATTGTTTGATTCTTCAGTGGTACCTTGTTCGGAGTTGGCTTGTTCTTGTTGAGCCTGTTTGTACACAGCCTCTCCCAGTTTCATTGACGCTTCAGTCAATTTACCAATTGCTGATTTAATTTTATCAGCATCATCTGATTTAGATGCTTCAAGCAATTCCGATTTAGCATCTTCGATTGCTTTTTTCTCCTCTTCAGAGATTTTATCTCCATGTTCTTTGAGTTGTTTGTCAATTTGATGTGTCAATGTTTCTGATTGATTTTTGGCTTCTACCAACTCTCTTTTCTTTTTGTCCGCTTCTTTGTTGGCTTCTGCTTCTTTAACCATTTTCTCAATGTCAGCATCTGATAGACCACCGTCTGCTTTGATTGTGATCTTTTGTTCTTTGCCAGTGCCTTTGTCTTTAGCACTCACACTCACAATACCATTGGCATCGATATCGAATGTTACTTCAATCTGAGGTAAGCCTCTTGGTGCAGGTGCTATACCTTCAAGATTAAAGTTTCCTAATATCTTGTTGTCAGCCGCCATTTCTCTTTCACCTTGTGTAACTCTGATGGTCACTGCCGCTTGGTTGTCTTCTGCTGTGGAAAACACTTGACTTTTCTTTGTAGGAATTGTTGTGTTCTTTTCAATCAGTTTGGTTGTAACACCGCCTAGTGTTTCGATACCAAGTGACAAAGGTGTAACGTCTAACAACAATACATCCTTAACATCTCCCTGTAATACTCCACCCTGAATTGCGGCACCCAATGCCACAACTTCGTCTGGGTTAACACCTTTGTGTGGTTCTTTACCAAAGAATGTTTTCACTGTTTCGATTACTTTAGGCATACGTGTCATACCACCTACTAACACAACTTCACCAATTTGTCCTGCTGAAACTCCAGCATCTTTCAATGCTTGTTTGCAAGGAGACAATGTTTTCTCAATGAGTTCACCCACTAACATTTCTAACTTGGCTCTGGTCATCTTCATGTTGATGTGTTTAGGTCCTGATTTGTCTGCTGTGATAAACGGTAAATTAACTTCTGTTTGACTAGCAGATGAAAGTTCTATCTTTGCCTTTTCAGCCGCTTCTCGAACACGTTGTACTGCCAATTTATCATTGACTAAATCTATACCTTGATCTTTCTTAAATTCAGAAATGATATAGTTTGTGATTGTGGCATCAAAGTCTTCACCACCCAATGCTGTATCACCGTTTGTGCTTTTAACTTCAAATACACCGTCACCCAATTCTAAGATTGAAATATCAAATGTACCACCACCCAAGTCGTACACAGCAATAGTGCCTGATTTTTTCTTATCAAGTCCATATGCCAATGCCGCCGCAGTTGGTTCGTTTATAATTCTTTCCACTTCCAATCCAGCAATCTTACCTGCGTCTTTGGTAGCCTTACGTTGGCTATCATTGAAGTATGCCGGCACAGTAATCACTGCCTTGGTTACTTCAGAACCTAGATATTTTTCTGCTGTCTCTTTCATCTTACGAAGCACAGAAGCAGATATTTCTGATGGAGAAAGTTTCTTATCCTTGGCTTTTACCCAAGCATCTCCGTTGTCTGCTTTTACAACTTCATAAGGAAGTGTTTTAATGTCTTTTTGTATAGCATCGCTATCAAACTGTCTACCAATCAATCTCTTTGCCGCGAAGATTGTGTTGGATGAATTTGATACTGCTTGTCTTTTGGCAGGCATTCCTACCAATGTTTCAGAGTCTGTGAATGCAACCACACTTGGAGTGGTTCTAGATCCTTCTGAGTTTTCAATAACTTTTGCGTCCTTACCTTCCATCAAAGCAACGCAAGAGTTGGTTGTTCCCAAGTCTATTCCTATTATTTTGCTCATAGTTTTTCTCCTTTATAAGCGAGTTATTAGTTACAGTAGATTATATAAGCACTCTTTTGTAAATGTCAAGAGCTTTTGGTAAATTAATCGTAGAAGTCGCCTTCTTTCATATTGGTTCTATCTACTGGATTCCAATCTTTTTTAACATCTTCTGGAGCATCATACACAGATGCTTCTGTTGTTAAAAGTAGTCCTGCTATGCTTGATGCATTCACCAATGCTGTTTTGGTAACCTTTGTAGGATCAATAATACCCAAATCAATCATATCACCATATTTGCCACTGCCAGCATCATAACCATAGTTGTCGGCACCATTCATGATTTCGTTCACAACAACATCTGGAGAACCTCCAGCATTGGAAACTATCTGTCTAACTGGCGATTCAATTGCTTTCAACACAATCTGAATACCTGCTGTCTGATCTTCATTGTCCCCTTTGAGATCTTTGATATTCTGTTTGGCTCTTAAAAAAGCAACACCACCACCCGGCACAATACCATCTTCAACTGCCGCCTTTGTGGCGTTTAGAGCATCGTCAATACGATCCTTTTTCTCTTTCATTTCAACTTCAGTAGCCGCTCCAACTCTTATTACAGCAACACCTCCAGTTAATTTTGCCAATCGTTCTTCAAGTTTCTTTTTGTCATCTCCGCCTTCACTCTGTTCTATTTGTGTTTTGATAGCAGTGACTCTCTGTTCAATTTTAGATTTTAATCCTTTACCGCCAATAATTGTTGTTGTATTTTTATCAACTACAACTCTTGCCGCCTGTCCTAAGTGTTCAAGTTTTGCTTTTTCTAAAGATATTCCTGTTTCTTCTGAAATTACTTGTCCACCAGTCAACACTGCCATATCTTCAAGCATGGCTTTTCTTGTGTTACCAAATCCAGGAGCCCAAACTGATGCACATCTAATGGTTCCTTTGGCATTGTTCATTACCAGTGTGGCAAGTGCTTCGCCTTCAGCATCTTCACAAATAAACAAAAATGGTTTATTTTTCTTTGCTAGTTCTTCAAGCAACGGCACTATCTCTTGAATATTTCTTATGTGTTTTCCTGTTAAGATGATGTAAACATCTTCTAATTCAACGATTTGTTTTTCAGGATTATTAATGAAATACGGACTCATAAATCCTTTATCAAATTGTAATCCTTCAACAACTTCTAATTCGTTTTTTAAACTTCTTCCATTCTCAACTGTGATAACACCTTGTTTGCCTACTTTCTGCATTGCTTCAGCAATCATTGTTCCAATGGCTTTGTCTGAGTTAGCAGATATAGTACCAACTTGTTCTATTTCATTTTGAGTATCGCATGATTTGGAAATTAATTTTAGTTGTTCAACAACTGCTTCTGTGGCTTGATCCATGCCTCTTTTTAGATCCATTGGATTCATTCCAGCAGTTACATATTTGATTCCTTCTTTAACAATCGCCTGTGCTAACACTGTGGCTGTGGTTGTTCCATCGCCCGCTTCATCATTTGTTTTGCTGGCTACTTCTTTAACCATCTGGGCACCCATATTGGCCAGGTCATCTCTTAATAAAATTTCTCTTGCTACTGTAACACCGTCTTTGGTTACGTGTGGAGCACCCCAAGTTCTTTGAAGCACAACATTTCTTCCTTTAGGTCCTAGTGTAGTTCTTACAGCATTTGCTAAAATATCTACACCTCTGATCAGTCTGTTTCTACTGTCAGATCCAAATCTAACACTTTTAACTTTTCCGTTAATTGCCATAAAATAAAACTCCGTTTCTATATCGTGATATTATTAGTATTATATAAGCATTCATTGTGTTTTGTCAAGAGTCTTTTGACTATAATTTAATGGAGAGGTTCTGTTTTTTTGGCGCAGGTGTGTTCTTCTATCAACTTAACATCTGATAATTTGACTGTGGGCTCTTGTTCCAACAAAGTTTCCACAGCATCTTGGGTATCCATGGCATAAATTTGGTAGCAATCGGTATTGTCCAAATGTATAAGATAGGTTTTAACTGGGTATTCGATTGTTCGCATACCAGTAGTTTATTCTATTCAACTGGACGAAACACTACATCATGAGTGAGAAAAATAAGACAAGCATCGTTACTGCTTGGTACATTCATTACTGCGGCTGTGCTGGTACCTTCTTGATTAATGAAATATGTGATCATGAACAGTGCCTCACCTTGTGGGTCTGCACCTCTTTTGCCCAAACTCATGTTCACAGCCACAAAGCCTTGTTCTTTTAATCTGTTAAGAACTGCCACATCTGAAGCACAAATCATAGGCATACTCTGCCAATGGAAGCCTTTATCTAAATCTGGCAATCCAGGAGTTGTGTCTTCTGCTTGAATTATAGTAGCAGATAATGATAAAAAAAGAGCAATAAAAATGCTCATCAACGTTTTCATAGTAAAGTATTTACCGAATAGTTAATGAACTACTTGGTTGGTTTCTTGTTTTTGGCTCTAGTTTTTCTAGTCCGCCAAGTCTTAGGTGTGATTGTTTCTGGTGGATCGTAAAAGTTATTAGAGTTTCCTCTGCCCATTTCCATATTGGTTACACCATATGGAATTTTTTCTATCTTTCCGCCTTTGGCAAGGAACTCTTTCATTAGACGTTCTTGTTCTTTTCGTTTTTCTTCTGGACTAATATCGTCGTCTTTGCTTGGTCTATAATCTTTTGACATTGTTTCTTTCTATAGTTTATTCAGAAACAACAGATATTACTGTCTGTTCTGAATAGATTCCACAAGCGAGTTATACAAACTTGTTGTATGCTCGATAATGGTAGATGCCCATTCAGGTTGTACAAGATAAATGTACATTCCAACAGCACCTATTATTATACCTTTAATCATATTAGCCTCTTTGTTGCCTTTTTGTTAATAATTTTATATTCATTCTATCAGAAAGTCAAGTATTTCTTTTTGTACCAATTATAAAACTGTTTGTCTTGAAAAAACTTTGCCACATCACTGGCAGGAACCTGATCACTTCTAATACAATCAGCCAAATCTTGATATTGAGTTGGAACAGTTTTGGGCCATTCACCTTTCAAAATTTTAATCAATTTCTTTTTGCCAATCTTTTTAGACATTAATGAATACTTTCTTTTTTTAATTCTTTTTGAAATGGCTGAATGTCTACTGCTGAGGCACACACATCATCCACTAATCTTTGGAAATCTTCTTTGGGCAAACATGAACGATATAGTTTTAAACCCAATGCTAAAAATACACTGGCAACCATTTGCGGATCTTGATCAACGGCTTTGTTAACCAATTCTTCCATTAACTCATCATACAACTGTTCGTGTTGTTCTGTGATTTTTAATTTCTTTTTAGTATCGTCTGACATCTATACTCCAAAATAATTTTTTAGTAATCCCAAAGTTAATATGGTTACACCAATACTGTTGAGCACAATCAATGCTCTGTCGTGCCATAAGAATCCTACCCATAACCAACCTGTCACACCAATCATCTGTATAAAAATGTTGTAAGGAAATAGATTGATAGAATTAAGCATCCAACCAATAATAACAAAAAATGAAGATGTCCACTTCACATACCAACTCAGGTCGTGCATAGGAGTTATCTTTTTGTAGACCCTTGTGGAGTTTAGTGCCTTGATCTTTTCATCCAGTTTGATGTGTTTGTTATCAGTCATATCTTTTGTAAACTGTTAATAAATGATTTAAAACCTTTTCCCAATATGCTTTGAACCAAGGATCCTGTGCAGAGTTCATACAGTTTCTGGCATTACGGATCAGTCTGTCTTTGCTGGGTTCAAATATTTTACTTAGATTGTTCATGATCTATTTTTTCTATTTCACCTTTTACGTTTTCTTTTAGGTAACCCATGGCAATCATTATATCAACTACTCGTTCGCTGGCTAATAATGTTCCTCGATCTTTACCCAACTGATAACTCAAATAAACCACAATACCGATACCCAGTATAAAATATAAATTTTCCATTAGGCTGGTCTTATGGGTTGAGTTAATTTTTTAATAGTGTCTTCAACTTCATACAACTGTTCTTCCAATTTGATTATTCGTGAAGTCTTTGTTTCAAACTCTAATTGATCTTTTAAAGCAATCTTTTGACGCTCTAAATCTGCTATTGTTTCTTTATTGTGCTCTACAAACATATATTCTCCTTAGTTTATACAATTATAACACATTTGACTACCAAAAGTCAATGGCTTAAAAACCGCTTAAACCTTGATGTTTTACTACCAAGGAACATTCACAGACTTGTGATTGTTGTAATAGTCTGTTTCTTCTACAAATTTTGACCAAGCATAAGGTTCATTAGGAATAAACTTGATCTGTTCGCCACAAATGAAGCACACATCGTGAGCTCTATACCCAGATGCTTTTGTTCCTTGTTGCCACTCGCCCACTGTTGCTGAACAACCTTGAAGTGCAAGGGCAAAAATAATGATTGACAAATATTTTTTCATACTTTATAGTACACTAGTTTTTGTGAAAAGTCAATGCTTATAAAGTGTTACTTTTACTGGCTTTTCATAAATAATCATTTAACTCTTAATAGAAAAAGGAGCAACAATGGGACAAGTGTTAGAACACAAACACATAATAATAAGAGCGGAGGTTTCCAATGCTCCTACGGATGAGACCACTGCAATCAACTCAATCAAAGATCTTGTGGAACGAATTAATATGAAAATATTAATGGGTCCATATGCCAAGTATTGCGACATGGTGGGCAATAGAGGCCTAACTGTGGCAACAATCATAGAAACTTCACACATAGTGATGCACTCGTGGGATGAATGTTCACCTCATATGATACAATTAGATGTGTACACTTGTGGAGCATTTGACCCAAGGACAGTGTTGGTATGGTTACAGCAATACAATCCAGTCAAAGTGGAATACAAGTATCTTGATAGAGAACACAACTTAAAAGAGTTAGCCAATGAGCCTAACTATTCTGCAAAAGAAATAGTGGAAGCCATGGACACCATCCTAGCACGATAAATACTAGTACATTCAAACTATCTAATGGAGGAAGTTATGAAGATGAAATCCATTCAGATCAATCTAGCACTAGGACAAGATATTCTAGTTGGTCAAAAACAAGAAAAAGCAACCATTACGAAAATAGAACACTTTGAGAAATCTGGTGATATTGTTATCAATACCACTAGAGGCACTAGGAAAGCATTAACGTTTAGACTTTTGCCAGAGGTTCAGACAGGAGATCCAGCAGACAAATATCGCTAAATATTTTTATGAGAGTACATGAAGTTATATTATCTGAGGCTGGTCCAGCCAGTAAAGCATTGTGCAGAAGCAAAAAACCTGACCATGCTCTTGGTGCCAGTCAATTGGCAAGTTGTAAAAGTCAAGGTTATAGAAAACGTTCAGGTAAAAAATCTTACAAGATAGGCAAGAAAAGAGTTTACGTGAGTGGCAAAAAAATAAAAGGAAAGCCTTATGGTGGACCATTACCGTTGTACAGCAGATGATGGATCCAGTTTGGCAAAATAAAATTTTAATCTCAACTCCTAAAATGAGACAGGACAGTACATTTGACAGGAGTGTAGTATTTCTTTACGAAGAATCATCACAACACGTGGCAGGACTGATTATTAATAAACCTACACGAACAAAATTAAAAAAGATTTTAGAAGTAAAAGGATTTAAAACTGTAAAAGTACAAGACTTAATTTATTCTGGCGGTCCTGTTAATCAAGAAAGTATTCTATTACTTCACACAGACGAATGGGGTTGTAGAAACACTCTAAAGTTAGGCAATGGATTCAGTTTAACTAGCGATGCTCAGATGTTAAAAAAATTACATGAAGAAGACGAACCATCTCAATGGAGATGTTTCAGTGGTTTAAGTGTATGGTCACCAGGACAGTTAGAAGGAGAAATCAACAGTAAATGTTGGATGACTGCGGAACCTACAACCGAATTACTTTTAAACACGCCTGTAGAACAAATCTACGAAAAAGCAATTCAGATATGTTCCAAACAGATGATCGACAAGTACATCTAAATTAACTACTCATATAACTAAATACCCATATGCTACCAATTAAACCTTTTCAAGATGTTATCGATCGTTTGAAGACTACTGGCGATTACAGAGTGTTCAATGACATATTGCGTAAAGCAGGCGATTACCCTGAGACATTGTGGTACAATCCTATCAATATTAAGACTGTGGTTAATTGGTGTTCTAATGATTATTTGGGAATGGGGCAACATAAAGATGTTATAGATGCTATGAAAACAGCACTTGATACCACAGGAGCAGGCAGTGGTGGTACAAGAAATATTTCAGGCACAACTCATTATCATGTGGCATTAGAAATGGAGTTAGCAAGGCTTCATAAAAAGCAGTCTGCGTTAGTACACACGTCCGCCTTTGTCGCAAATGAATGGACGTTGATCGCTCTTAGTAAAATCATACCGGATCTGGAGTTTGTAAGTGATAGTGAAAACCACGCATCTATTGTTCAGGGAATCGTTAACAGCAAGGCTCCTAAGCATATCTTTCGGCACAATGATTTGGAGGATCTAGAAAACAAACTGAAAACCGTGTCGGGTACTCCTTGCGTTGTATTCGAAACTGTGTATAGCATGGATGGAGATGTAGGTTTAATTTCTGACATTTGCGATTTAGCAGACAAATACAAAGCAATCACATACTGTGATGAAGTTCACGCCATAGGTTTATATGGAGACAACGGAGCAGGATGGTTAGAAAAAATCAATATGATGGATCGAATCGATTTCATATCAGCAGGTTGTGGCAAAGCATACGGTGTGGGTGGCGGATACATTGTAGGAGATCAATTATCTTTAGATGCTATTAGACATATGTCTGCAGGATTTATTTTTACAACATCAATATCTCCAGTTATATGTGCTGGTGTAATGGCGGCTGTGAAATTATTAAAAACTGAAGAAGGTAAACAATTAAGACAAAAACATCAAGCCAGTGTTAAACTATTAAAAAAATTATTAAAGGAAGCAGATATAGATGTATTAGAAAACGATTCACATCTGGTTCCCGTAATGATACGTGATGCTGTTAAGTGTAAACAAATCAGCGACATACTATTGAGAAAATATGAAATATATGTCCAACCAATTAACTATCCAACAGTGCCCAAAGGTACTGAACGATTAAGATTTGCTCCTACACCTATGCACACAGAAGCAATGATCTACGATTTAGTAGAAAAATTAAAACTTACATTTGAGGAGATTTATGATTAAAAAATATTTGTATCAAGCATTAGGATTTCTATGTGTGGGTATCGCCTACATTGGATTTGTAACACCCGGCATACCTTTTTCAATCTTTCTAGTAATTGCCGCTTGGGCATTTGCTAAAAGTTCACCCAAGATGGAAGCATGGTTGTACAATCATCCATGGTTCGGCAAGTTCTTAACCAACTGGACAAAGAAGCGAGTGTTTCCAACTAAAGGCAAGTATGCCATGATATTGGTAATGAGTTCAACATTGGCATTCACTTGGTACTTTACAGGCAATATGAAAGCAGTATTGTGGTCAGGTATTTTTATGTTTTTGGTGGCTGTATGGGCATGGAGATTTCCAGGCACTGTGGCAGAACATGATGCCAGAGTCAAAGCAGGTAAGAAAATTGGCTGGCTAAAATAATATGTGTTCAAAAGAATAGAAAACATATTATCAGAAGCAGAATACAATCAACTACACGACACAATAACATCGTTTAAATTTGATTGGCACTATCTGCCAGGCACAGTACCTCCAGAAGTAAAACAGGTAGTGAGCGAATCGAACTCATTTGATTTGTACGAGTCTGGACAATTTATACATTTGTTGTATGACCAACAACCATTAAGTCCATATTGGAATTTGGTTGAACCAATCATAAACAGTCTTGATAAAGAAATTATTGAAATAGGAAGAATCAAAGCAAACCTACTAACGCAGAACAATAGCGGTAAAGCCATCGTTAACTGTCCTCACGTGGATAGAGATCAAGAAGGATGGCACAGTATGATATATTATGTGAATGACTCCGATGGTGATACTGTGATGTTTAATAAAAAAGGCAATCAAGGTTTTGATAATTTACAAATACTGGACACAGCAACACCAAAAAAGAATACTGCGGTGTTGTTTGAAAGTGATTGGTATCACACCAGCACAAATCCTGTTGACAATTCCAGAAGAATTGTGTTAAACTTCATAATAAAATTTAAAAATGACAACCAATTATAATATAACACCATTGTTTGGTATACCTCTGTATCAAACCATTTTGGAAGGTGTTCAGTCTGAAGATATAAATTTTATTAAGAATGCTGAATACAAACGTTTTCCAGCAGACAATGGATATGGAACTCCAGACAAATTTATTTTAGATAAACCTGAATTAAAAAATTTGCGTGACAACATAATGAAAAGATGTGAACATTTTCTTCACGAAGTTTTAGATGTAGATGAATCTGCTAGATTTGAAATAACAAATAGTTGGGCAGTGAAACATTTAAAAGGAGATGAAAGCGGTGCTCATACACACGTGAATTCAATGATTAGTGGAGTGTTCTACATTCAAACAGATGACGATAGTGGCGAAATAATTTTTCATAAAGATAAAACTCAACACAACATTTTTACACCCACAGTTAACATACCTTTTAAAGGAAAGAATTTGAATGTTTTTAATACTCTAGGTTGGGCAATAAAACCTAAGAATAATATGTTAATATTATTTCCTAGCACATTAGATCATTCTGTTTTGCCTAGCAAAAGTGATAACGAACGATACTGTGTAGCATTTAATTTGTTTGCTTTTGGCAAGTTTGGTTTTGATAATGTTGTTCAACTAGGACTCGACAATTCTACAGCGGCATAAATATTTTTATGCATCAGGATCACGATCAAATGGAAGAAATCAATCTCCTTGATTTGTATCAGGAAGAAATAGATTACCTTGAGCATCAAAATCAATC
>Ga0222716_10004005_pt1 | contig 11635 bp, 25 predicted proteins | sample C33_13DmetaG_FD_165044 | JGI IMG/M metagenome (GOLD analysis project Ga0222716, IMG submission 165044) | Estuarine water microbial communities from San Francisco Bay, California, United States - C33_13D | ecosystem: Environmental > Aquatic > Marine > Unclassified | place: USA: California... | reverse complement strand
ATCACCTACTACTTCTATTGTTGCTCTATTTCCCATTTGTTTATTCCTCTTTCTCAGTTTCGTCAGGTTTAAAGGATATTATAACGAACCCATAGTCGTCAGCTACAGTATCCCAGTTAGGTTTTGGACAGGTGTCTAGCCATTCAAACAATTCTTTGCGTGTCATGCTCATCTTAAATTCCTTTCCTTTGCCCATAATCTTTTCAATCTATTTTGCTTACCACCTTTAGCACCAGTGACTTGCCTATTCTTTTGTTGCGTCCACTGATCACCCTCTTTGTAGTTACGCATATTAAACAGCTCACGCATCCTTTTATTCTCGGCTGCAGAAACTTTCTCGTGAGCTAATCTTAGTCTATCTTCCTGATCTAACATTACATACCTGCCCTAATAAATTCTTCAAACGTTTTAGGAAATACATCCTGCGTAGTATCTAAGTAGTGTTCATATCTCTGACCATCATCTGTTAAAGGTGAATGTTCATCATAGATAAACTTACCCTCATCATTCAGCGCAGGGATTTTAGTTCTTTGCTCAGTCATTATTATTCTCCTCAAAATGTACGATAACATCGAAGCTAAAGTTACCATCGTTTTCATACCCCCTATCCTGGATTTTTTCATGTATCATTTCAGCTAAGTAATCCAGTTCACTATTGGTAAAATCAGTTAGTGTAATTTCTTTACTCATATTATATTTCCTCCTCAAATGTACCTTCAAACATAAAGTTCAAATCACTATTATCTATTATCTGTTGTAACTTATATCGTAACTCTTGATGCAAGGTATCTGGGTCTGTTTCTTTTGGTGCTTTAACACTTATTATATTATCCAGAGTAAAATCAAAACTTATATTCATATCGTATTCCTTTCCAGTTCATTCTCTATGTATACCCATGCCATATCGTATGCATAGTCCCAATGTTTTTCATATCCTGTATGTATATCATCATCAGCGATACACTTTGCCCAATGATCTAAACTAGGCTCGTGATTTATTGGTAGCTCTAACTGCATTTTATATCTCCTCATTAATGTTCTTGTGGGTCAACTTCGTTACAACCTACATCATATGCTTCCTGCATAAAGCCCATCTGGAAGGGCGTATCTGGTGCATCATGTGCAAAGGATGCAAACACTTGTTCAGAAGCTTCCAGAGGTGTTGCAAAGTTTGGTATCTCTTTGCGGAATGCTTCAACCCCTGCTAGGAATTGTTTCTTTTCTTCAGCAGTGAAGTTTCTGTACTGTAAATCCATATTATAATCCTTTCAGTATGTGTACTATGACATCGACAGTCCAACCATTGCCTAGCATTTTGTAGCGTTGGGTATTCGATACGCCCTCAGTGTACCCATCAGGCACAGTTTGTAAGCGTTCGCATTCCAGAGGTGTTAGCTTACGCCAAGACATATTCTCTACAAGAATGCTATCCTTGGTTACTGTAGTTAGACAATTAGTTTTATCATCATCTCTAACTTCTATCATCTGTTTGATAGGGATAGACTTGTCGTGATCCTTACGAGTTCCTGTGGAGTCTAGTCTACGCCCCACCATACGCGCACCCTTCACTAATACTTTAGGCTCTAAGTTACCACCACTGGACGCGCATAGACTAGGTGATTTACCTTCGGGTGCATACACCCTTCGCACATAGTCATGCCCCTTTAGATCAGCGTCGCCTACATGGCACATCTTATCGTCACTAAAGACTAACTGTCTGCGATGCTTCTCGAAGTATGACTTGAGATTGCCACCCTTAAAGTAGTTAGCATCTAGGCAATGTGATTTAGTTCTATCAGTTAACCCACCTTCAAGTATATCCTTTAAGACAATGCCCCTATCTTTAGGCTGTGGCTCATCAAGTACAATGTTAGTCCAGTAAAAACGCTTACGATTTTGTGCCGATACTAACGAGCTATTGATCAGGTACTTATTCACGTTGGGCAAAGCTTTCTCAGTATGGTGCGTGATATACTTCTCAAAAGCATTAGACATTCTAACATTTTCCATCAGGTATTTAGCATTAGGATTGCACTCCATAACGTGTTGCATAATATCTAGCATCACCCAGAATAGTTGACCTCTACTATCTCTATCGCCTGTTTGTTTTCCTGCAACTGACCAACTCTGGCAAGGGAAACCCCCCAAAACTAGGTCAACAAACTTCCACTCTATGTCCCAATCGCGCCAGTTCTTTACATCACCTAACTGAATAGTGTCAGGATAGTTTTTATTAGCAATCTTTATAGCGTGTTGATCTATCTCACTAGAATAATATCTAGTAGGTTTTATACCTAGTCTATCTAAGGCTATATAGCCACAATTCATGCCATTAAATAATGATACTACATACATTATTTTATTCTCCTCTATCTATTGAACCATAATCTTTTAAATCTTGTTTAGTCAATCCATAATATTCAATAGGGTCAACAAAAAATCTGCCTGTCTCATCATAGTATGGGTCGGTAATCCAAATATCATCTTTAAGTATTGCCCATTGTTTTTTACTTGCTACAAAATCAAGTAAATCTTTAAAGCTATTAGTTTCAAAAATCCATGTATGATCATCATCATATCCATTATAACTATTAGCTGTTTGCACAGTAAATCTAGATGGTAACACTTCCATAGCACCATGTATTCTAGAAGCATTTTCGGTACGCAGATCAACATCCCAACTATCTATCCAGATATGCAAACCATTGACCTGCCAAGAGGGCAATTCATCATGGTGGTAGCTTCTATGCTCCCAATCTTTAGGAATATCCAGATCAGTAATATAAGTTTTCCATTCTACTCGCATATTTTTTCCTAACATATTTATTAATACAATAACTATTTTATTTTTTAAGCAATGTCAAATTCTTTTTTAATATTATCTAGTGACACTCAAAAGAATGCCACCAATAAGATTAAATCCTTTTCATGTAAAAATCTATATTAGAATTATCACAGGCAATCTTTTTGAATATCCTTTTAGCACCATTACAAGTAGGGTATACACAAGCTTTTGTAAGGTATGCTTGCCAACGTTTAGCGCGTCTATTCCAATAATGGGTTGTATCATAACCCAAACTAAAATCCTTAGTAGCTATATAATAATTATATCTTTTCATTTTGTTAAATCCCTTCCATCTCTAATAGTCTAGCCATAGATATTTCTTTAATAATAAACATAGCTTTTTCAACATTCATTATATCATCAACACTATATAACCTATCATCATCAACATTAGGTGAAGTAGCTAAAGCGCGGGTTGCATATATTTCATAACCTTCTCTATAAGCTTGAATAGCTATTGATCTATCATAAGTTTGCAACTCGTTAAGCTTTTTATTTTCCCATATTCTAACCATTTTGTTTAATCCTTTTCTATAAGTTTAATATTATCTAGTTGCACCAATACGAGATGCAACCGATAAGATTAAATCATTAGGCTATTTCATGTATTCTACGCCAAGCAACCCAAGTAATTGCTTGTAATTCATATGCTTTTAAACCTAATTCATTAGCGGTATTAACGTAATCGTTTTGTATTTCTGCATATAGTTTTTTACCAATGTTAGTTTTATCGGAGGTTAATCCAAAACGTTCACCTCTCCATATGTTTAAAGCATGACCATCAATACAACACGCATCAAAACCCATAATACACTCGTAAAAGCTTTTAATCTTTTGGCCGTTTAATCGTGTCAAAATATCTTCATTAGTTACAAGCATATCATCAAGTATCGACCACGCTTTTTCTTTCATTTTGTGATATGTTGAAACCTTAACGCTTTCAATATGTTCCCCATCAAGATAAGCTTTTATCAATGCATCTGCATTATCTATATTTCTATCCCATTTATTGTTTGGGGAAAGTGCAGAAATTACACCAACTACAGTTGAAAGTTTTATATCATACTTTAAAGAAATTTCTTTTGCTTGATATTGTGCGTCACTATACCATTTCACACCATTATAAACCTCTTTTGGTGTGGCAAGCTTCCAAATCATTTCTATATTATTATTCATTTTATATTCTTTCCATTAGGTTAATTCTACTATTAGCACTTTTCAAAATGCTAATGTTAAAGTTAACTATTCATTCTGTTTTCAAAATCTTGTTTCATTTCTTGTATTACTATATTCCAATCTTTATTATCGGCTAATGCCATAACTGTGAAACAATCAAATTCAACAGCGTCAAAATTATAAACTGATATAAGCGTACCTCCATGCCATTTATAAGAATAACCACTATCATTATCAAATTTTATTTCAGTATCAAACATTATGCTATTTCCTTTTCTAAGTTTTTATATGCGTTTGTAATTGCGTTTTTATCATCTGTTGTTTTGATGATTTTAATATATTTCTTTTTAGTATCGTAATATGAAAACTCAATTTCAGTTTTTAATGATGCTTTAGTGTAATCCCCAAACTCATCAATCCAAGTTTGAGTATCAGTATCATAAACGAAAAGAATGTAATAAGGTTTTGTTGTCATAGCTACCGCCCTTAATAATTAATAATACATTATCATTATTTTATATTTACACAAAAGACAATACATTTTTTTAGACATTATGAAAATATTATTCAGCTGCTTGCAACATATGCAAAACTTTGAATGTGTTATTTCAGTTTTTTGTTTATACTATATAATAGATTAAAAAAGATATTAGCATTCGTGTAAAAATTAACCCGTGAGAGGCGTTGGGTTTTGTTTGGTGGTCTAACCTATGGGAATAGCTTAGAGGCTGTCAGTGACGTGTTCACTTTTGTTCCAACTAGATAGTTTAATATTGAACTATATTACTTGATGATAATGGTTTAATGTTGAACTATATATTTGGGTAAATGGTTTAATATTGTATTACTTTTAGGGGGTGTGGTAAAAATGTCACGTTTTCCAGGCAGGTGTGATATTTATGCATCAATGTTGTTAAAACGACACAGTGTTGTAAATATGTCACAAAACAAGGCAGCTTTTGTAGTTAATTGACGCTATATCAGTGCTTTTTTGTAATGATTACAGTAACTTAGCGGTGTTTTACCCATAGAAATAACTATTATTATTATTTTTAGGGGGGGAGGCGTGAGCCATGGGGGGGTTGGGGGGTACGTATACATGTACAAACACACAGAAGTGAATTTTGAGTTAGGTCCCCTCGTATACGGACAGACACAAATGTACAACAAACTGGAAAAAACTTACAAGAAACTACAAATTAGGGGTTGACTAGGGTGTTTTTCTGAGTATAACTGCGGAGCAGGAGCAATACAGTTACACTTAAATGTTTTAACTCTTAATAAAGTAATATATATTAATAAGTTAAAATAAGATAAAGTTTTTACTTGTAGTGTTACTATATTGCTGTATACTTATACGTATGTAACACACATAAAAGTAACAAACATAAGTGTTACACTACTGTACGTGGCGTATATTGTGTGTATTCCTCCTCATGTCTCCTCCCTCCTGCATGTAATTACGTCACGTACCTCTTTCCTTAGAAAAAAAGTATTGACAATGCGTAACAAAAGAATAAAACTATACGCATCAGAGAATGTTATCGAAGAGTTCTATGACGCTATAGCAGATAATGATGTAAAGAAACTACAACGTGTACACATTCCTAAGTCTGATGTATTCTATGTAAGGACAGCTATAGAAGCAGACACTGGAGTGCGATACACTCTAGATCATGTAGAGAGAGCTATGTACCTTGAGGGTTACCTCACTAGATACGAAGTATTAGATCCTGGTAGAAAACGTGACAATGTGGGTTAAGCTAATCCTCCTTGTGCTACTATCAGGTTGTACCACTATAACCTATACAGCATCCTGTCGTGTCGATGATGACGTATGCCAGAGAAACCAAAATGCTCAGACACTTGCTATTATCGGACAGGAAGACGCAGCTCTACAGCTACTATGTGAAGATAGTAGTATTCGTGACTCTTTTAGGGACGAGTGTAGGAGCGAATGATGTCAACGGTGACTTCAGTAACAACTATCAAGATTCAACAGTAGATAGTAACAACACTGATGAGACTGTAACGAATAATTACAATGCTACGGGCGCTGGTTCAGCTGCACCTGTAATGTCCTCAATAGCCCCTACTATGATGGGTGGCGGTGGTAACGACAGTTGCTTACTACCAAGTTCTACTGGGATACAGGTAAGCATACTAGGTTTATCTTCTGGTACTATGACTCAGGATAAAGCTTGTAACCGTAGAAAGAATGCCAGGCTCTTAGGAGCACCACAACAAGTAGGTGGCCTAGGGCTACAGGTCTCAGCAATATCAATTTTGTGCCAAGACCCAGTAGTATTTAGAAGTATGATGTTAGCGAATACGCCATGCCCTATCAACGATAGTAAGACAGGGAAGTTGCTAATGGGAAAAGCGGCGATTAAGAAGTACAGAGAGAGTCCGACATTATATATTGTTGGGTATGAGACACACCAAGAATTTTGGAACACCCTATTAAGGGTAGGAGAGGAAGATGAAGATGAAGAAACAGTTGAAGATGATGCTCCTAAGCTCAGCCTTAGTGAGCGTTTCCGCACTAGCAAACGCAGAGTCGCCAACACCACCCGAATACTCAATGACGGGACAGGAAAAGATTGATGCACTCATAGCTTCTATCAGTGATATACAAGATCGTATAACTGAATCTGCTGTTATGACTGTTGGTGCTGTAGGTTATGCGGCTATTGGTGGTGTTGTACAAGACAATACGTTTGACGATGGGCTTATTACTTCAGCTGAGTTGAATGCCTACTTAGATGCTAAAGAACTTGTACTGAACCATGACTATGCCATAGCTGAAACAGCTGAGCAGTTGTTTATGCAGGAACACGCGGCTAACATGAATAGCTTAGACACAGCAGTAGATAATTTAACGGCGGCAACAGCTATAGTTATGACAGCTGTATCTGTAACAAGTGTAGCAGCTGAAGCTGATACTAAGCCTGAGCAAGTAGCACTACAAGAGATGGTGTCTACAGATGAGTACAGCCTTGACACAGCAGAAGTTAACGAGTATAATGAGGCTGTAGCCGCTGTAGAAAACTTTGCTCAACAAGCTGGTGCTTATATGGCAGCTGCAAATAATGATGACTTAACAGCTACTGTAGATAGTTATGCAGCAGCCAACAACTTTGTAATAGGTAGCTATACAGCTATTACGTACACTCAGAGTATAGATCAGTTTGTAATTTCTTGGGATGATTCAAGTTTTGGTACGGGTTTCTCAGGATACATAACACCAGACATGAAAGATGCTTCTGAAGTATATGCTGCAGGTGAATATATAAATGAATATGGAGCGATGCCAACACAATGAGTTTTAGTATAGGCGGTTATAATATTAAGGGATGGGTAATGGCAGTAGCTGTACCTGTCCTATCAACTATTTCGGGTGGTATATACTTTGGTTATGACACTCTTAACCGTTTCTATGGTGTAGAAGCTGGTGTAGGAGAATCATTAGACCGTATAGGTACACTAGATGGCAAGACAGGTGCTATGGATAAACGCATAACATCTGTAGAGACTGTAGCCCAGCGCAACCTTACTGAAGTAGATAATGAGTTAAGCAGTGAGATTATAACGTTAGACTCTTTAATCCTAACTAATGTACAGGAGCTAGAAGGTAAACTTATAGTTCGTATACAAACGTTAGAACAAGCTATAGCTGATAATGATGTACGAGGTTTAAGCCAGAAGCTTGCCCAGTTAACGACTAACATGCAGCAGATACTAGAACAACAGAAGCTATTACTAGACTTACGTAGTCAGGTAGATAAAGCTACAACTATAACAGATGGATTAGGTAATACTCTAGATACTCTACAAATTGAAGTAGATGACATTTGGAAAGCCTATGATGAATTAGCGGATAACCCTTTATAATGGCTATAGAATACAGAGGTGAAAAGTTTGAAGGTTATAACAAACCTAAGCGAACACCTAAGCACCCTACTAAATCTCACGTAGTATTAGCTAAAGAAGGCGATACTATTAAGATGATTCGCTTTGGTGAGCAGGGCGCATCCACAGCAGGGAAACCTAAGGCTGGTGAATCTGATAAGATGAAGAAGAAACGTGCAAGCTTTAAAGCTAGACACGCTAAGAATATTAAGAAAGGTAAGCTATCAGCGGCTTACTGGGCAGATAAGGTGAAGTGGTAATGGCAGCACCCAAGCCAACAAATATGAAGTTGTATAACCAGAAGAAAGCTCTGGCTAAGAAGAAGTTTAAAGTATGGCCCAGCGCTTATGCATCTGCTTGGCTTACTAAGGAGTATAAAAAAGCTGGGGGTAAATATAGTGGCACGACGAAAAACAAAGTCACGTAGTCAACACGTTCTTGTAGGTCGTAGAGGATTTGCTAAAGGCGGTTTAGGTAAATGGTTCGGAGAGGAATGGACAGATGTTAAAACAGGTAAAGAATGCGGTAGGTCGGGTACTTCAGAAAGTGGCAGACCTTATCCTGCGTGTCGTCCCAAAAAAGTGGCGAGCAAAATAAGTAAGAAGGAAGCGGCTAAGAAGACAGGACCTGCTAAGGTTAAGTGGTCTACTACTGCTTCTGGTAGAAAAAGGACAACGTAATGGCTAAGGGTGTTCCACATTATTTCAGAGATGGTACTGAACATAAAGGCGGTATGCATAAGATGCCTAATGGTCAGATGCATTCTGGCAAAACACACGGTAAAAATAGTAAAAGATTGTTTCACCTAAATGAGTTGAGTGCAACAGCAAAGAAAAAAGTAATGGCTAAAAGGAAAAAGGCATGATGAACAAAGGTATGAAGGCTCTAAAGAAAGAAGCACCTGCAGTAGCTAAGAAGATGGGTTACAACTACGGTGGCATGACTAAGAAGCCTATGAAGATGAATAAAGGTGGTATGTGTGGTGCATCTAATCCAGCGGCTAAGCCTATGAAAAAGGGATAGACTTATGAAGGTTTATGAAAAATATAAATCTGCTCTATCAAAACATGGCTATACAGTAGATGTAGATGGTTGTGTCTGGGACGAGCGAGGCAATCAAGCTGCTATAGAAGATAGGTTTGGAAATGCTTTCTGTAGTGACCCTAACGTAACGGATATTTGTAAGGCAGCACAAGTCATTATGGATAAGCCTAAACCGAAACCCAAACCTAAAAAGAAGATTGACGAAGAGGGTTAACGGGTATGCGTAAACAGTGGTACTAAGTTACCACTAAATAAGTATAACTATCTCCGCACACCAATATAGGAGATAGTGATGCTAAACTTTTTAGAACGTAGCTTTAAGGCTATACAAAGAACACAACAATCAAGAGCAGATCTTTGGTTACTTAACAATATGAGTAACAGAGAATTACGCGACATCGGTATTAGTCGCGGAGAGATAAGAGAGCATATAAATGGCAAGAAATCTAACCGAAAAACAAATCAAGTTTCTTGAAGTACTATTCGACGAAGCTAATGGTGATGCTGTTACAGCTAAAAGGTTGGCAGGTTACGGGGACAACAGCAGCACTACAGCTATTGTTGAATCCCTAAAGGATGAGATAGGCGAGAAGACTCGTACCTATTTTGCTCGTTCTGCTCCTAGAGCTGCGGTTGCTATGGTAGGTGCTCTTTCTGATCCTACTGAGCTAGGCATAAAAGAAAAAATGGTTGCAGCAAAAGACTTGCTAGACCGCGCTGGACTTGGTAAAGTAGATAAAGTGGATGTCACATCAAGCGGTGGCATCTTCTATCTACCACCAAAAGAAGGCACAAACGAATAAGTATTCCAACAAGAGACCTAGGATTCTGGCAATTACCAAAGCCAATCAAAGGCAAAGAAAAAGAGTGGCACACAATAGTACGTGTTACCGCAAAGATACCTTGGGGGTATGTCCTAGCTCCAGACAATGATAGGCTTCTGATACCTGTCCGTCTGGAGCTTGAAGCATTAGATCTAGCAAAGAGACACCTCAAGCAGTATAGTTATCGTGCAGTAGCACAATGGCTGAGTAAAGAAACAGGTCGCTATATATCTCATATGGGACTAAAGAAGAGAATCGAAGTTGAGCAAAGACGTAGAAAAGCATCTGCTATTAAACGCAAGCTTGCCAAGTGGCTCGAAGAAACCCTTGAGGAAATCGAAAAGCTCGAAACCCAAGGAGTCGGTGCATACAGAGATTCCAGTACAGGCAGTTGAACAAATAGAAACTACTAGAGATACTGTTCCAGCACAGGCTGTTGCTCCTGCATATGATGAGGAGTTAGCACAAGATATAGTGTTTAAGCCTAACCCTGGCCCCCAGACCTCGTTTCTGAGTTCATCAGAGAGAGAAGTACTATATGGCGGCGCAGCTGGTGGAGGTAAATCGTATGCCATGTTGGCTGACCCTCTACATGGACTAAATGACCCTAACTTCTCAGGGCTACTTGTACGGCATACTACAGAAGAACTTAGAGAATTAATACAGAAGAGTCAAGAATTATATCCTAAAGCTATACCAGGAATCAAATGGTCAGAGCGTAAGTCACAGTGGACTTCACCTAAGGGTGGTAGACTTTGGATGTCTTACTTGGATAAAGACACAGACGTTACAAGATACCAAGGACAGGCGTTTAACTGGATAGGCTTCGACGAACTTACACAATGGTCAAGTCCTTACGCTTGGGATTACATGAGATCACGTTTACGTAGTTCAGCAAAGAACTTAGGTTTGTACATGAGAGCTACTACCAACCCAGGTGGCAGCGGTCACCAGTGGGTTAAGAAAATGTTTATTGACCCTGGACCATCTAACGAGCCTTTCTGGGCTACTAATGTTGAAACAGGTGATACTATTACGTACCCTGTGGGACACAGTAAAGCGGGACAACCATTATTCAAACGTAGGTTTATACCTGCATCACTATTTGATAACCCATATCTCTCTGAGGCAGGTGACTATGAAGCAATGCTACTGTCACTACCAGAGCACCAAAGAAAACAACTCTTAGAGGGTAACTGGGATATTAATGATGGAGCCGCTTTCCCAGAGTTTGACAGAACCAAACATGTCGTTGACGCTTTTGAAGTTCCCGAAAGCTGGGCTAAGTTTAGAGCTTGTGACTACGGCTACGGATCTTATACAGGAGTTATCTGGTTTGCTGTTGCACCAGACGAGCAGCTCATTGTTTATAGAGAGTTATATTGTTCTAAGGTTACAGCTACAGATCTAGCTGTTATGATCTTAGACTTAGAGAAAAAAGATGGTGGTATGAGATACGGGGTGCTAGACTCTTCTTTGTGGCACAACCGTGGCGACACGGGGCCATCACTAGCTGAGCAAATGATTATGAAGGGTTGTCGATGGCGACCATCTGATCGCTCTAGAGGCTCACGTGTCGCAGGTAAAAACGAAATACATAGAAGGTTACAGGTAGATGAGTTTACTGAGAAGCCTAGATTAGTATTTATGAATAACTGCACAAACACTATAGCGCAGATACCAAGTATTCCTCTGGATAAAAGAAACCCAGAAGATGTAGACACTCACGCAGAGGATCACTTATATGATGCTTTACGTTATGGTGTTATGACACGTCCACGCAGCAGCATTTGGGACTTTAACCCAGCAACACAACGCACAGGCTTTCAAGCTA
>Ga0222716_10004003_pt1 | contig 11638 bp, 8 predicted proteins | sample C33_13DmetaG_FD_165044 | JGI IMG/M metagenome (GOLD analysis project Ga0222716, IMG submission 165044) | Estuarine water microbial communities from San Francisco Bay, California, United States - C33_13D | ecosystem: Environmental > Aquatic > Marine > Unclassified | place: USA: California... | reverse complement strand
TTTTTCAACTCCTTTAAGAGCAACTAATTTTTATAGAGACGTTACTTACGATTCTAATTCTTATGAAGCAGGTGGAGACTTTATTTCTGTAGAGACTTCAACAGAAAATGGCGAAGCTAAGATACAAGAGCTTAGTGTTACTATGCAAAACATCACAAGTAATGTTAGAACTTTGATTGAAGATGGGAATTATACTAATGTTTCTTGTAATATTTACATTGCTTTTTTTGATAGCAATGAAACATTAGTAGATGCTACCACTTATTTTTCTGGATTCATCAAATCAGCAACAATAAGAGAAACTAATAAATCTTCTCATATAACTTTATCTGTTGCCAATCATTGGTCAAATTGGAATTTAAAAAAAGGAAGACATTTTACAGATGAATCTCAACAGAATGTTTATTCTGGAGATGTTGGATTTGAATATGCAGATCAAACTAAAGAAGATATCAGATGGGGTGCTGATTAATGTTCGCTGAATTTAAAATATTTGCTGACATGATTGCAACAGTTAAAGCTGTTGCTTCTGCTGTGTGGACTGCTGTAAAGGTTTATGCTGTTGCTACAGGTGTTAAAGGATATATGGAAGCACAAGATTTGCTTTCAAAAGGTCAGACAATTCTAGGTCAAAAAACTGCTCAAGGTGGAAAGATACCAGTCATTTACGGAAGAAGAAGAGTAGGTTCTACTCTAGCTTTTTTGCATACTCATGATGGCAGAAGTAAAGATTTATTTGTTGTCTATGCTTTATCGGTTGGAGAAGTAGATCAGATTGAATTAGATACTATTGAAATCAACGGTGTATCAATTAAAGATACAAAAGTATTCAGGCAGGGTTATTATGCAGGCTCAGATAAAATAGCTTCTGGTGCAGGCTCTTTGTGTACTGCATCGCAAATAGGCAACGTACAAGAATCTAATGCAGGTTACTCAGGAACTGACCCAACAAAAAGATACAGAATGGTTTTTAATGCTCATCACGGAGCAAGCGATCAAACAGCAGACCCAATGCTTACTTCCTCAATTTCTACAGAATGGACTACCAATCACAGATTGAGAGGAGTTGCTTATATTGCAGCATCTTTTGAGTATGATAGCAGAGGAATGTTTTCTAGCATTCCGCAGCTCACTGTAGTTGTTAGAGGTAAAAAACTTTATGACCCTAGAAAGGATGGCTCAATATCTGGTGGCTCTGGTAGTCACAGATACGACACACCAAGTACGTTTGAATGGTCAGATAATGCAGCTCTTTGTTTACTAGATTATTTAAGAGATGATGAATATGGTAAAGGTCTTGCAAGTAGTGCAGTTAACTTGCAATCATTTCAAACCGCAGCAAGCACATCAGACGAATTAGAAGATACTCCAGATTATGACGGTACAGCATCTTCAGCTACATTCTCTGGAACGTCTGGAAATAATTTTGTTAACGTTGATGCAACCACTTGGGCAAATTCAAAAGTTGGTGGAAAGTTAACACTAGTAGATTCAGGTGCTGCTACTGAATTTGATGCAGTAGATATTATTGATTCTTCTAGATGGCAAGAATACGATGCAACTAATCCAACCTATCAGGTAGTTGTTAATGATACTCTTTCAGCGAATTACACCAATGAATCTGGAACTGCATTAGTTAAGGTAAAAAGATTTCATTGTAATGGTGTAGTAGATACCAACAAAAATGTCTTAGAGAATACACAGGAACTCTTAGGCAATATGAGGGGTATTCTTAATTATATAGATGGTAAATATGAAATAACCTTAGAAGATACATCATCATCTGCATTCACAGTTACAGATGATCATATTGTTGGTGATAATGGCATAACCGTAAGTTATGAAAACAAATCAGAAAAAGCAAACAAAGTAGTAGTTCAATTTTTCAATGCATTAAAGAAATACGAAATGGATACAATTACTGTATTTCATGATGCGACACCTAATTACAAATCAGATGATGGTGGAGAAGAATTAGAACTGGTTGTAGATTTTCCTTACATAGTTAATAAATACGTTGCTTACAACATGGGCGAAGCAATACTTGGTAGATCAAGAAACCAGATGACTATCAGCTTCACTGGTACTCCAGAGCTTTATAAGGTTAAAGTTGGAGATGTCATTACTGTTGCTTATACACCTGTAGGATTTACAGGAAAGCTATTTAGAGTTGAAGCAATGGCATTACAACCTAATGGATTAGTGGATGTGCAGTGCATTGAATATCTGGACATTTATACTTGGGAAGCACCGCCACAAGAAAACATAGAAAATATTGTAAGAATACCTGCAGGATTTGAGGTTAAAGCTCCAACAGGATTAGCCTTCACTGATTCAAACTCTAGTTCAACAGGAAGACCTTTTATTTCATGGAACGAACCAACAGACTTTCCTAATTACGAATACAGGGTTTCTATCGTAGATGCTTCAAGCAACAAACTGCTTAATAAGATTGTTGATGATGAGTTTGTTGATTGTAATTTCTTACCAGTAGGCTCTAACTATGTTGCTTCTGTTTCTTCCATCAATTCAGTAGGTTCAGAATCCGATGCTGCAACTCTCACTTTTAGTGTAGCAACCGCACCAGTAACTACTGTAGATATAGACGATGATGCAATTACTTTAGACAAGATTGGCAGCGATGTTCAATCAGCTATTGATGCAGGCGGTGTCAATTCAACACAATTAATAAAATCTACTTCTGCTCCAACACAGCGAAATGATGGAACTAGCTTAAATGCACAAGATCTATGGGCAGATACAGATGACAATAATCAGGTTTATGTAAGAAATTCAGCTAACAATGGTTGGGAGAAAGCTAGAGATTCGAGCTTAATCACTTTATACAATTCATTAAGCTCAACTGTATCTACCAATAGCTCTAATATTTCTACAGCACAATCTGACATAGTTACTTTAACCACAGATACTTCTGCAAACTCTACAGCTATTACTAATCTACAAAGTTCTTTATCTACAACAAATAGCAATGTTTCTACTAACGCTTCTAATATTACAAGTTTACAAACTCAAGTTACCGCCAATGATGGTGATATAAGTTCACTATCTAGCTCTATTAGCACCCTACAATCAGATTTAACAACTGCTGAAGGAGATATATCTACTAATGCATCAAACATAACTAGTTTACAAACTCAGGTAACTGCAAATGATGGAGATATAAGTTCTTTATCTAGTTCTGTTACATCTTTGCAATCAGATTTAACTTCTGCTGAAAGCGATATATCTGCTAACGCTTCTAATATTACAAGTTTACAAACTCAAGTTACTTCTAACGATGGAGATATAAGTTCTTTATCTAGCTCTCTTACATCTTTAACTTCTACTGTAAATTCAAACACAGCAGCAATTAGTAGCGAAGCAACTACTAGAGCAAATGCAGATAGTGCTTTATCTACAAGCATTACTAATTTAACTTCTACTGTTAATGGCAATACTTCTTCTATAAGCACTAATGCATCCGCTATATCTGATATAGAAGGAAATGCAGCAGCTTCTTATGTATTGCAACTCAATGCTAATGGCAAGGTTGCACAAATGGTGCTTGAAAGTAATGCTGATGCAGGCACAGGAGCAACTAGTACCATAGCTTTCTTAGCTGATACTTTTAAAATTGATAACGATGCAGGAAGCTCAGTAAGTCCTTTTGTTGTAACTGGTGGAACTGTTTACATAGACAATGCAAGAATCACAGATCTATCAGCAGATAAAATCAGAATAGACAATGTAACGCTTGATACCGATGGTTCAGGAAATTTAATTATTAAAACCGAAGGTGTTAATACAACACAAATAGCAGATAGAGCTACCTCAGTATTTGCAACTGCGACAGGTAGTATCGGATATTGGTATGTAGATAATTTAGCTCAAACTGCTATTGTTACTACAGGTATATTTCAAGCACCATCTACTACAGGAAATACATTTTTTATTATTGGAAATACTTATATCAATGCTAACTCAGGAAGCTCTACTGCTGACTGGTGTGAGCTACAGGTACAAAGAAGAAGTGCATCAACAAGCGGTGGTGTAAGTTCTGCTGCTTATTCAACCATTGCAACCATCAGAGCAAGAGGTGAAACAGGGGAAGCGTTGCAGTCTATTATTGCTAACGATGCTTATACTGCTGATTATTATTATCAATACAGAGTAACGCTGCAAACCAATGGAACAGGAACGCTTTATAGCACTAGAAGTTATGGCATAAGTGGCATACAAGTTATAGTAAATTACAAATGATGAAACAGATAAGTTGGTACGATTCAGAAGGCAATATAAAACATTGCCAAACAGTACAAGAAGGTCTTGAAGATGCTTCTTGTCCTGAAGATGGTTTGCAATGGATAGAAGGTCATCCTGAACTAATACAAAATTCTAAAGTTATTGATGGCGAAATAGTCAATGGCAACAATGATTCTATTCTTCCAGTATTAGAAGAATTAAGAATATATAGAGATCTTAGATTAAGAAGATCTGATTGGACACAAATGCCTGATTCACCGCTTTCCGATGCAAAGAAAGCAGAATGGGCAACTTACAGACAAACACTAAGAGATTTACCATCTCAATACACAGAGAATGACAATATTGATGATGTGGTATTTCCTACACCACCAACATAAACTACAATAGGGAAAGAGGATTTTAGATGGCAACACACGATTATAATATAGCAAATCAGTCTGGTGCGGACTTTAGAGCAGACCTAAATAATGCTCTATCAGCAATACTTTCTAATAATGCATCTGCTACAGAACCAACAACTACAACAGCTTATATGCTTTGGGTGGATACAGGAAATAATCTGCTCAAAATGCGAAATAGCGATGATAATGCATGGATTACTTTACCAGTATCAATAACTACCTCAAACACTGTAGATATTGATGGTGGCACAGTTAACACAATAACTTCTCTTTCTTTTAGCTCTGGTGAAACAGTTACAACCATATTAGACGAAGATGATTTATCTTCTGATTCTGCTTCTGCATTAGCTACACAACAATCAATTAAAGCCTATGTAGATAGCCAAGTTACAGCTCAAGATCTGGACTTTCAAGGCGATACAGGTGGAGCTTTATCTATAGATTTAGATTCAGAAACTTTTACAATTTCAGGTGGCAATGGCATAGATACAAGTGGTGCTTTAAATACGCTTACTATTGCTATAGATAGTTCAGTTGTAACTATTACAGATACACAAACATTAACAAATAAAACAATAGATGCAGATAGCAATACTATCTCAAACCTTGAAGTAGATAACTTAAAATCAGGTGTATTAGATACAGATCTAACTTCTGTTTCCGCTTCAGATGATACTCTAGCTTCTTCTAAGGCAATTAAAACTTATGTTGATGCACAGGTCACAGCTCAAGATTTAGACCTCACAGATGGCACGACAAGCATTTCTATAGACTTAGATTCTGAAGAACTTTCTGTGCTTGGTGGTACAGGTGTTACTTCCACTGCTTCTGGTAATGGTGTTACTTTAGCTATTGGTCAAGATGTTGGCACAACTGCTGATGTTACATTTAATACAGTTTCAGCAGATTTAACTGGAGATGTCACTGGTACAGTTTCAAGCATAGCAAATCATTCAACTTCAGACTTAACAGAAGGCACAAACCTCTACTATACAACTGCAAGATTTGATTCTGCTTTTAGTGGCAAATCAACTTCAGATTTAACTGAGGGAACTAATTTATATTTTACTGACGAAAGGGTTGATGACAGAGTTAATAATCTTTTGGTTGCAGGAAGCAATGTCACACTTACTTATGATGATGTTGCTAATACTTTAACTATTGCAGCTACAGAAGATAATCTTTCTAATAACGATACAGACGATTTAGCAGAAGGTAGCACTAATTTATATTTTACTGATGCAAGGGCTAGAGCAGCTATCTCTGTTTCAGGAGATTTATCCTATAACTCCACCACAGGAGTTATTTCATTTACAGAAAGAACTGATGCAGAAGTTAGAGGTTTAGTTTCTGCTTCAGGTGATCTTTCTTACAATTCAACAACTGGTGTATTTAGCTTTACCGAAAGAACCGATGCAGAAGTCAGAGGTTTAATCTCAGGTGGTACAGGAGTTACTTATAACAATACCACTGGTGTTATTTCTATTGGTCAAGCGGTTGGAACTTCCGACAATGTAACCTTTGGTGATGTTATTGTTTCAGGAGATCTTACTGTTTCAGGAACTACTACCACAGTTAATACTGAAACTATTAATCTTGCAGACAATATTATTCTCTTTAATTCTAATGCTACAGGCACACCAACTGAAAATGCAGGTATAGAAATTGAAAGAGGAGATGCAACTAATAAAACTCTTCTTTGGAACGAAACAGACGATAAATGGACTGTAGGTTCAGAAACCTTTGTTGCAGGAACTTTTGAAGGTGCTTTAACTGGTAATGTTACAGGCACAGTTTCAAGTCTTGCCAACCATGACACCGATGATCTTTCTGAAGGTGCAACCAATTTATACTACACAGATGCAAGAGTAGATTCCCATTTATCAGGTGGAACTGGTGTTACTTACTCAAGCGGTACTATTTCCATTGGTCAGTCCGTTGGCACTGGTGATTCAGTTACCTTTGCAGGTGTTAGCTCAGACTTTACTGGTGACATAGATGGGGCAGTTAAATTTACTGCTAAAGCTGATGTTGCTCTTACTAAAGGTCAAGTAGTTTATATTTCAGGTATCTCAGGAGCAGTACCAACAGTTAATCTAGCCGATGCAGATAATGCTTCTGCTATGCCTGCTTTTGGTTTGGTATATGCCAATGCCAATGCTAATGCAGAGGTTGAGATTATTACTTTTGGTTCTTTAGCTGATTTTGATACTTCAGGATTCAGCGTAGGCGATACAGTTTATGTATCTACTACCGCAGGTGCTTTAACAGCAACACCGCCAACAGGCGAAAGCTCACTAATTCAAAACATAGGTATCGTACAAAGATCTCATGCTTCCGCAGGTATTATTAAAGTAGGTGGTGCAGGAAGAACTAATGCAACACCTAACCTAAACTCAGGCAAGATCTTCTATGGTAATGGTTCAAATCAATCTGTAGCCACTACCTTAGATACAAGCATAGTTCCTGAAAGCGGTAATCTTTATTACACCGATGCTAGAGCAAGATCTGCTATTAGTGTTTCAGGCAATGCTCTTTCTTATAATTCAAGCACAGGAGTTATCACTTCTAACTATGAAGAAAGCCCTACATTTACTGGAACTGTTACTGCTGCAGGATTAACTGTAAGCAGCATAAGTTATCCCACTACCGATGGTACAAGCGGTCAAGTCTTAACTACTGATGGTGCAGGTACTTTATCTTTTTCTACCATCTCAGGTTATAGCGATAGTGATGTTGAGAGTTATTTAGATACTGGAACTTCTACACCAACTTTTGCTTCTGTAATAGTTTCAGGCGATCTAACTGTTGATACTTCTACGCTGTATGTAGATTCTACGAACAATCGTGTCGGTGTAGGAACAACAAGTCCTTCAGCGAATCTACATGTGTCAGGTGGAAATCCAGTAATCTATATTCAAGATTCAAACAACACAACAAGCCAAACAGGTCTTGTATCTGCTATTCAAGGCTATGATTCAGCCAGTACTAAAATATGGGGATTTGGTAGAAAATTTGGTTCTACTGCATTGCAAATTGAAAATGACGAAGCATCTTCAATATTATTTAATCAAGGCGGTAGTGAAATCGCTAGGTTTGATGGTTCAGGTCAATTAGGTATAAATACAAGTTCTCCTGCAACTTTTCTACATGTAAAAGCAGGTTCAAACTCAACAACAGATTTTCCAATAACTATTGAAAATGCAGCAGACAGTTTAGATGTTGGTATTGGTGCTTATGGAATGTCTAATAAAGTTGGCACATCCCAAACTTCAGATTTTACTATTACAGTAGGAGATGACTTATATCTAGCTGCTGATACTGTCAGGTTGCCTGATGGTGCAGACTTAATAGTTCAAGAAAATGATTCAACTACAAGTGCTATAAGACTTGCTTCAGATGCAGACGAAGGGTTTTTACAAGTCTATACAGGTGGAGTTCAAAAAGTACAAATCAGAGCTAATGGCGATAATTATATTATTGATAACAATTTTGGTATAGGTACAAATACACCTAGTAGTATTTTCCATATTGATATGGGAACTCCTGATATTGTTGCAGAACTATCAGCAGATTCTCCAACCTTTACTTATAGAAATGGTGCAGGTGCTTGGTTTCATGCAGGAAAACATCCAACAAACGATTATTTTTATATAGGAAGAGGTGCTACAACAACTACAGATATAGATATGGTTGTTGATAACTCAGGTAAGGTTGGTATAAATGTAACTAGCCCATCCGCAACCTTAGATGTTGATGGAACTATCAAACTTGATGGTAATTATCCGACTGGTACAGGTAATGTTGCTTTAGGTAATACTGCTTTAGATAGCGGTTCTTTAAGCGGTAATTATAATACAGCGATTGGTAGTGCAGCCTTAACAGCAAATACTACAGGTCTTGCTAATATAGCTTTAGGTGCTTCAACTTTATTGGCAAGCACAACTGGTAGTTACAATATTGCGATTGGATATTTAGCAGCAAGCTCTATAACTACAGGTGTTAATAATGTTGCGATAGGAAGAGAAGCACTACAAGCAGAAACAACAGGTGGTAACGGAGTTGCTGTAGGATATAGGTCACTATATTCACAAGCATTAAGTGCAGGGGGAAATACAGGTTTAGGTTATCAATCTCTTTATAGCAATACCACCGCAGCAAATAATACAGCAGTTGGTTATAACTCATTGTATGCAAACACTACAGGTGCTTCTAATGTAGCAGTAGGTCGTTCTGCATTATCAGCTAACAGCACAGCTTCAAACAACACAGCAGTTGGTTATTTATCACTAGCAGCAAACACTACAGGTGAAAACAATACAGCTTTTGGATTTCAATCAGCAGCAAGTAATACGACAGGAACTAGAAATGTTGTGATGGGTAAAAATGCTTATTACACAGCTACTACAGGTAACGATAATGTTGCTATTGGTGAAGGTGCTATGTATTACAATACTACAGGTTCTAGTAATGTAGCAATCGGTAGAAGTGCTTTAGTAGAAAACACCACCGCCTCTAACAACACTGCTGTGGGGTATCAGGCTCTAGATGGTGCTACAACTTCGCCTCAAAACGCGGCGGTAGGTAGTGGTGCATTAAGTTCTGTTAGTACAGGAAACGGAAGAAACGTTGGCGTTGGTTATTTAGCTGGGGCGGTTCTTACCACAGGTGATAGTAATGTCTTAATGGGTTACTACACCGGAGGTAGCTTAACTACTGGTGATGCTAATACATTTATCGGTGGTGGTGAGTATGGCGTAACTAATCCTGCTGGCTTTGCAGTAACTACCGGTGATGCCAACACGTTTATCGGTCACTCTGCTGGTGCATCAATGACAACAGGTTCTAATAATACTATTCTTGGTTCTTATAGCGGCAACCAAGGTGGCTTAGATATAAGAACCTCAAATGGCAACATCGTGCTGTCGGATGGAGACGGAAATCCGTATTTTTATTATGCTGGAGGCTATTGGCATGGTCAACCAATATACGACCAAACAACAGCAAGTGCCTCAAATGTTTTTGTTGCTTCAGATGGAAAATTATCTAGGTCTACATCATCACTAAGATATAAAAATACAATAACAGATGCAACTCATGGATTAACAGAATTACTTACACTTAGACCTGTTACTTATAAAGGTAATAATGATGGAGATACAGTTTTTGGTGGTTTAATTGCAGAAGAAGTACATGATGCAGGTTTAACAGAGTTTGTACAATACAACGATGAAAACCAACCTGATGCTTTAGCTTATGGAAATATGGTATCTTTATGTATTAAAGCTATACAAGAACAACAAACAATAATTGATGATTTAAAATCAAGAATAGAAACCCTAGAAGGATAACAAGGAGAATAAAAAATGGAAGAAAGAGATGTAACACAAATCTTATCAGCAGCAACTGATTCTGTTGATTTGATAAATGGTGTAAACGATGGCTCTTGGAACGTAGAAGGCTTAGAGCAAAATGAAATCAACGATATGGTTCAGCGTAATGTTGACCATCTTGAAATCATTTTAGCTTATGAAGAAGTCGTTGCTGATAGCTCAGACAAATCTTCATATACAGATGCTATTTCTACAGGCGAAAGCTACATTAGTGCTAATAGTTAATATATAATAAATTTTTAACTTTTTAGGAGAAACTAATGGAGAAAACTGAACAAGTAAACGAAAATCCAGTCATCATAACTTTAGATGACAAGGAATACAGAAGAGAAGATCTTAACAATGATCAATTAGTCATTGCTGCGGAACTTCAAGGTATTGCAAGAGATATGCAACAACTAGAAGCTCAGTACAACAGACTTAACAGAGATAAGAACTATCGCATCTTGGATTTTCAAAATAGCTTAACTGTAGAAGAAGTTGAAGTTGAAGAGGAGAAATAATGTTTGAAGTATTAACTATCGCAAATTCAATTTTCATTATCTTCTTATGCTTCTTGCATAAAGATTTAATTAAAGATCTTTATCCTTCCGCACCTGTTCCTAAAACTAGGAGCAAGAAAAAATAATGTCTAGTCGTGTCACCGCTTCTGATGTGCATTTAGAATTATCTAAGCATGAAGTACAATGCTCAGAGCGGTGGACACAAAACTGGAACAGAATGAAAAAGATTGAATCTAGTATTGAGAACCTAGATGCAAAATTAGATACACAATTTGAAAGACTGGATAAGAAAATAACTTCTATGATAGTCACTGGATTCTTTTTAATTCTTGGTACATTAGTAGCAGCAGTATTTGCATAAATCACAATGGCTAAACCAAAACAGTCAGTAGCCAAGACTCACGATTATCAGAGAGCCAAAACTAAACGAACTTCTATCGGCTCTTCACCAAACACTTATCCTAAAAACAAAAATAAAAAAGCTCAGTTCAAGAAGTACAGAGGTCAAGGAAGATGATTGATAAATTCATAGAACCAGTCAGCAAGATATTAGACAAGTTTGTTGCTGACAAAGATTTAAAAGCTAAGTTGCAGCACGAATTAAATACAGAGCTACATAAAGCAAATATGGCTCAGATTGAGCTTAACAAAGTAGAAGCAGGACATAGATCAATCTTTGTTGCAGGGTGGCGACCTTTTCTTGGTTGGGCATTATCTTTTGCTATGGCATGGCATTATGTCCTAGCTCCACTGATTCTTTTTATTGCAGCTTTCTTTGGCAAGACACTACCAACATTACCTCAGTTTGATATGGCAAGTCTTATGACAGTTCTCATGGGTATGCTTGGACTTGGTGGTCTTAGGACTTATGAGAAGGCAAAGGGTTTAACAAAATAATGTATTTAAAGATGAACGAAGTAGAATTAGATCTTGAGTTAGTCAAGAAGAGACTTCTGGACTTTGAAGGTATGGTGCTGAAACCTTACCATTGCAAACAAAATTTCTTAACAATTGGGGTGGGTAGAAACCTAGAGAGCAATGGAATAACTGAGGAAGAAGCACTGTACCTGCTTGA
>Ga0222716_10003999_pt1 | contig 11645 bp, 8 predicted proteins | sample C33_13DmetaG_FD_165044 | JGI IMG/M metagenome (GOLD analysis project Ga0222716, IMG submission 165044) | Estuarine water microbial communities from San Francisco Bay, California, United States - C33_13D | ecosystem: Environmental > Aquatic > Marine > Unclassified | place: USA: California... | reverse complement strand
ACCGTCGCCTTTATCTTTGCTCAACTGCGCGAGCTGCGCAATCGCGTTTTCTCGCAAACTAGCGTTGGGGTGATCAAGCGCAGCGTGAATTGACATCGCGTGCCCAATCATGGGACCAGCAGCCGACCCAAGCAAAGCATCACGCAAGAAAGCCGCATCTTCTTCGCTAGCAACCATCTTCTCCTTCTTCTTCGTCTCTTTTTCAGGTGTCTTGTCTTTTCCGCTCTTCGCCGCCGCACCACGGAAAATAAAATCTACCGCCTCGCTCGTGGCGACAGGCCTGCACTGATCGGCCAATTTCAACACTGATTTGGCCATATCTGCCGCGGTTGTACTCTTCTTTGCAGTTTGCAACAGTACAGGCAACGCCGCGATGAAATGCTTCCCCGTCAGCGGAACCTTTTCAATCACTCCTCGCAAGACGCGTTCATAATTCGAGTGTACGTCGGCAAACTCAGCGAGTGAACGCATGAGCGGGATTGAAAACGCATCCGCACGATAGCTGTGTTCCAAATCCGCCACTAATTCTTCCAACTCGGGAATTTTCACCAAATGCTTGAACGCGCGCTCGGGCAAAGCCTTGACACGCTGTGTTTGGCACAGAGCCAGCATCGCCTGCAAAGCCTGCGAGTGCAAAGGTACTCGCGTACCCTTGGCGATTCCTTCGAGTAGCGCCTCGACGAGCGGCTCACCCATTTTTGTGCGAGCCGCGAGCTGGGTCGCGACCATGAGCGCGCCAGCGAATTGCTCCGAATTTGCGGTCGACGCCAAGCCGGCTTCGAGATACGGCAAAAGGCGCGTCGTCACCGTGGGATCGACGTCCTTCATCAAGCCTATCGCCTCCGTGATGAGCACGGCGTAAAACGCCGACGTCGTTCCAACGTTTCCCTGTGAAATACGAAATAAACTGTCAGTGTCACGAGTGCGCGTGCGCGTGATTAAACGATTCAATCGCCGCCGAAAACGAATGAAAAATTCGTCTCCGCGCCTCAAAGTCGCGCACCTTTGCCGTCGCCATCTCCGTCGCACTCTGCGCACAAAACGTAAAAAATGCTTTATCCTTCGAACACCGCACCGCCAACGCATCTCTCGGCGGCGCCGCGCCCGTCTCTTTCACCCCGCCCAACCACTTAAAATGCCTACTATTCTCCAACTGACACGTCTGCGTCGCCTTGACGAACGCCGCCGTCCCGTGCCACGGCAATCCACACGCGATGAACGCGTCCACGTCGTACACGTGTATCTTAAACCGCCGTATCAAGTATTCCAGCGTCTCACTCGCGCACCGTTCGTTAAAGTATCCGCTCAGCAACCGCAAATATCCCTCCACGCGCGCGCTCGTCGCCGCGAGTTCCTCCGCCGTCTCCAACTCCCTGTGTTTTCCCTCCGCCACGCCTCGCGCGAACAGCGTCTTCGCGTGCTGTTCGAACCGCCCGTCCCTGCGGCACAGTTCTTCGAATCCTCGCGCGCCGATCGCGTGCGCGGTCTCGCGATCGACGTCCGCGGCGTCCTTGACGTCGTACAGCAGCGACGCCTTCGCGTTCTTCCCGATGCGTCGCTCGTGCGGCGCGGCGCGCTCGCGGAGCCCGCGCAGGGCGTCCGCGAGCGCGGTGGACGGCGCCATCGCGCGTCGCTCGCGTCGATCCGCGCGGCGCGCGCGGCGCGGCGCGGCGCGCGCGGCGTCGAGTGCCGCCGCCGCCGCCGGCGTCGCGCCGACGTCGCGGCGCGCGCCACATGGCGAAAACGCGCGTCAGTGTACGAGACGAAACGTGTATATTGAACGCGATGCGCCCATGTACGGCGATGGCCGACGCGACGCGCGTCGCGGCGCGGCACACCGACGCGCGCGCCGATCGCGGGCTCGACGTCGCGCGCGCGATGCAGTGGTACAGGGACAAATTCATCGCCACCGGCAAGTTCGCGCCGCTGAAACACTTCATGGTGCGCGCGCGCGCGAGCGCGCGCGAGGGATCGGTCGCGACGCGAACGTTCGAACGCGCGCGCGCGCGGGACGACGACGACGAGGACGCGACGAGGACGCGACGACGGCGCGAGGACTGACGGAGGCGCGCGCGCGATAGGTGGGCGTGTTCGCGCTGGCGTTCGGGTTGGAGACGTATCATCATCACAAGCACCACGGGGAGCACGGTCACGGCGAGGGCCGCGGCGGCGGCGAAGGCGCGGAGGCGACGAACGGGACGGCGGCGAACAGCGCGAGGGAACGCGCGGTGCCGGGAAGCTTGGATGGGGTGCAGATGGAGGTGGAGGAATTGCGGGAGAAGGTGAAGGCGATGCGGGAGACTATGATGGGGCGGTGAGGAGGACTTCGGCGACGCGAGGCGACGCGATACCCTCGGTTTTTGTTTTGGTAATACTCAGTTAAATGTACAAAAGCGCCGCGGCTTATTCGATCGACAATGCGCGTCGGTCGTCGTGTGATGCGTCTGATGAGCGCGGACGTCGCTCTCGCGAACGTTGGCTCGTGATATCGCGGACGCGGGCAAAAAAACAAGTCTCGTCACTTGACGCCGTTGGCGTTGAGACGTACGGCTTCCAACTCGCCGCGAACGTGCAGGTCCGTGGACGTCGAGTTCACGCGTTTAGCTGTGTTCATCGGAGGTGCGCTCACCGGCGTGTCGCTTCCTTCGCGTTCATCGCGTTTCGTTCCGCGCTGCGCGTCCACGGATCGATTATTGCGCGCGAACTCGTCGCCGTCGACGCCGACGCGTTCGCTCGGCGAAAGCGGCTCGTCTTCGCTGTCGGAATCGCTCGGTGACTTTGAAGGCTCGGCATCGTGCTTCCACGTGCCCCCGTCCATGGGATCGTGCACCCAATACTTCTCTCTGAACGTGTCACGCCCGGGATAGATGTCTGGGGTGATGACGTCGTCGCCGCCGCGCAACCAACTCATGCACATCACGAGGCACTGTCGCGCCGTAGGGCGCTTGGCTGGATTCGTCTGCGTCGCTAATCGACCTAATTCACGAATAAACTCAACCTCGTCGGCGTTCGTTTTCCGCGTTCGCCGTCGCAACTGTTCGACGAGCTGAAAGCACATCACTCCGTACCCGTATATGTCGCTCGAACAGTCGTACGGCGCCCCGCTCTCGACTTCGGGCGCTCGATACTTTGGCGGTCCAATTTTCGGCGTCAAGCGCGGGTTCACGTCCTCTCGCGCGGACGTCGTCCCACCCGGAAGCGCGCGCGCGAGCCCAAAATCCGTCAACTTGGCCGTTTGATAGTCCTAGCGCCGCGCGAAATCGTCGAAACCGTCAGTCGAGATATTTTCCCCCCCCCGGCGCCTCGCGTCTCGCGTCTCGTCTCGTCTCTCGTCTCGTCCTCTTCCCCTCCGCACCTCGGATATCAGCACGTTCCTCGCCTTCACGTCCCTGTGCACGTGTCCCGCCGCGTGCACGCGCGTCAGCGCTCGCGCCACGTCCGCCAGCGCCTTCACTCGATTCGTCTCGTTCACCACGCGTTTGCTCCGCAGCGAGTGCGGCACGAACTCCATCACCATGTGACAATCGCCCCGTTCGATGAACGCGCCGTACACGCGCGTGATGTTCGGGTGCGCGAACGCGTTCAGGTACCACAGATCGCGCTTCAGGCCGGCGATTCGGTCCGGTCGCGCGTTCGCCGTGACTTTTATCGCGACGGTTTCGCCGAGGAGCTCGCCGCGGTAAACCTTGCCGAACGAGCCGTCGCCGACCTGGCGCCACGTGTCGCGGTGCGCGAGGTCGTCGGGGTCGAAGCCGAGCGGCGCGTCGGCGCACGGCGCGAGCGTCGCGTCGGGGTGCGGCATCGCGCGAACCGCGCGCGCGACGGCGAGTGCGGGCGATCGCGATGTCTCATGAGGGGCGATTCGGTTGGCGGAATTGCGCTTTTTTGGGGGCGACTTTTCGTCGACGCGAGGCGCGCGCGAGCGACGGACGCGAGACGACGCGCGATGCGTCGAGCGCGTCGAGGCGATGGAGGCGCGAGGGGGTGAAATACACGAGGCTAGACCTGCGGACGGGTCTGGACGACGAAGACGCGGCCGTCGCGGACGACGCCCTCGACGTCTTGGGGAGCGCCGAGCGCGCGCTCGATGGCGGCGCCGGCGCGGGCGACGGCGGTCAGCGTGGCTTGGCTCGCGTCGTGGTCCCATATTAACGGGTCGGACGCGTAATCGGCGTGGTGTTCCACGGTGGCGTGCATGGGGACGGATTCGTACAGGCCGGCGCCGGCGTAGCCTTCGAGGTCTTCGCCGTTGGAGTCGGAGCGGAAGATGAGCGTCTCGCGGGGGACGCGAAGGACGGTGTTCTTGGATGGGAATCCAGCGATTTCCGGCGGTGAGACGTCGCCGTCGGGCGTCTTCTTCACCGTAAAACTCAGCGCGCGCCCCGGATAGTTCCCGACGAGCGTTTCACCCATGCCTTGGACGACTTCGGCGTAGAGCTCGTCGGCGGCGTTCGTGCTCGGATTCACGGTGTGAATCACGAAGGCGTGATCGGCGTTGATGACGGGTTGCACGAGCACAGACATGCGCAAATTATTGTGATCGAGACCACGGTTACGCATGCTGACAAACGCGCGCTCGTTCCACTTTGATGCCCACACGTCACAGATGGCTTTCCACGCGAGCTCCCACGCGTCGTCGTCCTCTGGAGGGGTTAACCCACCGCTTCGCATGACGGCGGCGAGTTTTTCGAGCATCCCCGCGGGAGGTACGATGGTGCGAACGCAACGACGGCACGATCGCAGCGACGCGCTGAGCGTTACACCGGTAGTGTCGTCGATTTCACTCAAAAGCTTTTTGAGTGTCTCGGCTTGCTTTTCATTCTCCGGGCTCGCGAGGACGTGCTCGAACGTGCCGAACGGAATCGCCACAGACACCGGGAGGTTGATCCAATCGGGAATCCCACCATTCTTCAAGGCGTCGCGCAGCGCCTTCGTATTGCGCGCTTTCGCGCCGACGAGATCGTCGCGGAAGTCTTCCATTGAAACGGCGAAATCGCCCGCGAAATCGATCGCTTTAATGTTGATTCGCTGCGAGTCGCCGTTGTGCGAGGCACCGTCTGCCAAGTTTTCCTTGCCGATGTTCTCAAATGCAATCTGATCGAACGCCACGCACTCGTCCGCGGTGACGTATAACTTGACCGCCTTTTTGTTCATCCCAGAAAACTTGTCCAAGAGAGTCGGATCGTAACAAGTGGCGAACAGAACGCCGCCGTTGCGCGCTCGAACGGCGCTGTGCGACAACACGTCGACAGAGGATCCCGTGAGCACAGCGATTGCGCCGGAAGGTATCTCTTCGTCTCCGCCTACGTGATCGCAAACCAACACGGTTGGGGTTTTGAACGTTTCATTCATCACCTCTGCGAGGGTTTTCACGTGCGCTACAACTCCGGCGCACGTCGCGGGAGAGATGATTTGCCAATCGCCCATGTTCGCCTCGCGGCGCAAGTACGGGTCGAGTCTTGTAAGCATCAGCGAAAGCGCGAACGCTGGACCGCCGCGAATGACTTCTTCGGAGAAGAGATCGACCACCCATTTATCGCAATCGCATCGAGTGCCGATCGTATGCGCCGCCGGTTGCATGCTATCCGAAATCGCCATGGCATGTTCAGTGACGGCGAGACGAACGCGGTCGACCGTCGCCTTTGCTCGAAGCGCCCAGGCGGCGTCGCCAGCGCGCTGTAAGTCGCGGATGCGTCGCCAGTTCATCAAACTATACAGCAAGTCATCGTTTGTAGATGGCAGAGACAGACACAAATCTTCGAGGACCATGTCCGTCAGCTCTAACAAACCCTCCGTATCCGTCACGCCGTCCGAGCCGCGCTGAATCGCGCGATTGCTGACGTCGGCGATGGACAAGTCGAGATACAACAATTCGCGACACCATTGCGCATCCGAAGGATCGCCCAAACCAGCATCACGCAAACCATGTCGAGCCTCCAAGCACGCGTTCACGACGGGAAAGATATCACCGCTCGATTGTTGCGCGATGACGTACTCGACGGCGCCTCGCGTGACGTCGGATAAACGACCGCGGCACGCGTCGTAACTCTCCGCCAAGTCTGCACCGCTATGCACGGATTTGAGAATCTTTAAATAGTTCTCAAAGTCTCGAATAAGATTATCCTTGATAGTTGGTCGCCAGATCGGTTCACTTCTCACGGGACGCTCGAAAGATTCCAGCCGTTCCTTGGTGACGCCGCCTTCGGAAAGCGTATGCCAATACGCCCCCAAATTACCGTCAGATCGTAAAAAGTCCAAGTAGGCTTGACAGATAATGATATCGTCTGGAGTAGTATTGTTGTGTAGCTTTTGATGCCACTCCTCCATCCAAATGCCCTTCACCTCCTTGATGTTGTTTCGGTGCATGATGTTCAAGATTTCATCGCGAATTTGTTGGCCTTGTCCGCCATCGCCGCCCTTGCCCACGGTGCCGAGCATGAGACGCGCCATATCGCGTAAATGCGGCTTTGTAACGTAAATTTCCGCCAGCATGTGCGTCAGACGAGATTGCGCGCTCGACAGCTCTCGTGGCTTGACGTTATAGTTCCGTTGCCAGGTCAACTGCCGAATGGAGCTGTATCGAAGCCAAACAAAAATTTTAGCCGCCGCGCTTTGCGCCTTTACCGAGTCTTCGCCCTGGACGCAATATTTTTCCAAAAGCGATCGCGCGAGATTGAAACGATGCATGAGCGACCACCACGAACCTCCAGCTTCGGCGCGCGTGATCGTATCCACGAGTTCATCCGCGACGCGATCTTCTTCCTTGACTCGTATGCACGACGCGTGATAATTGGCGTTGCCGTTGGACGTGTCCTTGTACCACGCGGTGCCGTCAACGTTGCGAAAGACAAAATGCAACCCCATCAGCTCGTTCGGGCCATCACCCGGGAGATTAAACTCGAGTCTTTGCATGTAAGCGCACTCGTCGAACAGATCTGCGTCATCCATGGACGGGGTCGACGACACGCGATCCGCCGGAAAGCAACCGGTGAATTCCTCTAGCGGCGTCTCGCAGCTCATGTGTGACACCGCCTCTGTACCGGCTGGATGCACGCGCTTTGGAGCCAATACCCATTCCCCGGGCTCTTCCTTGGCGACGCCCCAGTGGCAGATGAGCGGCTCGAGAGCGTTGGTGGTGAGAACCACGCTTCGGCCCGTGATTTTACGTCGAGGCGCGCTCATCGCGTCTTCATCCTTGCCGCCGTTTTCGTACACTTGCACCAGAAGCTCACCGTCCGCGAGCGGATACAACCCATCGCTTATTAGCAGACGGCCATCTTCGTCCGGTTTCATCTCGCGCCAGCGCGCCACCGTGGACGGCTCCGCCGCCTTGGCGGCTCGACTCGTGTCGTCCTCCGCGTCCAGGCGTCGCGGCAACATCGCGCGCAAGTCTCGACGTCGACGATCCGACGGCGGCGGCGGCGGCGGCGGCGGCGGCGGCGGCGCCACCGACTCAACCTTCCGCACCTCCTTCTTCGCCGCTCGCTCCTCTCTCCTCTCCTCCGTCGCGTCCGCCAAATCCGCGCTCGCCGCGAACGCCACCGCCTCCGCCACGCGTTTCGCCTCCGCCGCCTCCCCGCTCGGCGCTCGCCACGCCTCATCGTCCCCCTCCACCGGCGCCCGCCCGTACCGCCGTCGTATCGCGTTCAGCGTCGTCCCGCTCGCGACTTCTCGCTTCAAATCCTCCGTCGCCGCCGCGAATTCCTTCTCCTGCCACTCCCTCGTCGTGTTCTCCGGCTTCCCCGCCTCCTCCCATCGCACGAACGCCCGTATCTCGCACAGATCTCGCGGCACCTCGATCGCGTCCAGCGTCGCCGCGTCCGGCGTCGCCGTCGTCGCGTCCCGCGCCTCGGCGTTCGCGCGACGCGTCGTCCCGCGCCGTCGCGCGCCTCGATCGCGCCGTCGCGCCGTCGTCGATCGCGCGTCGCGCGTCGTCGTCGTCGTCCGCGCCGTCGTCGCGCGCGTCGCCATCGTCGCGCGCGGCGCTCGCGGTCGCGTCGGCGTCGCCGCGCGTCGCGATGCGGCGTCGCGGCGCGCGCGATCCGATCGCGCGCGCCGTCGCGTCGGATTCGAGTTCGAGTTCGTTACGCGAATGCGCGCGCGCGACGGCGCGCGGCACAGCGCGGCGCGCGATCGGCGACGGGCGACGACGCGCGGCGCGCGCGCGAACGACGACGACGGACGACGCGCGCGCGCGATGGCGACGTACGCGATGGCGGACGTCGCGAAGCACGCGACGGCGAACGACTGCTGGATGGTCATCGGCGATGGGGTGTACGATTTAACGAAATTCGCGGCGTTTCACCCGGGAGGGGCGTCGTTCATCGTCGCGGCGGCGGGACAGGACGCCACGGAGGCGTTTTACGCGCTGCACCGGAGCGAGATCCTGGAGAAGACGGCGAAGAAGTATAAAATAGGGACGCTGGCGGGGGCGAAGTCGACGGAGGCGCCGCGAGGGGCGCTGAGTAAGGTGCCGTACGCGGAACCGAGCGCGTTTCAGGGAGCGCCGAGCCCGTATTACGATGAATCGCACGTGCGGTTTCGACAGGCGGTGCGAGCGTTCTATGATGAACACGTTCGGCCGGATATGGTGCAAAAGGACATCGCGGGGCAACCGCCGTCGAAGGAGCTGTACGAAAAGCTCGGGAAGGCTGGGATGTTCGCGACGCGGCTGCAGCCGGGGCCGTGGATGAAGGATTGCGTCGATAACTGTGGGATGACGCTTCCGGGCGGGCTGACGCCGGAGAAGTTCGACACGTTTCACGAGATGATCGCGCACGAGGAGCTCGGACGGTTGGGCGTGCCGGGGTACTGCGACGGCATCGGCGCCGGGTTCGTCATCGGCGTGCCGCCGGTGCTCATGTTTGCGCGACCGGAAGTGCGCCAGAAAGTTGGTCGTGAGTGCATCATGGGCCAGAAGCGCATCTGCTTGGCGATCAGTGATCCGTTCGCGGGAAGCGACGTGGCGGCGATTCAATGCACGGCGACGAAGACTCCCGACGGCAAGCACTACATCGTGAACGGCGTCAAGAAGTGGATCACGAACGGTACGTTCTGCGATTACTTCACCACTGCCGTTCGAACCGGTGGCAAAGGCTTGCAAGCGCTGTCTTTGCTCCTCATCGAGCGCGGCGAGGGCGTCGAGACGAACCCCATCAAGACGGCGTACAGCCCGGCGGCGGGGACGTCTTACATCATCTTTGAAAACGTCAAGGTGCCGGTCGAAAACTTGCTCGGTCGCGAAGGCGATGGATTCAAGCTCATTATGCACAACTTCAATCACGAGCGTTGGATGATCGTCGCCGGTACGAACGGCGCGATGCGCAACGTGCTCAAGGAATGTTACACGTTTGCCCACCAACGCAAGACGTTTGGGAAAAAGTTGATCGAGCAGCCGGTGATTCGCAACAAGCTCGCGCGAATGACATCTCAGCTCGAGGCCGTAGAGTGCTGGACCGAATCCATCACGTACCAAATGGGTGTGCTCACGCACGCGCAACAAGCAGTGGCGCTCGCCGGTCCCATCGCGCTGTTAAAGTTTTTGTGCACCCGCGTCGCCAACTTCTTCGCCGACGAGAGCGCGCAAATCTTCGGCGGTCGCGGAATCACGCGCACGGGCATGGGCAGAATAATCGAAGGTTTTAACCGCGCGGCCAAGTTCTCCGCCATCCTCGGCGGTTCGGAGGAAGTCATGGCCGACCTCGGCGTGAAGCAAGCCGAGCGCGCATTTCCCGCCGACGCGCGACTTTAGGCGGTCTCCGCGCCAACCGTCGCGCGTCCATCGCGCGTACTTACTCTACACATTTTTCCTCGTTCACTTCAAATACTCACGGTTACGATACAATTAATGTCTCGTCTCGTCGCGTTCCCGGAAGGCGAACGGACACGCGTTCCGCGGATAAGGAGCCTCCTTATCGCTAATCTTCGCCGCACTCCGCGCTTCGACGACGTCTCTCATGCGCACCGCCATCGCGCTCGCCGCGCCGCGCGCGCGACCGCTCTCTCGCGCCTCCACGCGCTGCGCCGCGTCCAAGAAAGCCGCGCGCAAGGGTAAAAAAGCCGTCGGCGTCGTCAAGCCGCCGCCATCGGATGACGTCGTCGCATCGCGAGCCGACGAAGACGACGCCTCGAGCGCGCCGGCGGCGCCGGCGGCGTCGTACGGCGGTCTTGGGTACGATGGTGATAACTTCATCCCGTACGGCAACACGAGCGGGGCGGCGCTGCGCATCACGGACGTAATGCTGAGCGTCGGAGACGTCGACTTGCTCAGCGAGGCGTCGTGCGCGGTGATGCCGGGCCAGGTCGTGGGACTCGTCGGTGGGAACGGATGCGGGAAATCCACGCTGTTGAAGTGCATCGCGGGGAAACGGAGCGTGCAGGATGGGGAGATCGCGATCTCGAGAGAGCTCGAGGTGGGTTACTTTGAACAGACGGCGGTTTCCGGGAGCCAAAAGACGGTGTATCAAGAGGCGCGCGCGAGGATGGATCGAATCAACGCCGCGGAGAAGGCACTGCGAGCGGCGGAAGCGGCGTGTGAGACGGAGGACGATAAGGACGCGTGCATGGCGGCGGATGTGCTCATGGATTGCTTGGCTGAGTTCGAAGCCGCGGGCGGGTACGAGGCGGAGAAGCGCATCGCCGGCGTGTTGGACGGTTTGGGATTCGCGCGCTCGCAGTGGGATGTGAAGTGCGATGACTTGAGCGGTGGTTGGCAGATGCGCGTCGCGCTCGCGCGTTTGCTCTTGTCCCCCGCGGGTTCGGGTGAGAAAGGTTTGTTGCTTCTTGATGAACCGACGAATCACCTCGACGAAGCCGCGAAGACGTGGCTGGCCAAGTGGATCAAGGATTCGCCGTGCACGACGCTCATCGTTAGCCACGAAGCTGAACTTCTCGATGGTGCGTGCTCGCACATGGCCGAGGTCCGCGGTAAAGGGCTTCACTGGTACACGGGCAACTTCACCAAGTTCCTAGAGGATCGCGAAGAGAGAATCTCAATCGCCAAGGCGACTTACGAAAAGCAACTCGCGGAGGAAGCCGAATTAAAAGATTTCATTCGCCGTTTCTCCGCGAACGCGAGTAAATCCACACAAGCGCAATCGCGCCAAAAGCTTTTGGATAAGCTTCAAAAGGAAATGCGCAAAACTGTCAGCGCGGCTACGGCGACCATTTCGGACGGCGCCGCGGGCGACGCTTCAAAGATGAACTTACGCTTGACCAAGCCGCCGCCTTCGAACCAAGTACAGTTGAAACTCACGGACGGCGTTCTCGGTTACAGCGCTGACGCACCCATCTTGCGTGGATCACTTGCTCTCGAGCGTGAGATGCGCGTCGTCGTCTTGGGCCCTAACGGTGCCGGAAAGTCGACATTGCTGAAGAGCATTTCCGGCACCATGCCGCTCATCTCGGGCGAACGCGAAATCACCGACGAGCGCGTCAAGCTCGGTGTCTTTTCGCAAGATCTCGCGCAATACTTGCCGAAGGAAAAGTCTTGCCTCGAATATGTTCTCGAAGTCGCGCGCGAAGACGACCCCGCAACGATTGAGCAAGTCGGCAGGCAAGCCTTGGGCGCACTCGGCATCACGGGAACGATGGCTTTGCGAAAAATTGGTTCGCTTTCTGGTGGGGAGAAAGCTCGCGTCGCCCTC
>Ga0222716_10003998_pt1 | contig 11645 bp, 19 predicted proteins | sample C33_13DmetaG_FD_165044 | JGI IMG/M metagenome (GOLD analysis project Ga0222716, IMG submission 165044) | Estuarine water microbial communities from San Francisco Bay, California, United States - C33_13D | ecosystem: Environmental > Aquatic > Marine > Unclassified | place: USA: California... | reverse complement strand
TACAATCTTCTCTATCTTGTCTATCACAGAGTTCGGCCCTGTGATAGTGACTTGATTATCGCACCAATTAGGCATCAACTGCCTCCTTGATCAATGTTAGGTGAGAACCAGGTACATTCCATCTCTGACCTGCGTCTGTTCTTACCAACACATATTTGATCTTGACTTTCTCAACGGTACCAGTTTCTGTTCTACCGTGTCTGCCTTGGAACGATACCCTGTCTCTGAATTTCAGGCTGTGAGCATCTTGGAAGTGTAATTGATTTCTTCTCAACTTCACTGCCTCTATCACTTTGTTCAATTCATCGTTGTTCAACACACCGACGTCTTGGATCAACTTGTTCAACTTCATATACATTTTTTTCAACTCCTTTGTTTGTTAATATAATTCAGTATAACATGGATGGTAATAGCGTCAACCGGCATCAAAATTTCCATAGAATATAGGTTTTTTTTGGCAGAAACTAGATCTAGTGTTGGTCTTACATCATGGCACAGGATATAGTCGGCTTTATATTATATAATATCATCAGGTTGACGGTATCTGTATCCATGTTAAAATGAATTATGATTACAAGGTTGCAGGTGCTGAAGATCTCATATCAGTCCTCGTCAGAGGCATTGAAGAAGGCACTTGCGGTAATCATTAACCAAAGGGAGGATATATAATGTCAGACACATTAAACAAAAAAGAAGTAGATCAATTGATGGACTTGTTCAATAAGATCAAATTAGACTTATCGGATTCAAGTTTTCCAACAAGGACCAACAGATTAGAGGCTGTGGAGAACATGAAGAAGGTGCTGAATATTCACGGATATGATATCAAGGATATGCCTGCTCCTGAACCTACAAAATTCTCAGACGCACGGGATCATCATGAGATAATGCAGAAAGGCATAGTGAGATAATGATTGAGGGATTGCAGACTAGATCAATAGAGGACATCGTAGAGGAGATGACGGACACCTATATCAAAGGCGACTACCTAGAGGGGTTCACCCAGGATGGTGATGACGCCCTGATGTCACCCAAGTCATTCGCGGAGAGATTCCATAATGTATGTTTAGGATTTGGATACAGGGAGGCAGAGATCATACCCGCAAAGATGCAGATTGAAGAGTGGTGCCGGGAGCATCTCGAACACCTAGAGAGCAAGTTCAGATGATCACATCAACCATTTTTGGCATAATCCTATCTGTGCTCGCACCAGGCGACACGGCAGTTGACCCGGCAAGCCTGATGTTCAAAGGCGTGATGACGGCAAACAAGATACACGAGATGAAGAAAGACAAAAAATTAGAGGCCAGCCTACACGAGGAGAGCCAACAGATTTTCAAAGATATAATAAGGGAGGCAGGAAAACAATGACAACTGAAACACATAAACACCATTTCCAGGTGGCCGATATAGGTGGCTGGGACTTGGATCAAGACAGAAGCATAATACCAAGCATCCATTCTGCTCTAAAGCGACAGGGCATAGAAGGAGTGGTGGACGGCGACGAGATGAACTCGGCTTCATTCACCGTTTGGACCTACTCACCAAGAGAAGTGGTGGAGCAGGCCTTGAAGGCCGATGGTATCGATTTAGAAGATTAACTATCTTTTAGACTTAACAATTTTAGACTTGATGGGTGCCTTGGCACCTATCTTCTTGGCCACAGACTTGCCCTTGTTCTTGGCCTGTTTGATCTGTACACCCTGCAACCTCTTGGATCCTGCACCAGACCTCTTGGTCATGGCCAGTTTCTTGCCTGCTATGCCGGCCTTGGCCTGACGCTTCTTCCTGATCTTGGCTGACTTCTTGGGATCCGTCTTCTGGAAACAGGTGCTGGGCTTGGCCACGATACGGCCTTTCCTGGGTCCACTTGAGCATCTGAATCCCTGCTTGGGCCTACTGCCTTTGGTACGCCTCAGGATCTGGCTCACGCCCTCCGCGATGGCCGAATGGTCCGGGTGCTCCTCTATTGTGCCTTGCCAGTTCTCTGACACTATATCCTGTGGCATTAGATCTTGTGTCTGATTGCCTTTGATGGCACTAGATGTTGTGGCACTAGATGTTGTGTCTTGTAATTTGGTTGGCACTAGGACGATTTCTGTGATCTTCATATGAGTATTTATAGACCTTACACCTAACTGAACTAACCTTACTGATGCTTAAACTGATGTTAAGCCTTAATGCTTAACCTAATGCTTAACTGATAACATTTTATTACAACTGCTACATTCTGCACAAGATCAACTTGACATGGACAGATGTGTTAAATACAGTTACGATGAAGATCTACGAGATATACAACACGGATGAGAACATAGGACCAGCACCACGTGGGGCATGTTCAAGACCAGCCAGTGATCTGCCCGCATCATGGGTGGCAAGTTGTAAGTCACAGGGCAAGATGAAGCGTACCGGTAACCGTGTAGCCAAGTTGGGAGGCAAGACAAAGAAAGTGGCCGGCAAACGAATCAAAGGCAAGAAGTACGGTGGACCTCTACCAGATTATTCGGCCTAATTACAGAATATCAAAGACCTAATAGCGAGCCAATAGCGAGCCATATATAGTCTTGTATGTTTGAATCATTCTTTGAAAACAAAACCCTTTATGGAACCAAGATAGGCTTCATAGGGCTTGGTAAATTAGGCATGCCTTGTGCGGAGGCCATAGCCCGTAAAGGTTTTGACGTGGCTGGTTATGATGTGGCACACAAGAACAGTCAGGTAATAGACATCAGAGAAGACATAGAAGACCTATGCAGAGACAGGGACATTGTGTTCGTGGCAACACCAACACCACACGAGGATGGGTATGACGGCAGAGAACCCACCAGTCATCTCCCAGTCAAAGATTTCAACTATGACTCACTCAAGAAAGTGTTGACCAAATGCAACAAAAACATGGGACCGGCACAGACCCTGGTGTTGATATCAACAGTTCTGCCAGGCACCTGCAGGAGGGAACTGCAACCATTGATAACAAATACCAAACTGTTGTACAATCCATATCTGATCGCGATGGGTACGGTAGCGGATGACATGATAAATCCTGAGATGATCATGATAGGATCCAAGAATGGAATGGCCGGCACCAACTGCAAGATAAGATCAGAACTTTTAGAAAGTTTCTACAACCAGGTGTGCGACAACTTCCCAAGGGTTGAATTTGGCACATTTGAAGAAGTTGAAGCAATGAAGATATTCTACAACACTTTCATCAGTAACAAGATAGCCATGGTGAACATGATACAGGACGTGGCCCACAAACTGGGTAACATGGATGTGGATCGTGTTACAGGAGCCCTAGCAAAAAGCACACAGAGGATAGTGAGTCCACGATACATGAAGGCGGGCATGGGCGACGGAGGTGCTTGCCATCCCAGAGATAATATAGCACTCAGATGGCTGGCAAAAGATCTTGGTCTGGGATACGATATGTTTGAATCGATCATGACAGCACGTGAAAAACAGGCAGAAAACATGGCCATTGAAATATTAAAACACGGTAAGAATGTCTTTTTCACATCTGATTCCTACAAGCCCAACACAGACTTGGTGGACGGGTCATACTCATTATTGGTGCAACACTTTGTGGTCAAGCATGGTGGCAAAATTGCCCATGGCTTTGACACACCAGTTAAAGTAATAGTTCGGGTGCATGAATCGGATGAAATCACAGCGGACAAATTCACTACCATATTTGACCCATGGAGATCATATCCAAAAGGGGAAAATGTGGTATATTATGGTAAATAACACATATAGGAGAATCAAAATATGCCAAATTCAGACAACACATTCGGAACTTTCAACAAACAAACTGTGATTTACTCACAAATTGACGACGGATCAACAGCATGGACAGTGTTTTCAAATGTGAATGAGGCCAAAGCATTCTTCTTATCAACAGAACTACAGACTATTCATGATGAATGTTGCACTAATCTGCAATACGGATTAAAAGCAGATGCTAATGGTGACAACACAATACTGAAAGTTACGTTTGACTTTGGTACTAAAGGTTCAGCAAGCCAGGTGGCGGCAGACGACTGGGCCGAACAGTTCAACACAAGGAAGAATGCTCTTTCAAGTGCTCCAAATATGGCCAGTCTACAAACTATTACAGAGTCGGATTCTTCAGAGCATTTATTCTAATAACATAAACTCTTTACTACATGCATTCTATTAAAGATGTGGCACGGGAGATGTATCCTGATATCATAATCCACGATCTGGACCTAGATACAAATACAGATCTTCTAGACGATAAGATTGCACAATGGAAAATTACTAATAAACCTGTGCTGGTGTTGGCGTGTGATAACTTTGATAGGCACAGAGATTCGATAGAAAAAATCAAGGCCGGTTATGATAAATTCGCTTTCACCACATGTGGATACCATGAAGACAAACAACATATCGCAAACATGGACATTTTGACTGCCTATATCTGTTACAAATCACAACCCAAAGTGCAACATGATATCAAAAAAAAATACACGTTTGTATTCCTAGTTGGCAAATTGCATCAGCACAGACTGTATCTACTACAATCTTTGGCCAAACACAAACTGCTAGATGACATGCTGTTAAGCCTACAAAATCCTGATCACGTATACGCACACCTGCTCCCCAAGAAAAGAATTTTACCTAGTGAATACGAATGGGATGAAATTGCAAGATTGGGTGGATATGACAACCAAATGGATAATCCTGATAAAATAGATTTAGACCTCACTATTGCCTGGCGGAATAATTTTGGTAAGGTGAATGGAAAAATCTATCAAGACTCGGCATTTTCGATTATATCAGAAACCAACATACTAGAAAACATCAATTATCTATCAGAAAAAACATGGATACCAATCATCGCCGAACATTTGTTTGTGAATCATTCCAATCATGGAAACAACGAGTTCCTCCAGCAACTAGGTTTGAAAGTTGATTTTGATGGCATCAGAGGATACAACGAAACTGATCATGAGGCCATTGCTGGCCTTTGTAAAGATTTGTCAGGGCAGGACATCAAGTCCTTGTATCGGCATTCGTCACAACAAAGGCAACACAACAGGGCACTGGCCCTGGATGAACAACACTGGATATCATATCATAGACAAAATCTAAAAAATTTCTTTGGATAATTATTTTTTTATCCATTCTGCATAGATACGACTTCCGGTATCCCATTTGCATTCTTTGATTTCAAAGTTGTATTGTTCACCAAATTGATAATTTAGATCAATCGTCCATGGATAAAAACTGTCTTGCACTTCTTTAACTTCCTTCCACGGATGATCACCTATGCCTGGATTTTGTCTCCAATACATCCTGTCGCCAGGTTGCATAGTTTCTGCAAGTTTTTTGACATGGCCAAATAATTTTGATTCAGGATAAAAATTCAAAGATCCAAGTGCAAAATATACATTAAAACGTTTGTGAGGAACATAATCTTCCCATGTGACCATTTCATCTGCTTTGGGATTGGCCGGATCTATGCCATACACTCTGTCGCCTAATTTTTCTTTGAAGAGGTTAAAACCACAGCCAATATCTAAAACTTGATCAGTGGGACTAACTTTATCAAGCAGTGCCCATCCAGAGTATTTGAATTTTTCGTAACTTGGTTTCCAAACTTTCCAATAATAATCGTTTAATTTTTCCTGAGGTACGTTTCTTTTCACGCCTGTAAGTTGTAAAACATACCTATCCTCAATTCCTAAGTTGGCCGCCATATGTTCTGTCTCACCTTCCCAGGCAAAGTAAGAACCAGCAGGTCCCATACAAATTTTATCTTTGATCCATAATTGGTGTCCTGGTTTGGGATCATGCAGGAAGACAATGACCCTTTGTATCACGTCATTCTCGTTGATGTTGTTTCTTTTCCTGTAGGTTTCATATTTGTCAGAATGGAACGGAAGCATCTGTCCCGGGCGAAATTTGTTGATGGCAATAACCTTTTTGTCTAGTTTAAATTCGGATACAGCATCATAAAATTTGCCAAGTAAATCCTCATCAAAGCACATCAAGTTTCCAAGGTTGTGAGGGTTCACTGCCACCTTTGAAATAATTTTGGCCGCATGATTTTCATTCTCTTGCCATGGGAGGTGTTCGTAATCAGAGCTTTCCCAGGTTACCTTTATCTTCCCTTGTATCATTTTAAAAAGCCGGAAACCTGTAGTGTGTATTTGTCCTTGAAACCTGCGTTGCCGCTGAGGTGTAGGTGTTGACTATCCCAAATAAATCCATCGCCCGCCTTCCAGTGTGTGCTGTTGTGCCATTGTCCATCAATTTCATAATGTATAAATTGTCCTTCTATCCAGTCTCCTAGGTAAATGTTTGCCCTCACTTTCTTACGAGCATCATCTGGATATCTTTTGTTGATTTGATAAAAAGTGTCCCTGTGTATTGGTACCAGGTGTCCTGGTGGTTGCAGTATTGAACTGATTGTGATCACTTCCATATCAAGGTCATCACCTATTTTTTTGTAATCTAATTGGGTGTCATCAAACCAGAGCTGTCTAATTTGGGTGTTATGGGCACCTATGGTGTTTGGGAAACCACCATATCCCTCATGCACGTCCTTTAGTTCTTCTTTCTGATGTGTGATACAACTACCGCTGTGAAGGTCATAGTTGGCTTTCAGGAATATATCAAAGTCCATGGAAAAGTTAATTTTTTTCAGCATTGCAGGTATTTAAGTCAAGAAAAAAGGGCGACACATTTCTGTATCGCCCCTTAGAATTATTAATTACGCAGAGTAATTAATTACTTTTCTGCCTGATTTCTTTAATAAAGAAATGATGTTTGACTTCATAGTCAAAGCAGAGTTCTTAGGTGCTGTACCTAATACTTCTACTGTAAAGTCCAAACCTTTTGATAACAACTTGTTAGTCGCTGTTTTTCTAGCAGTGTTTTTCACTGCCATGTTTTTGAACTTGATTTTACCACCGTGTACTTCACCATTCACTTTGTATGAAGAAGCCGGCTCCGCAAATACACCGATCTGTTTCGCTCTTGATTTGAAGTTTCTAGTGTATACAACGTATTGTGTTGAGTTTGCCATGGTTTTTGTTTCCTTCTTAGTAGATGGAAAAAGTGTATTAAACATACCTGTTAGCATATTGTTTCCTTTTCCTTATTGTTATTATTATGGTTACGTAACTCTGGAGTTTCAATCTCTGTTATCCTACGTTCCATATTACAATTATATACTAGAAAGTGTATTAAGTCAACCTTGATGAAAATATCAACTTTTATGCGACTAATTGTCCTTGTAGTCTGGCACCGCAAACAGGTCTATGCCCTCGTCGAGCAGTTTATTAGTCTCTTCCTTGGTGGGCTTACCAAAGAACTTCTGGTCACGCTTACCCTTAGCGGCCTTCCTGGCCTCCCTGGCGAAGTTTTTACCAACATCCTGGTAATCCTTCTTGATCTTCTTGTTGAGTTTCCGCAGAATCTGTTCTGCACTCTCGCCCATCACAAAGTAATCGTCTGGTATCTGCTTCTTCTTGGAGGTCTTCACAGCGGGAGCCATTATTGCCTTGTCCACTGCCGAGCTGTCGCACATGGGACAGTTGATCAATCCCTTGTTCTTTTGCCTTTTGTATTCTTTGCTGTCTGGGAACCAACCCTCGAACTCGTGTTCACATCTGCATCTCAGTTGGTACTTTATCATAATAGTTCAATCTTTTCTATATTTAATGGTTCATTGTCGTCTATAATTCTATGTAGATTGTCTTTGTCGGCCACTTGTCCTATCTTGAGAAAGCCAGTGTAGTATTGAATCTTGTCCCAGCCAACTTCTTCAACAAATGACCTGCATTTTTCAAACCACCAAGACTTGTATGCCTGTAGATCGAAAGGATGTAGTGCGTTTTTTGTTATTATTTTGATTCCGGGTTTGATAATATCAGGAAACTGGCATGTCCTGGAAATGTTTGTGTAATCTTTCTGTTGCCAACACTGGATTGGTGGATGACCCACATAAGGGTTTTGTATGATGAGGTCTCCAAAATCTGGGGGCATTGTGAACTGTGCTTCAGCCGGTAATGTTTCGTAATCATCATTGAACCACTCTATTTGAATACTAGGTGATCGTCTTTCTCTCGCCGTTTTCATATACTGTATCTGATGTATGCAAAAGTGTGCTTCGTGTATTAAATTTTGCAAGTGTCCAGGTATGTTTTTAAAACTCTCAGTTTTATCAAGTGCTGACTCAATAAATTTATGCATTTTTGTTGTCTGTTCAAATGAATAATCATCTGTTATCCAATCCCAATTTAATTTTTCCTTAACCTGTTTGCATAATTCCTTGAAATATGTTGGTGTGTATTTCACAGGGTCACGAAATACAAAATCGTTATTGGCTACGTTCCTTGCTAAAACTTTTATGTACTGATCCACAACGGCATCTTTTTGTAGATCAATTACCAATGGTTGATGTCTGGCCATTGAAATTTTTATATTCATAATAATAATTATACACTTGACAGAAACAGGTGTCTACTATAATATAATGACATGGCAATAAATGTTTCAGGATACACAAAAGGCAAACCCAAGAAGACTTCCCAAGGCAAGAACAAGAGCAGGATCAAGATGAGCTCTATGAACAAGGCCAAGAAGAGAAGTTACAAGGCGTATGCAGGACAAGGCAAGTAAGGACGAAGTCCAATTACTGTTGGCCCAGATAGGCAACTTGGAAGTACAAGTGGCGGACTACCAACAGATAGTCAAAGAACTATCAGACAAACTCAAACTGTACGAAAACAAATACGGCGCTGTGTTTGTGCCTTCTAGAAATACTTCAACCCAAAAATAACAGCATCCTTTCGCCTACGGAACTTGATGTGTTCGTAGTCTATGATGTGTACGTTCAACCTACCACCATGCTGTTGCATGATACGTTCCGTGTCCAAAGGTCTGATTGTTATCCTGTCCTCGTCCGGCAACTTCGCTTCATAACCCCAGAACATGGGCCACCAGTGCAGAGGGTTCAGCGAGTCGTAGTGTTCCTTCATTATGAGCAGGAATATCACAGGTGTGATCGTGAATGGTTCCGCCCACCACGGGATCATGTCTATGGTGAGCCAATCTATGAGATGTATGATGCCTGTCCACACAGCCAATACGGCCACCAGTATGCCCATTATGGGCCAGAATTCGTCCTCGAAGTCCATGTCGTGATCGTGGTGTGAGTACATCCGGATCTTTTGCTGTTGACTCAGTTTCATATAAAGTATATAGTATATGATATAATTACAAACACATAATTTGTTGTAACGCTCCAAAAGAAGTTCACAACAACATTCAACACACCTCACCTATCATTACGTTATCGGTTTCTCCCCTACCACACGGTTCAGTCTTGACAGGTGCGGTGTTTTCAAATAAAATCACTAATAACAACAGAGGATAATAAATGAGAAAAACAATAACAGCAGTAGTCATATCGTTCTTTATGACTGTGTCTGCCATTGCCGCAGACTACACGATCTATCTTCCCACTAAACCTGGTTCAGGTTTAGATCAATGGGCACAGGTTGTGATAAAGGAACTTAAGAAACATATTGATGGTGATGTGAAGTCGGTACACATTCCAGGCGCAAGACACAGGCTGGGCATGAACAAATGGGAAAAAGAAAACAGATTCCTAGATGGCGCCGTGACTGTGACAGGTGGTACAACAACTGTGAACACATTAGTTGTGTCAGGTGTGGAGTACGACTACAGGAACTGGGACGCAATCGGTGTACAGTTGCTTGACATCTTCGTAGGTAAGAGAAAAGATTGGAACCCAAAAGATGGTGGCATGGTGTTTGGAAATGACCATGCGGCAGGTGACACAACAGGAATGATCCTGATGTACTGCGGTAACCTAGATGGAAAGATCGAATCATACAAGAAGTGTGTTGAAGACGACATGACATATGTGAAAGGTGTGAACGACAAGCAAGGAACGTTGATGTTCGCGAGAGGCGAGTTCAATGTATTCAGGGGTAACCCAACTGCATGGACCAAGATGATCAGCAAGTTCGAGCAAGGTGAACTATGGTTCACACAAGGTGTCTACGATCCAAAGAAGAAAAAGATCGTGACCAACCCTAACGCTCCAGGAAAAGACTTTGACACAGTGTTCAAAGAAACTTGGGGTGAAGAACCTAAAGGTGAACTTTACGATGCATACAGACTAGTGCAGTTCCAAAACGATTCACTACAAAAAGGGTTATGGGTGAACAAAGGTGCGAAACATAGAAAAGCACTTGTGAAAGCACTTAAGAAAATGCTAAAGGATCCCGAGTCAAGAGCAGTTATCGCCAAAGCATCAGGTGGTGATTACAACTGGGCTATAGGTGAAGAAGCAGACAAGATTGTTTTAGATCAGAGAAAACAATACACTGAAGAAAAACTTAAAAATCTTGTTTGGTGGTTCAATAATATATTTGGTTGGAAGGCTGAATTTAAACCTGAACTATTAAAGTAACATGGACTACGCACTCTGGTGCCTGCTAGGAACAGTATACGGAATACTGTTGGGAGTCATTCCCATGGCAGGCGCCGGAACGGCGATGCTCCTGGTATTCTCGTTCGCAGGATACTTCGAACCAAATCCCTACTACGGATTAATATTTTTAATAAGTGTTATAGCGGCATCTAGTACAGCAGACTCTTATACATCTCTACTGACAGGTATACCAGGTGCAAGTACGACTGCGGCGTCCATCATTGATGGATATAAAATGAGTAAGAATGGTGAGGCGGCAAAGGCCATAGGAATAGCAATGGCCGACAGCACGTTCAACGGCATATTCTTTGGCCTGTTGGCGTTCGCATTGTTGCCTTTCTATGCTCCTGTCATTTATAAATTTGGTGTACCGGAACTGTTCATGTTCATGACTCTTTCAATTGCATCAGTGGCATTTATAGTATCTAAGAACTTCTGGTTGAGTTGCTGTGCCATTCTGATAGGTGCGTTCATAGGACTTATAGGAATAGATCCACAAACCCAAGGTCCACGTTTCGCTTTTGGTACATTATATTTGCAAGACGGAGTGCCTATCATAATGATGATAGCAGGACTGTTTGGAGTACCAGAATTAATATCAGGATTCCATTTGGGCAAGAACCGACCTGCTCCTATAAACAATTATTTTGTACAACTGTTCTCTGGCTTCAGGGCAACACTAAGGTTCTGGAAGGACTCTGTTCGTGGAGGATTTATAGGATTTGTTGCAGGCATGTTGCCAGGTGTGGGACCTGTGGGAGACATGTTGGCATATGGTGCCACGGTAAAGGCAAATCCAAAAGAGAAGTTTGGTGTGGGCAACCCAAGGGGACTGGCGGGGTGTGAGGGAGCCAACAACGCACAGAAGGCCGGCAGTTTAATTCCAACCGTGCTGTTTGGAATTCCAGCATCACCGTTCGCGGCCATATTCATGGCAATGTGTATCACGTTTGGACTAGACGTAGGTAACCCTTTCATGCTGGAAGATAAAAAGTTTCTGTCATTACTGGGATATGGATTCGTTGGTGCTACGATACTCACTTTCTTTATCTGCATCTTTACATCTAAACTGCTTGTTAAGATTTTAGAGATACCTTATCCAATATATGCTTTCATAATCTTTGCAATAATAATCTACACCTGT
>Ga0222716_10003996_pt1 | contig 11647 bp, 19 predicted proteins | sample C33_13DmetaG_FD_165044 | JGI IMG/M metagenome (GOLD analysis project Ga0222716, IMG submission 165044) | Estuarine water microbial communities from San Francisco Bay, California, United States - C33_13D | ecosystem: Environmental > Aquatic > Marine > Unclassified | place: USA: California... | reverse complement strand
TGCGTTGCCCAGAGTCGAGGGCAGCACCGACGAGGTCACCATGCTAGACAGGTTGCTCACCGTCCACCACGAACAGGTGGATGCCAGTAACACCGAAGTGTTCGGGAAGTTGTGCAAAACAATCGGTAGGTTTGGCAACAACCCAGGTTCAGCCATGCTCACCGAACGGGTCAGGACTTTGTTCAAAGTCAAGGCCGGAGTTCTGAAGGAAGGAGTCAGTGCTGCCAAACGGTCAGTTGAACGTGGGGATGTGGTTTCCGAAGAAGCCGAAGCAGTTGTCCGAAGGAGTTACACTGACGGAACCAAGTGGTATGTCGATCTGAATGCCTCCGGTAGTTTCAAACGGTTGTCCATAGAGTCGTGGCGTAACCAACTGGTTTTCTTCGGCGCAACCGCTGCCCAGATCAGCAATGCTCAAGCCACGGTCGAGCAGAACCGTATGGTTGACTACGCAGGTCCGTTGTGCGGTAGACCTGTGGGGTTGCATCGTGAAGGGCACTTGCAGTTGTTGGTAACCGAAGGATACACGTTTCAGGAAGGAACCGGTTCGGTTGAGTGGCACGACACTGTGTGTGGTCAGTACTTGCGGAATCTACTTGGTGAGTCGCAGTGCGAATACGTGCTGGGTTGGCTCAAGCAAGCTCGAACGGCCATGCGCGAACCACACCGCAACCATCCAGGTCAAGCATTGTTTTTGGTCGGGGGTGTGGGTCTGGGCAAGACCCTAGCGCAACGGATTATATCATCCTGTCTTGGTGGTAGAGCAGCCGATCCACAGACTTGGATCAAGGGGATGACGCAGTTCAACTCGGATTTGTGGAAGGCAGAGCATCTTATGATCAGTGATGCCACGGTTCAGGATGACTGGAAGGCTCGCCAAAGGCTAACAGGTGCCATCAAGGAGATTGTGGCTAACAATTCTATGCCTATGAACGCCAAGTACTTGGAACCGGTGACGCTCAAGCCAATATGGAGGTTGTCCATGAGTGCCAACACGACCCCAAACAGTGTTCGGGCGTTGCCAACGGTTGACGAAGACAACCAAGACAAACTGTTGATGTTCTACTGCGACCGGCCTGGATGGGAGTTCAATGGGGTGGACATGTGGGAGCTGATTGAGCCTAGTATAGCGGAGTTTTGTGGTGCGGTTGATGCATACGAGGTGCCCGAACACATTGCCAATGTCAGGTATGGGGTTAACGGTTTCGTGCATCCAAGTGTCGAAGCGTTGGTCCATGGGGAGTCGTCCGAAGGACAACTGGAAGGGGTTTTGGATCTGTATTTTGTGTCCAACGAAAGTGCCTTGGAAGGTAGTTCGGCAGTCATATACGAAGTACTCAGCAAGTATACCAGACTCGGCTGGATCAAAAGTCCAAGGGGCATGGGGATGTTTTTGAGGAGGTTGCAGCAGAGCAATTCGTGCAAGTATTCGGTCAAGTCAAGGTGGAGCAGGGGTGCCCAAGTGTGGCGTATAAGCCTGGAAACGCTGGAGGAGCCGTTTTAGGTAACCTGTTGATAATGAAAGTAGTAATACTATAGCGTGTATAGTTTATACGATTTCGGTTAGTTGCTGCAATGCAAACACTTATGACAACTATACGTCAAGCCTCCGAAAATGGAGGTTTTTTTGTAGTGCCACTAAGCACCAACGGTTTACGTAGAATGGGTAGTGGTGTAACTAGGAAAAAGCTAGTTACACCACTGATTTTTAAAGGGTTGCAATGCAAACACTTAGTCGTGGTGTAACTAGAAATGGCTAGTTACACCACTTACACCACTTTTGCCAAAACGCCTGACACACCGTGGTGTGAGTGGTGTAACTACGAAAAACCTAGTTACACCACTTTTGCCTTGCGTAAGTGCCCCAAACGCAGCCGATTGCGCCAGCGTGGTGTAACTGGTGTAACTAGGTCCGTGTATATCTCTGGTCTCGGGAAGAGAATATATTTTAGGTAGAAAAAACCAAAAACATTAAAAAAAAAAAGGGTAATAGAATAAAGGGGGTAGTTACACCACACCACGGGGATTTTTTGATTTTATACTTTTTTAGAATTTGGTATGTTCGACGATATGGATTATCCGAAACCGCACGATGTGGCGCACATGGCATTTGGGGCAGTTCTGGCATCGATGGCACCGACAGGTGGATCTGCCACTGGCAGTGCGAAGTCAGGACCAGGTGAGTGGGCATCGAAAGACGTTGCCGAGGACAAGGCGTATCACATCATGAGAGCGATCCGGCATGGCACCACCTACTGGAACTTGAGGCATGGCACCGAGACCGACCCCAATGGTGAGACTGATGAGGAGCATCTGATGAAGATGATCACTAGGGCGGCTATGGAGTTAGCCATTCTAAGGGCCGAGAAGGCTCAGAAAGGTGCCTAGAAATCGTTTTTAGATTTGAGTAGTGTGATGTGACCTCTCAGACTAGATCCTACCCTTAGATCGAAGATTTGAGATCCTCCCAGCCGAAGTAGACCTCGATGCCGTGTTTGAGGGCATGTTGCACCTCAATATCGGCACCCTTGGAAGTGCCTGGGAGACGGAGAATCAGGTCACACCGCTCGACCCAAGGGATGCACCAATCGTAGATCCATTCGTCGTAGGGTCTGCGTCTGTGCAACTCGGCAAAATGACTTAGCAATGGAGCGAATGGGGCAAATCCCATGTCCAGAAGCCGGTGAAATGCGTCGATTTGCACCGCTACATTATCTGCACAGGGTCCGCTGGTGTAGGGACTGGCGATATAGACTGTTCGACTCGTTCCGCGATCCATTTTGACAGGGTCATGCCCTCTAGATTTGCTGCGCCTTGCCATGTTCTTTTTTGATCCTGCGTAACCCGAACGGCAATCCGTTCGGTCTTTGGGTGGGGTTTTTTGGCGTATTTATTGTTGTAATTGCCCATTTGGGTAATGTTTGACAATACTTAAAAAGAATGCAAGGCCGAACACATAGGTTGCGAAGCTATTACCGGAGGAACCTATGAATTTAAACCTCGGGTTAGTCCGTAGCACATGTCTTGGCCAGCGACCATGCTCGGCCTTGCGGAAGTTATATCAATCCTCGGGATAAAAGGTCAAATGCCATTGCTGCACACTGTGGAACCTGTCCATTTCCAATTGCTGTAATGCGGTCCATCCTATTGGCCACCCCATCAGCCACTCTACCCAACAAGGGTTCAGTTGACCCTTTGTTTTCGGGACACTCGGCTGGATCCTGGTCCCACCATCGTAGCCCTTGGTATCCTTTCCCATTTTCTGACGGGTCGGGTATCCTCTTATTTTCGGGTGGTTGTTGATGCCCACTTGTCCGTAATTTGCTGTGGCAGGTATTTTGTTGGCTTCCGCTACCGTTGGGGTGGGCCAATAAAAAGAGTCGATCTCTCCTATGTGGCGCACCTTGGTGCCAAGCTCCCAGCACACACCATCGAGCATCATACCCCATCTCGGCAAGATCTTTGAGGACAGTGGTAAGTCCTTTAGTTTTGAGCCTTGGAGTGTTTTCGGCAAACACAAATCGAGGTCGCATTTCTCCAACCAATCTCGCATATTCTTTCCACAATCCCGAACGTGATCCTTCGATACCTGCTCCCTTTCCGTTTGAGCTAATGTCTTGGCAGGGAAATCCTCCGCACAAAGCATCAACTGTTCCTCTCCAGGCGTTTCCGTCGAGAGTTCGTACGTCGTCCCAGATTGGGAACGATGGCAGGAGTCCGTCGGATTGTCTTCGGAGCAATACGTTTCGGGGGTATGCTTCGATTTCGCAAGCCCCGACAGGTAAGTGTCCAAGCAAAAGGTCTGCGAGGATTCCTCCTCCTCCTCCTGCGAACAGGTGGAAGGTTTTGAGTTTATGTGCCATGTCATTTGAGTTTGTAAAAAATGTGTCGTCCAATTTTAACGGTTACTTTTGCTGCGTCTGCCCAGTATGGATCCACGTAGTCAGCATGGTAATGATCTGCATGCCCGATCTTGGCAGTATCGAGCCGGTGAATGTTGTGAGCAATCCACATGGCTAGTTTTGCTTGGGGTAGTTTCAGCATGTGCTTCAGATCCGCTTTGGTTTTTCCGTTCCAACAGGAAAACTGCTTGCGTTGCAAGCAAACCTGGTCGTATGTCAATCCTCGATTTGCTGCTCGTTGCTTGATGATGCACCCGATAGCAAGTTGACCTTGCGGCGACTCACCCCGTGCCTCTCCCAAGATCGTCAAAGCGACGATCTCAGGATCGGCTAGGGCTACAGGTGCTGCGACTAGCAGTGCCAGTAGTGTGGTTTTCATTTCTCTTTGCTGGTGCCGGTTAGTTTTTCGTAATAACCCCTGGCAAGGTTTTCGTCAGCATGCTGCTCTAGTAAATGTGCAACATCCGCCATCACGGCCTTGATTTTGTCGAGGTCGTCGAGTTGTGCGCCTAGTAGACTAAGGGCGTATCCGTATGCTATGGTTTCGTTTTGTGTCATAAGTATTTCAGGTCGTTTTGTGCTGATTTTATTGCTTCGTCTGGTGAAGGCACTCCTTTGAACCATACACCTAAAGGGTCCGATCCGGTTTCTGCTACATACAATGAATATCGTATGTTACCGGCAAAAAAGGCATGAATTCGTCCTTGTCCGTGAAACCATAGGTCATCCAATATGGATTGGCAGACTTGGTCTCCCTCACGTTCATCCCATCCTGCTAGGGGTTGACCGTCTTCATCCACGACTACATACCATGTTTTTCCGTCTTCCCGTCCCATGTTAATTGCCTGTGAGTATTGGTGCCAGTCGGATTCACAATCGGAGTCATCACACGGTTCCTTGACGGATTCGTCATGCTCACCTATCCAGTCAAAATCTTCCTCGGGAGTACCCTGAAACAGGTCGTCAAAGGTAGGGTTTACCCTGTTCTCAAACACTTTTGATTCTGCCTCGCGTAGTTTTTTTCGGATATGGTCGATCAGGGCTTGCTGCGTGTCGGTTGGTTTTGGGTTCCAGTCAACCTCGTCAGGGTCCGCTTCCCATCCACACTCATGGCAGACCATGGTTGGAGGGTAACCCTCGTCAGGTGGTTCGCCGTATGACCCTGAGTGGTAGGGTTCACCTGGATCCTTTTGAAGATCAGATTGGCATTCGGGGCATTTGTCGTGGGGGGTGATCATACGTCTTCCTCCTCCTTGGCATCCATATAATGTTCTATTTTCATTCGCGTCATGACATACGATGTCCATGCGATCATCTCGGTCAGGCAACCGGTTCCACCTCGGTATATTTGTTTCTCCTCTTCAGCCTCTTCAAACAAGTCTGGATCCCAATCTCGAACTGAACAGACCAGGTCCCATGCTTCACTGTAATATATAGCGTAGAGGGAGTTTGCTGCCACTTCGTGAGCCTCGTCACGATCCGTCATGTCCTCGACGCACAACTTGCAGTAGTCGAGCCATTCCGAGTGTATTTTTTTTGTATCTATCATGCGGTTGCCTCCTCAAATTCATGCAAGGCATACCAACCGATTTCCCCGTCTTCGAATTCCAGTTCACAGTGGTGCCCATCTAATTCTATTATTTTCGCGACTTGTCCGCTTTCATCCGTGTCGGTTAGCAGGACCATGTCCCCTAGTTTATATGTGTTCATAGGTTTTCAATCTCGATCCTCAAGCGTCATTGCCTAAAGGATCGAGGGGAAAACCCACTTTTGTGGGTTGAATTTGGTTAACCGTGCATTGCTTTGCGCCAAGCATCGGCTGCTGACGAATGTCCATCGCGCATGACTTGCGCCAGTGTATCCATGCGATCTCGCGTGTCGTGGTCCGCAAACCACGGAAAACCCCATAGGTTGCCATTTCCTCCGTGGAATTTAACCAGTCGCCACAGTAGTTGACTTTCTTGGCACGACCGTGATGGCACGGTCTTGCGCCATTTACCGTTTCTGGAATTCAGGCATCCTGCGATGGCCTTGATCGCTTCGGTCGCGTCTGGTTTAGCGACTTTGTCGCTCAGTAGTTTGTCCATGGGCAATGCGTTGAAAATTGCCGTTGCTAGTTTGGTTTTTTCTGTGTTTTTCATAGTCTCACCTCCTGTGGTGCGTGTTCTAGGTAGTATGCGAGGTATTCTAACAAATCGTCGGCCCACACGTTGCCGTCTGAATCCTGTTCTAATCCCTCGATGATGTTGTCCCATGATTGACGGTTAATCAGAAGCTCTTCGCAAGGTTCTTCAGGTTTGAATCCCTGATCAGCCAGCATGGATTTGACACTGGCAACGACAGTGCGCCGGTCATCCAATGCGAAGCTGTGACGATCCCATAAATCCTCTGGATCGATCCACTTGCGCTCGTCTACGAAATACCCTTTATATCCTCGTTTAGTTAGCTCTACCTTGAATTTTTCGAGGCTCGATCTGACTTGGTTAAAAGATTTTTGGAGACCTGCATCTTGACTTTTCTGAATTGCAGTCCCCCATTCTTCGAGGATATTATCCAGCACGGATTCCGAGTCTTTAAAGTAATTTTCGTTCATATCATTTCCTCCTTCGAGAATTCACCAAACAGGTCATGGTGGCTACGTTCAAACAATAGTTCGTCAATAAGCTGTTCTAAGGACGTATTGCCCATTCTATCGACGATCACCTGCACTTGCTCCTTACTAATTTTCGTAGGACAACCGGCTTGCAATCGATTGTCATCCTTGCCCAAAAACCGGTCTTGGAACGTGTGCCATTGGTCCTCTATGGCCTCCCGAATCGAAGCCTCGATTCGCTCTTTGTGCTGGTCCGGTTCTTCGTGCCAAGCGAACGACACTTTGATCTCTCCATCCACCGGAGAGATGCTGGCGGTGGGCCATAGAATGTGGTAATCATCATCCACCGGCTCGACGCGAAACGTATGCTGCGTTTGAGGTGGGTTTTGTCGGGTTTCGCTTAGTGTTATGAAATAGCCTTTGCAAGTGGGGTCAATCATAAGTTTATCTGGTTTAATATTAATCTGGTTCGTTCGATTACGTCGTTTTTGGAGATGTAAGTACCGATGGCACCGTCACCGCAAAACTTGTCGGAATGTGCGTAGTTTAGCAGGTCGTTTGCTGCCTCTCGTATGCGCTCGATCTGAGCTTGCAGATCGGCTCGATCCGTTTGTAGTTGTTTGATGTAGTTCATAGGTTTTAGTTACGGTTAAATGTTCGACAAAACTAATCTCACATTTCCAAACCACCGTCAACCTGTTTTTTTTTCTTTTAAGTGTTTTTGTTTTTAAGTGCTTGATACTCAGCACGTTGCTGCTGCTGCTCATTACCCTGGTTGGAACCAGGGCTAACTTGTTGAAAATCAACGGTTTACGCACCAAATCGAGTGAAAAAAATAAATTTGACATGTCGAACAAATTAGACTAGATTGATCACGAATTGGACGGAATACCGTTTTCCGTCAAAACGAAAAACCAAAATGAACGCCGAAAAATACAGAGCATTAATAGGAAAAATCCTGATCACGATTCCAAGGAAGCATTGGCAAGGTCATGTTAACGAGTTGACAGAGGACACAAGCTTTGCATGGGAATTCCTGCAATGGTTCAGGATTCACGACAGTTCCAAATACTACACTATGGAACAATTAAAAGATTGGTGCATTGAGGAAAGTTTGACGCTCGACGCAATGATCGAATCCCTTGCGAGCGACATAATCATTGAACAATTGGAGGTCGAATTTGATAGAGCCGTAACCATCTATAAACTAGGACGGGAGGACGCATGAAAATCTCTGAATTACACACGCTAACCGGTGGCTTGTCTAAACCTTCAAAAATGCCTTGCCATGGCTACTCAATACCAGCCTCGGCATGCAAAACCGGTTCAAAACTTAGAGCAATTCCAAACAGTACTTGCTCGTCATGCTATGCGTGCAAAGGAAGGTATACATTCGCTAACGTGCAGGATGCGTTGCATCGCCGTTTGGATTCGTTGCAGGATTCAAACTGGGTTGATTGGATGGTGGCCTTAATAGGACGCAAGGAAAAAAGCGGTTTCTTCCGGTGGCACGACTCAGGAGATTTGCAATCAATGGATCACCTGCAATCCATTATCCAAATTGCAAACCGTTTGCCACAGATCAAGTTTTGGTTACCTACCAGAGAGATTGGACTGATGCGTCAATTCATCCGGCTACATGGTGCGGATGCGATTCCTGACAATCTAATAATCCGTGTTTCCGCCGCAATGGTGGGAGGAGATGCGGTTTCAATCGATGGATGCCATGAATCCCGTGTGGATACACATGGAACCTGCCCAGCTCCCAAGCAAGGAAATCAGTGTGTAGATTGTCGCGCTTGCTGGGATAAATCGGTCAACTGTGTCACATACTCCCTGCACTGATATGATTAAGGATCTTTTGTGCGCGATCATCGCGGCTTTTGGCTTCGTCCTAATTTGGATTTTGGCAGCGATAATTTAAAGCCAATCCAACCAATCAAACCGGCTTGAAAAAGCCGGTTTTTTTGTGTCCAATAACCTGGTTAATCTAACATTGTTAGATTAGCCTAACAATTTGGTCTCGCATGATTAAGTTTTGTGTGACAATTTCAAGTATGGCAATGCCCAGCAAAATTGACGATTCTATCCTGTTAGAACTAATTTCAAAGGGATTAAATCAAAAGCAAATATCCGAATATTTTGACGTACGCCCTTCCAGTGTACGATCTAAAATCCAAACGTGTGCCAAACGGGATCCAAGATATTTGGAAGGATTTGGACGCAAACAAGAGATCCTGACCGATGAAAACGCCTCTATCAGTAATCGCCTAGATTCATATGCATTAAAAATGTTCACCGATGCTGGCAACGTCCTCAAACGCCTTCAGACCACACCGATTCCTGATGATGTACCAAGCATGATTCAACGCAGTGATTTGCAGTTGAAAGGTTTACAGATTGTTGAAAAAGTTCAGAAACTTCTAGGCATGAACGAATCCGACTCCCCACGCAATATACAGGTCAACCAGATAACTACCCTATTGACACCGGCCAACACACAAAATCAAAAGCCACAAGTTATTGATGTTGAGTAGTTTACCTGGATTTGTGTTGGTTCTTTTGAAAAGATGTTCGACGGGGGGTGGGGGGTGGTAAAATATTTGCGCGCCAAATCGCAACCCCACCACCCCCTTTCGGGTCTATCTATGTATATACACACCCCGTGAGATTTTTTCTAAAAATCCGAGGTTTTGTTTGACAAAACTAACCGAACCATGATCTAGTGTCCTCAAGCAACACATGCAGGACATCGATATACAACAAGCAGAAGGGTGGGAGATTGAATCTATAGGCGAGATTCAATACGATAAGTGGAGAACGGCATTCGATAACTTCTGGATAAAACGAGGAGTGGACCCAAACCTGGACGACTACGGACGACCCAAACGACACCAACGACCTCAATTCAACAACCATGTTAAAAGCACTAGCAACTGAGTTACTCGCTCTGAGCAACTACGCCACCGAGCTGCACCAGATCAGAAAATCCCATGAGGATCTCCTGAACCGGATCGACAATCTCCAAACCAAACCCACGATCCTGACCAACAAATTCACCTTCGACCTGGAGGTAGACGAGGACGGGTATGCAGACGAGTCATGGGAATCCATAGTCCAACAAGGTCAGGAACTCCAGGCACCCTACAGGGATCGCTCTGAAACTTACTGGCAGGAAAAGCAGGGCAACAGTCCATCAGGCACCGGATGGTATGGCAGCTTTGAGGCACCCAAAATCCTGATCAACTGCGTGGAACCGGTGTACCGATTCCAGAACACAGCCCGACTCCCAGGCAGTTTCCAGCTTACGAGTCCAGCACATATGGGCAGCGTGTTGCGGTTCTACGGAACTGGACCCCTGACCCTGAAGGATGATAACGGATGGTGGCATCAGACCAACGCACCGATTGGTTTGTACATCGAGCCTAGCACTTTGGTAGACGGCAGACATGTCAGGAACTTTGAACAATCTGTGAGCAACGTGACCTTGGTGGCACAACGAGGCAGCATGCCGGTGTATATCAGCGACAACGCGTTCAACTTCAGATTCCACGACTGCAACGTGCAATCACATCAGGGCAGTCGGATCGTGATCAAGCACGGGCCTGCCATCGACACTCCAGACTGGTATCCAGTCGTGCAGGAACCATCGGGCAACAACTACTTGCCGGACCCAGTGTTCAAGGATTGTTTGATTGAGGGCACCCACAAATTCGACCGACGAAACGTGGGCATAGCTACGAGTGGCAACAACGTGCAGTTTCACGGATTGAACTTCTATGGCTGCTTGACCGGCATCATGTCCACAGGACAGGGCAGGACAGTCACCGCATGCAGCATGCACGACGGAGCTACGGGAGACGGCAGGACATGGGCAAGCAAGAACCAGTTTGCATTGGGCATCCTGTCCAGACGACCAAACGACAACCCCGACTCACTTCAGGACAACCCTGCGTTTCCATTGTTGAACCCGATCAAACGAACTAGGGCAACGGAACAACGCGGCTGGTATCAAAAAGGTGAGGTTTACATATGACCCAGGAAGAATCCATCAAGGCACTTCTGGCAGTATGCCGACGTATACTGTGCTACTTGCCGAGGGCATACGACGGACCAGGACCGAAGGGCGAACTTGAAGCTGCAATCAAACAAGTAGAAACTAACGAATGAAAAGACACAACAAACATGCCCGACCATTGCTGGTCGGTTACGCTTCACCCTCTGGAGGTTCTATCCGAGTATGGTGTAGCCACTGCGGTAGATACCACAAACACGGATGGAGTCCAGAGCTTGCGAGCGATGACGTTGAGTGTAGATGTTGTCACTGCGACATGGACTCACCCTACCGTGAAACTGGATACTACATTGGGATTCGACCAGATGATGGGTACATCAACCCCAACCCCAAACATGCCTAGAAAAACATGCGGACTGTGTGGCAAGTCCAGGCAGGTAAAAAGCTTTCACAAACGAACCCTTAGCAAGGACGGATTGCAGCCATACTGCAAAGCCTGTCGCAAGGAAGACAAATACGGCAAACGATGACTAACCCGTACACCATACTGTTGCTCGGCATGTGCCTTGGGTTCGCTATAGGATTCTTCGTGGCACTAGTCACGATTAAATAATTTCAACCCGCGAGTGCGGGATTGGAAACCAAAAGTAAAATACCATCAATCTCTGAGATATGGGGGAGGGGGTGATGGTCCTCCCCACCTTTACTACCATGAAAATCAAACACGAAGATTTACTATTTCTAGGAAAAAACTACGCATCTGCAACCTTCAGTTCCCCCGATTGGCCGACTACTGCGGTGGTAGTGTTCAGGGATCTGTCTGACGACGGCAAAATCAACTTCGCACTTGAGTCAGTGAACGGACCTTGGCACAACAACTCTGATTTTGCCAAGGACTACGACCACATATGTGGACTAGCAGTGTTCATGCTTGACCAGCTACACCAGGAAGACCCCTATGACTACTGGAACGGTCGCGTCTGGGAGCATTGATTTTAGTTGTCAAGTACTTTCCAATGCACTAGCCTCTGTCGAGTATGGCTAGTGCATTGCCCAACCCTAATGATTGCTGTAGTTGTGCCGATGGCACCGCTATATCCACCACCACGCTGGATGCGTATATCATTGCCCAGGTTA